>Ga0209335_10001934_pt1 | contig 22956 bp, 45 predicted proteins | sample COG_09_FD_184753 | JGI IMG/M metagenome (GOLD analysis project Ga0209335, IMG submission 184753) | Pelagic Microbial community sample from North Sea - COGITO 998_met_09 (SPAdes) (version 2) | ecosystem: Environmental > Aquatic > Marine > Neritic zone/Coastal water | place: Helgoland, sampling...
AATGAGATTTGTAGATGAAAATGGAGAATGGTTTACACCAAGTCCTGATGTACCTTCTAATCATAGAGGTACATATAAAGAACATGGTGAATGGGCATTTCCAGTTTACCCAACAAGTAGATCAATTCAAGGTTCACCCCCAACACCTTATATATTTGATGATAGATGTAAATTTGAAGATATAACAAAAAGAATTACTGAAGTTTATAATCTTTCTAATGAAGAAAGAGAACAAAGAGGTATTAAAGGTAGAGAATGGTGTTTAAGTGAAGAAGCAGGATTCTATGCTGAAAAACAAGGTGAAAGAGTAATTGAAGCATTTGATGAATTATTTAAAATATGGAAACCTAGAGAAGATTTTGAATTAATTGATACAAATAAATTAAAAGATAAAGTTTTAAACCATAAAATTATATATTAATGAGTAAACCACTTTTTATAATAAGTTGCCCAGCAGACACATATAGTGGATATGGAGCACGTTCAAGAGATATAGTTAAATCTATTATTGAATTAGATAAATATGATGTTAAAATATTACCTCAAAGATGGGGAGATACTCCAGGGGGTTTTATTAATGATCATTCTAAATGGAGTTTTTTACAAAAATATATAATTACATCCATTAAAACAAAACCTGATATTTGGATGCAGATTACTATTCCAAATGAATTTCAACGTGTAGGAACATATAATATTGGATGTACTGCAGGTATTGAAAGTACAGGTTGTGATGTTACTTGGGTTGAAGGTGTAAATAGAATGGATATGACATGGACTTCTTCTAAGCACAGTAAAAATGTATTTGAGTCACTTAAATTTGAAAAACGTAATAAACAAAGTAATACAATTGAAGGTGTAGTAAAGATTGAAAAACCTATTCATGTAGTATTTGAAGGAGTTAATTTAGACTTATATAAATTTTTACCCAATACTGAAATAACCCTTGATCTATCAACAGTAGAACCTGGATTTAATTTCTTATTTGTAGGACATTGGATGCAAGGTGCTGTAGGGCATGATAGAAAAAATGTTGGGTTAATGATTAGATATTTTATAGATGCTTATAAAAATAAAAATTCATCTCCAGGATTAATATTAAAAGCATCTTCGGGTAGAAATAGTTACTATGGAAGAGAAACATTACTTAATAAATTAAAGAAAATTAAAGAAACTTATCCTTTAGATACAGTTTTTCCACCTATTTATTTACTAAATGGTAATCTATCAGATGAACAAATGAATGAGTTATATAACCATCCTAAAGTAAAATGTATGATTAGTATGACTAAAGGAGAGGGTTATGGTAGACCATTAGCTGAATTTGGTTTAAGTAAAAAACCTATTATAGCCTCTGGTTGGTCAGGGCAATTAGATTTTTTAGATCCTATATTTACTACTTTACTTCCAGGTAATTTAGAAAATGTTCATGAAAGTGCTGCTAATAATTGGTTAAAAAAAGATTTTCAATGGTTTCAAGTTAGTGGCAAACATTTTATAAATGCTTTAAAATCGGTACATCAAAAATATAAAAAGTTTGTAGTACCTGCTAAAAAACAAGGCCATCATATTAAAACTAATTTTAGTTATGATGCTATGAAAACTTTAGTAGGAAATCTTCTAGAACATAATATTCCAGAATTTCCCAAAGAAGTAGAATTAACTTTACCAACATTAGAAACCCCTAAATTATAAATTATGCAATACGATGAAATTATAGATTGCCCTAAATCAGGTGGTGATTTATGTTATAAAATAGAAGTTAGTCCTGAAGTTACTAATTATTATAGTTTATCTTGTGGTTTTTGGACTAATAGCTTAATGAAGCCTGAAGAAGAATTTTATAAACAACAAATTGAGGTATTACCCGAATTATATAAAGATTTATCTTGGCTTGATAAAGAAACTGGATTAATTTGGCTACCCCATTCTATTAATGACTCCGAAGTAGGTATGGTATATGCTTCAGGTACTAGTGCAGATGATTGGAGATGGGCTGCAGTTAAAGCTAAAGAATTAAATAAAGAAGAACAAGAAAAATTTGGTTCAACACATAAAACTGATATGTCTACAATAGCACATTTTAAGGAACGTGATTACATGGATGCTTTATCGTATATTGGATTACTACCAGGATAGATATGAAAATAAGTTATGCAATAACAGTTTGTAATGAATTAAATGAAATAACTCGTTTATTAAACTTACTTATAAATAAAAAACGTAAGCAAGATGAAATAGTTATTTTATTTGATAAAGCTAATGGTTCACCTGAAGTATGGGAAAGGTTAACTGAATTAAAAGGAGATGATTGCTGTACTTATCATGCTAGAACATTTAAACACCATTTTGCTAATTGGAAAAACCAATTAACCGAATTATGTAGTGGTGATTATATTTTTCAAATAGACGCTGATGAAATGCCTCATGACATATTAATAGCTAATTTACCTAAAATTTTAGAAGGTAATCCCAATAACGAAGTTTATTTAGTCCCCAGAGTAAATACAGTATCAGGTTTGACTCAAGAACATATATCAAAATGGAGATGGAATGTAGATAAAGAAGATAGAGTTAATTGGCCTGATTATCAATGGCGTATTTGGAAAAATAAACCCGAAATTAAGTGGGTAAATAAAGTACATGAAAAATTAGAAGGATTTAAAACATATGCTCTTTTACCATCATTACCTGATTTAGCTTTATATCACCCAAAAACTATAGATAAACAAGAAAAACAGAATGCTTATTACGATACATTATGAAAACACTAGCAGAAATATATGAAGGACATAATAATGGAACTAGTGGGGCTGGGCATGGAGATAAAGGCACAGTTCATTCTTATATTCCGGAGTATGAAAGACTTTTTAAACCTTATAGAGATAAAAAAATTAATATATTAGAAATAGGTATTGCCTATGGTGAATCATTAGAATTATGGGATAAATATTTCACTAATGCTAATGTATTTGGAGCTGATATTCATGAAAAAGAAATTTTTAGTGATAAATTTAAACCAGGTGGATATAAAGATGATAAACGATTTACAGTATGGATTTCTGATGCTACAAAACCTGAATTTTTAGATGTAATAGGTGATACTAAATTTGATATTATTATTGACGATGGTTCACATATATTGTATGATCAAATAGCAACATATGAATTATTAAAAAACAGAATGAACCCAGGTGGTTTATATATAATTGAAGATGTAGCTAACATTACAATTGATGAAATTGAATTTGAAGAAAGACATGGTAAAATAGAAGTTTACGATGGTAGAGAAAAAACAAACAGATGGGATGACTGTTTAATAATAATGAAATTTTAAATAATATGATTAGTATAATAATACCAACTTATAGAAACCCAGAATATTTAGATTTATGTTTAAAATCTTGTATTGAACAACAAGCAAATAAAAATGAAATTATTGTTGCCGTAGATGGTTTTATAGATGAAAGTAAAGAAGTATTAAAAAAACATAAAGAACATATTAGTATTTTAGATTTAGGTAAAAACCAAGGAATGCAAACGGCACTTAATTTAGGTGTAATGAATGCTACTAATGAAAAAATATTTATTGTAAATGATGATAATGTTTTTTGTAAAGATTTTGATTTAGATATTGAAAATAATCTTAAAGAAAAATCAGTACTTACTTTAAATCAAATTGAACCTGAGGGACCTGGCATATTTAATTTTCCAGTTAAAGATTTAGGGCGTACACCTAAAGAATTTAAATATGATAAGTTTATTAAATATGAACAGTCAATTAGAAAAAATGAATTAACTATTGATGGTGGTATTTTTCCATTTGCGATGTATAAAAAATATTATATGGCAGTAGGTGGGTTTGATGTAATGTATAAATCCCCATTCATTTGTGATTGGGATTTCTTTTTAAAATTAGATTTAATTGGGTTAGGGTTTACAAGATCACACAATGCCCATTTATATCATTTTGGAAGCACAGCTACTAAAAATGGTAAAGAAGGTGATAGATTTAAAGCAACTGAAACACCAGCTGCTCAAGTGTTTATGTATAAATGGGGTATTCCACCTCAATTATTTAAAAATAATAACCATAATCCTAAAAATGGTTTAATTATAAAAGGTATAAAATTCGAATAATGAATTTAGTCCAATTAGGAACAAATAGCGGTAATGATCATGTTTTAGATTTTGTAAAAAAAAATCATTCTAAATTAAATAATATAACTTTAGTAGAACCTATAGTACAGTGTACATCTACTATATTAAAAAATTATAAAGAATATAATATAAAAATAGATAATTCAGCTATTATTTCTAATGATAAACCTAATACTAATGAAATTGATTTTTTTGTAGCAGAAGGAGGAGAATTTGAATATGATACATTTAACTATGAAGTAAGTTCTACATCAGAACAATGGACATCTCGAAAAGATACAAATTGGTCTACTAATGGTAAAAAAATAAAAGTAAATGCACTCCATTTTAATGAATTAGCTAATAAATACAATTTAAAAATAATTGATTTTTTATTTATAGATGTTGAAGGAGAAGACGAAGGTATAGTAAAAGATTTAGATTTTGAAAAATATAATTTTAAAATTGTTGTTTTTGAACTTGCAAGAAAATCAATAGAAGTAAGAGAAACACCTAAGGGATATGAAATGGTTTGGTGTAACAAATTAAAAAGTAGAATTTATTATAAAAAAGAATATGAAAATTATCTACAGGATTTCGGATGCAGGTTATAGTAAAGTAAAACCTGATTATATTACTAATGAAGCATGCTTAGCAAATGCTGTTAAAGTATTTGATGATTGTGAGTGGTCTATTATAGCAGACAATGTTTCTAAAGAAACTAGTGATATGATTGAAAAGTATAAATCAAAAGATCATATTTTATATGTTAACAAAGGAAATGGTGCTGCTACATTTAATATTGCTTTAGATGAAGCATTAAAAATGGATGATAATGATACTGTTTATTTTTTAGAAAACGATTACCTACATAAACCTAATTCTAGAGCTATTATAGAAGAAGGATTTGAATTAGGAGCTAAATTCGTTTCATTATATGATCATCCAGATAAGTATTTATCACCAGATAAAGGTGGTAACCCATATTGTGAAGGAGGAGCTGAAGATACTAGGGTATACTTAACTGATTCCGTACATTGGAAGATAACAAATAGTACAACAATGACATTTGCATCACAGGTAAGTACATTAAGAGAAAATGAAGGTACACTTAGAACATGGACTTCAGGTACACATCCAGATGACTTTCAAATGTTTTTAGAATTAAGATATGCAAAACAATTATTAGTAACCCCGATACCAGGTTATGCAACTCATGGAGAGACAGCTTGGTTATCACCATTAACAGATTGGTCTAAAATATGAAAAAAAATGTATTAATAACAGGTGTAGCAGGTCTATTAGGTAGTAGATTAGCTGATTGGATAATTGAACACAAAGGTGATGAATATCAAGTAATTGGTGTTGATGATCTAAGCGGTGGATTTAGAGAAAATATTAACCCAAAAGTTAAATTTTGGCAAATGGATTTAGTAAATCATCCAATTGAAAATATATTTGAATTCCATAAAATTGATTACGTATACCATTTTGCTGCTTATGCTGCGGAAGGATTATCGCCTTTTATACGTTCTTACAACTATGATAACAATTTAAAGGCAACAGCCCGCATAGTCAATGAATGTATAAAGAACGACGTTAAAAGATTGGTATTTACGTCTACACTAGCTGTATATGGTCATGGAGATGGAGGTATTTTTGATGAAAAACAACAACAAGCACCAATAGACCCCTATGGAGTAGCAAAATATGCTTGTGAGATGGATATTCAGATAGCAGGTGAACAACATGGTTTAGATTATTGTATTATTCGACCACATAATGTTTATGGTATTAATCAAAACATATGGGATAAATACAGAAATGTACTTGGTATTTGGATGTTCCAACATTTAAATAAGCAACCAATGACTATATTTGGTAATGGTGACCAAACCAGAGCATTTAGTTATATAGATGATTCATTAGAACCATTATGGAACGCCGCAATTAAACCTGAAGCAAGTAAAGAAATTATTAATTTAGGTGGTATTGAAGAACATTCTATTATAGGGGCAAGTGTAATACTTAAAGAAGTAATGGGTGAATATGGAGGTAAAAGACCAGAAACTATATTTTTAGAAGGCAGACACGAGGTTAAACATTCAATTCCAACATATCAAAAATCAATTGATATATTAGGTTTTGAACATAAAACATCATTAAAAGATGGTTTAAGAGAAATGTATCAATGGGCTTTAAAACAACCTAATAGAGATAGATTTGTATGGCCTAGTTATGAATTAGATAAAGGAATATATTCGTTTTGGAAAAAATAGAATTTATAATCCCAACTTGCGGAGATGGAAATGGACTTATGGGTTTATTATATTCATTAGTTAATCAAAGTAATGAAAATTGGACTGCGCATGTAATAGCAGATGGTGATTATGATGGTTTTGAAGGTATAGCTGAACATTTTTGTATATGTCGTAATATTAAATTTTCTAAAATTGATGGCCCTCATAATGATTGGGGACATACAGCTAGAAATTATGGTTTAGAGCATGCAAGTCAAGATTGGGTTGTAATGACAGGTGATGATAATTATTACACACCAGATTTTGTAAGTGAATTTTTAAAAAATAGTAGAGGGAATAATTTTATATTTTGTAATATGGTTCATAATGAAGCCCATTATAAGCATTATCAGGAATTAAAAGCTGAATTAACTGAAGGTAATATTGATATGGGTTGTTTTGCTACTAAAAGAGAGTATGCTCAACAGCTAAGATTAAAAACAAAAAAATATATAGCAGACTGGATTTTTGTAGAAAACTTTATTACATTGTTCCCTGGTGGTGTTAGACACATAGATAAAATTTTATACGTACATAATTAAAAATAACATGGATATAGGAATTATAGGACAAGGTTTTGTTGGTAACGCAATTTACCAAAAATTTAAAAATTATTATAGTGTTAAAACCTTTGATATTAAAGGTGTAATGCATTGCACTAGTAAGGAAGAAGAAACAATGAAATGTGAAATTGTATTTGTTTGTTTACCTACTCCAATGAATCATGATGGTAGTTGCCATACAGATATAGTTGAAAATGCAGTTGGTTATATAAACAAATTAAATGAAGCTAAAATTGTAGTAATTAAATCTACTATAACACCTGGCACTGTAGCAAAATGGAATAAACAATATAAAAATGTAAGTATTGTTTTTAACCCTGAATTTTTAACTGAAGCAAATGCAGTAAATGATTTTGAAAATCAAAATAGAATAATATTAGGTGGTCCCAGAAAAGGAACTACTAAACTAAAAACAGTTTATTCTAAAGTATTTCCTAAAGCAACTATAGTTAAAACCGATTCAACATATGCTGAAATGGTTAAGTATGTTACTAATAGCTTCCTGGCAACTAAAGTATCATTTGCAAATGAAATGTATCAAATATGTGAAGGATTAAATGTTGATTATGATAAGGTAATTGAATATGCTATGTATGACGAGAGATTAGGCTCATCACATTGGAATGTACCAGGGCCAGATGGTGATTTTGGATATGGTGGGCATTGTTTTCCTAAAGATGTTCAAGCATTATTAATTAAAGCTGAAGAATTAGGATTATCACCACAAATGTTAGAGGCAACCCATGCTAAAAACGAACAAGTAAGAAAAAATAAAGACTGGTTAGGAATGAAAGGTCGAGCAATAATATAAATATGAGCAAATCAATAATAGTACTAGATGATTTTTATAGTGATCCTTATTTTGTAAGGCAGAATGCATTTAAAATGGAATGGTTAGATAAATATGGAAACCATCCAGGTAGAAGAACATATGCTGATAGACATCCATCTGTTAAACAAGCATTAGAAGATGCTATTGGTAAAAAAGTTACTAATTGGGACGAAGATTGGAATACACATAATGGAGCTTATAATTTATGTACACAAACCGATAGATGTTGGATACATTCTGATTGGGGTACTAGTTGGGCTTGTGTAATATATCTTACCCCAGATGCTCCTTTATCTTCAGGTACAGGTTTATATCAACATAAAAAAACTGGATTTAGATCACCTCACGATGCTAAAACACCAGAAGAAAAAGCATTAGCTAAAAAATTAGAAGAAGATGATTCTTTAGATTTTACTGCTTGGGAAATGACTGATTATGTTGGTAATGTATTTAATAGAGCAGTAATATATGCTGGACATTATTATCACTCTGCTGTGCAATATTTTGGACATAGTGATGAATATTGTAGAATGCACCAAACTTTTTTCTTTTCAACAGAAGATTAACATTTTTTAAAGACTCCCGCGCAAATATTTGGTTACCCGGAGGAGGGGTCGTATATTTACAGGGTAAATAAGAATAATAATTAAAAACAATAAAGGTTATGTCAAATTTAGAAAATCAATTAGATTTATTTCAAGGAGTATTATTAACAAATAAGCAAGAGCAACAAATTGCTACTTGGGTTGAAGGTATGGCTAAAAGAGCAGTTGCACTTCAAGATGAGGTTAACACAATAATGTTAATGTTAGATAGAGCAGGTTTTGTTCAAAATGAAGATTATAAATGTAATTTTGAAGTTTTTGAAGTTACTAAAGAACAAGAATTTGGTTATTCTTATAATAATACAAATTTTGAGCATGAAGTTACTTATATGAATGCTGTAGGTGGTGTTTCACTTATTATTAACCATATTCATGAAGGTAAAATTAAAAAAATTAATGCTGGTGTGGATAGAGATGGTGATAAATTAATGTGTTCTACTGTTACTGACCAGTATAGATATTATAAGCCAAGTTCATTATTAACTAGACTTAAAGGGTATAATACTAGAAAAGTATCTGAATTATCAAAAGATAAAGCAGAAAAAATAGCAATGGAAAATGTAATAGCTAAATTTAAAAAACAATACCCTGAAGCTGTTGTTTATTCTAGTAATGATTATTACAGAAGATCTTATACTTCATTCCCAATAGTTAAAGTTAAATTCCCATCAGGTAGTGAAGTTAGTTTTACTTTAGGTTATAGTGATGATTTAGAAAATGTAAGATTTCATAAAAAATATGATGCTGTAAGTGAAAGTACTGAAGCATTAATAGAAAGATTTAGAAACCAACCATCAAAATAATAAAAAAATTATATATTTATGTTACAGACTATAAAAAAACCAAATACACGTATGAAATTAAAAATGATAAAATGTAAGTGCTGTGGTACTGCTATGCCAGAATTAAGATTAACTAAATATGGTTATAACTTTTGTGTTACATGCTCTGAAAATGGTAAAGGTGAAGGCATGAAACATGGAATACCTATTATGATGGGAGAGGGTGACCATACATGGATTGAAACTGTAATTATGGATGATAGTCAATATAAGGCATACCAACATAATGAAACAGCTTTCAAAAACATGGAAAAAAATAATAAAGCTGAAATGTTAGATATGGATAAAGATGAAAGAAATTTAGCAGGTCCTTTTATTATTAAAGACGAAGATGGCAAATAAGAAGAAATTCTTAAGTAAAGAACAAATAGTTGCAGCCCAAGGTAAAACATTATCTAATATGGCTGCAGCTAGATACCTTCATGTTTCATACCAGCATTATAAAAAATATGCTAAAATGTATGAAATATTTGAAAGCCATAAAAACCAGGCTGGAAAAGGTATACCTAAATATTTAAAGGGTCCTAAAAAAATGCCCCATATGAAGGAAATAATTGAAGGTAGAATAGCAGCATCTTCATTTAATCCAAATAAACTTAAATATGCTTTAATTGAACAGGGTTATATAGCAGAAGAATGTGCTGTATGTGGGTTTAAAGAAAGACGTGTATTAGATTATAAAATACCTTTATTGTTACATTTTAAAGATAAAAATAGTAACAATTATAGTTTAGATAATGTTCAGTTATTATGTTATAACCATTATTTTTTACAAGTTGGGGATATATTTAATAAACAAGATGAAAAGCAAATTGAATCTAAACAAGAACATTACGGTACAAGTGAAAAAGTAGAATGGGAAGTAGATGACTACCATTTAGAGCGTTTAAAAGAATTAGGGTTAGATAGTGTAGATGAAGATGATCCAAATCAATATGTAAGTAGAATATAATGGCTAAAAAAATAAAATCATTAAATAAGAAGCATCATAAAATCACTCGTGATTATGATAAGCAAAAAAGTAAACATTTGGAACGATTAACAGATAAAATACTTAAAAACGATAAAAAAGCCCAACAATTAAAATCAAAAACAATAAAGGGTGATTTTTTAAAAAACTTTTAATATGAATGATAAAAAATATAGAATTTTCATTTTATTGTTAGCTACATTAGCTTTATTTTCATTAATGGCGTTTACAACTTATAGAGCTAAAATAATAAACCCTATAATTGAATTACCTGTTAAAGGTATAACTATAATACCAACTGAACCGTTAACTGTAGATAAAATTGAATTAACAGTAACATCTCACCAAGCATTTTTAGATGCAATTGGGTTTAGAGAATCAGGTAATAGATATGATATTGTAAATCGATATGGTTACATGGGTAAATACCAATTTGGTAAAAAAACACTTAGAGGCTTAGGATTTAAAATGAGTAAAGAAGAATTTTTAAATTCACCTTTATTACAAGAACAAGCAATGTATGCTTTATTAAAACAAAATAAAAAATCATTACGTAAATATATTGCTAAATATGATGGTAAGTATATTCACGGAGTATTAGTAACTGAATCAGGTTTATTAGCTGCAGCTCATTTAGGTGGAGCAGGAAGTGTTAAAAAATGGTTTAGAACAGGTAAAGTAAAAAAAGATGGTAATGGAGTAAAAATTACTTCATATATGGAAAGATTTGGGGGGTATGACTTAAATGTTTAGTTATATATTTATATTAAAAATATAATGGCTAAATCATTACAATTAAGCTCATACACTTTTAAAACCAAGAAAAAAAGACCAGGTGTACATTCAAAAAATGCATCTAAAGGTCAAACTGGATATAAAAATGTATACAGAGGACAGGGTAAATAAATATAAGATTCTTGCATAAAAATTAGGCTACCGCAAAGAGGGGTCGTATATTTACGTGTTGTTAATAATGAAGTTAACACACTAAATAAAGGTTATGAGTGAAAATAAAAGGTATGTAGTACAAATGGAAATGTACGTTTATGCTGATAATGATTATATGGCTAAGAAACGAGCCAATGATTTAAAATTATCAATAAGTAATAGACGTCATTCCGATCATGTTAAAGTTACTGAAATAGGTGAACAACCATTTGCCTCAACATATTATCGTAAATTCGATGATATAACATTTACACCTAAAGATATGTTGGACGAACCATTACCATTTTAATATGCAGGAATTAGAATTATTAGATAAAGCAATGAATGTAGGTTATAACATGCTATTAGGTAAGGATAAACCATTTGAACCAACTGATAGTGATAAAATAGAAGATATGATATTCATTCCAGACCCAGAAATTACTGAATTAGAAATGGCAGAAGACTTACTTGAATATTTTGAATCAACTGAAGAATATGAAAAGTGTGCTAATATAAAAAGTATAATTAATTTAAATAAAACAATAGATATATGTCTGAAATAAAGGTAGGTAATAGAATTAGAGTATATGAAGATAAAATTAAAATAGTATTTGGCTTTCATAAAAATGGTAACCCATTAATTAAAAATGGAGATACATTATGTCAAGTACCACTTAAAGATTGTAAAAAATGGTAGAGTTAATAGAACAATTATACCAAACTAATGAGATTAGTGAGGAAGTTAAAAATAAATTATTAAGTAAACATTATGGTAATACCAGTTGTGCTTATTCAGGTTTACCATCTCCTAAAGCATATGAAGCATGAGAAGATATAATGGGTGTGAATTAGAATCACCACTATATAGACAAGTAGCAGCTGAAATGGCTACAGAGCGTGTTAAAAAAGGATTACATTCCACAATTAGCATGCCAATTAATGAATATAAAACTAAAAGAGGTAAACGTAATGGCAGAAAATAGAGGTAGACCAAGTGAAAAACCAGCAGTAGCATTAGATAATTGGATTCAGGAAACTGAAGATCAAATATGGTATTTTGATAGAAGTAAATCCCCATATGGCTGTTGGAAAGTAGAAAATAAGTATAAGGCAGGTGAAAAACAAGCTAAACCTAAAATTGATCAACGTATGTATGCTAAAGGTATGCCTACAGTAATAGTATTTAAAACATCTAATCGTTCAAATGCTAAAACTAAAATGAAGATAATTAATAAAAATATTGATTATGTTCTATCAGCTAAAAAAATACCAGGCATACCTGATATTGCTGAATGGTTAGAAATAGGTACTGGTAAATCATTTGTTGACAAATATAAACAAAAATATAATTTAGCTTAGGCTTTATATATTTATAATAAACATTTAAAAATTAATATTATGATCACATTTTGGATTATTATTTCAGTTATTTTAGTAGCATTTGGTGCTTATGCCTGGTACTACAAACAAGGAAAAATCAATGATAGAGACAAAGATTACATTCCTGATGAAGTAGAAGATGCAGTAGAAGACGTTAAAGTTGTTGTTAAAGAAGCAAAACGTAGAGCTAAAAACATTAAAGACGAATTAAAAGACGTTGTTGAAGCCGCTAAGGAGTTAGGTAGTCAAGTTAATGACGTAGCTCAAGCAGCTAAAGGTAAAAAAAGACAAGGTCGTAAACCTAAAAAATAAAAAATGAGTAAATACAATTTAGAAGAAATTCACAAGAGCAATGTTAAAGAAGCTATGTCAGCTGATGATCAAGCTAGATTTGATCAATTAACTAAGGATGATCAATTAAAACTTGAAAAAATATTCGCAATGATGAAAGCTGAAAAAGATGCTAAAAAATCAACTAATGAAGATTTTGATAGCGTAGTAGACAAAATTAAAGATTCAGGTAAATCAGAAGAGGATGCTAAGAAAATTGCAGGTGCAATTAATGCTAAATATGTAGGTAATTATAGAGAAGGTGTTGAAGAAAATGGTCAGGTTGATGATTATACAGAAGAAATAGCTGAAGAAAATGATGAAGATAAATTACCAATGGATGAAGCTAGAATTGATCGTGATGTAGCTGAACGTATTGAAAGTTTTATAGACAGATCTATGAAAGCTAAATTTATAGATGCATTTATGGACATATATTCAGATTTATTAGAAGAAGATAATTTCTTTCCTGAAGATATAATCAATCACTTAAATAATGAAATGCATGCTGAATTAGCTGGTTATCAAAGACAAGGTGATAGATTAGCTGGTATGGAAGAAAATCATGCTATGCAAGGTGTTGAAGCTGAATTAGAATCAGGTGAAATAGGTAATATGGATGCTCTTACTGAAGAAATATCAGAAAAAGATATTATCAAAGCATTAAAAGCAGCTAATGCTCAAGACTCAGAAATTGAAGTTTATATGAAGTCATTGAAACAAGCAGGTGATAAATTTGATGAAGTAGATGATTATGTTGAGGATTTTATGAATTATGTTGCTGATAAATCATTACAAGAACACTTCGGTAGATTTTTAAAAGATTACCAATAAAATAAATTAAAATAAATTAAAGATAATGCGGTATCCATTTGGCTACCGCATTTTTTCTTCGTATATTTACCATGTTGTAATAATGAAGTTACAACACTAAAAATAAAGGTTATGTTATATTTAAAGGTAGATAATGGTGATAAGATGGAGTTAATTTTCAAATCAGATGATAAATCTGAAATGAATAAGTACGAAAATAAAGCTATTGCTTTATGGGGTATAGATAATGTGATGGTAACTAAAAATAAATAGTATGCCAATAGTAGAATTTTCAAATTTAAACAAATACGGTCACAAGAGAACCCGTAGATTTTATCAAGAAAAATCCAATTTAAGTATCAATCCAAGTGGGTTTGGTCCGTTTATAGCTTACAGGTTATTTAAATATGATGCTGAGTGCCATTTACCTCCAACAATAGCTAATATAAATGGTAAAACATATATAATGCCATTATGGAAGGAAGTAATTAAAGGTACAACATTAAATGATATTAATTGGATTAAACCAAAACCGAAAAAACAACCAGTTAAACAAAAACCAGTAATAGAAACTAATGTTAGTGGAAGTGGTTTAGGTGAATACACAACCAAATATTATCCAGAAAGTGGTAAATTTCATTGCACATGCCCTGGTTATTGGAGGTCAGGAGGTAATTGTAAGCATGTGAAAGCAATGAGTGTAAAATTAGGATTAGCGAAATAGAGTTCGTATATTTATGTATAATAATAAAATAAAGGTCATGAAAACATTTAAAGATTTAGTATTTAAGAAACACAAAGTGTGTAAGGGTATTCAAGCATCACTTGAAATTAAACCCAACGTATTCATCTCAGTAGTTGCAGGTGTAGGAATGTACAGTTCAGGTAAAACTGGTATTAGAGGTCCAGTTGATAAAGTTGAAGATGTTTCTTCATTTGAAGTTGCTATCATAAATGAAAATTTACCTGATGATGAGCAAGAATGGGATGTTCAGGGATGGGTTAGTAGAGAAGATATTGATAAATTAATATTAACAGAAATAAATAAATAGGTTATGGATAGAATTAGAATAGGTTTGAAAAACATTAAAAATGGACAATTACACAGGCATTATCAAAAATGTAAAGATTATATTGCATTAAAAGAAGATAATAAAGCAAGAGATTATTGTGATATGGGAATAGCTCATTTAGCATATTTAAAAGAAGATGGTGCTAATGGTACAGATATAATTGAAGGTAGTACTATTAATCTTTGGTTAGAAAGATTTTGGCAACAATTAGAAAATAATAATTTAATGCTTTAATTATGGATAAGGAATTATTATATCAAACATTAAACCATATTTTAGAAGCTATTGAAGATGAAAACCATTCATCAGCTAAAACTCAATTAGAAGGTTTAATTAAAGAAATTCAATATGGAGTTTATGAAAAATAAAAAAAAGAAAGTAAGGCAGTACAGATCTAATCAAGGTAGATCCCCTAAACAGCAAAAAAGTAATGAAATGGCAGCATTTGTTAGTTTTGCAGGCCTATTAATAATGATTTTAATAATCGCAGCATATAAAATGTATGGCCAATAAGAGAGGTAGTAAAAGACTTAGAAATAATAAAGCAAGATTATTAAAGTTTTTAAGATATACTAATAAACTAACAGCATATCAGAAAGTAGCCTCACGTATAGGTTATTTTGGAGCTGCGTTTTTGATAGCAGGACAATGGACATTAGAACCAAAATTATTTATTATAGGTTTTATATGTGTAATGATACAAACGTCATCTAGAAAACAATGGAACCTAGTGGCATTAAATTTAAATGGTTTAATAGCGTGGATAACGCATTTTTTAAAATAGAAAATATGGATAAATGGTTTGGATTAAAATTGAATATTAAATGGCCTCATGAAGGTATTTGTTTTGGTATTAGTTTTGACTTTTTTGAGGAAGATGAACAGTGTCCTTGGAATAGTATAGTAGTAAGATGTTTATTTTTAACAATAATCTATGATGTAGGTTATGGAGATGATAATAAAGAAATATATAACAATCAATGATAATTAAAGATTTACTTATTGGAATTGGAGCGTTTTTTGTTGCTCATGTACTTACATTTTATCAATTAAATGGACAATTTTTAAAATCAACTAATTGGTTTAGGAATAATGAAATATGGGTAGCAGCAGCAGGTATTATATTATCGTTTTTTTATATCTGGGGAACTAAATATGCAGTACAAGGAATGGGTGGGTTATTATGGCCTGCTCGTTTTATTGGGTTTGGAGTTGGAATGATAATTTATGCTATAATGGTTAATTATCATTTTAGTGAGGGTATAAACAATAAAACATGGGTTAGTTTAGCATTAGCTTTAATATTAATATGCATTCAAGTATTATGGAAAACGAAATAGATTTACACGGATTTAAACATGATGAAGCCGTTATTGCAACTGAGGATTTTGTATTAAGACATTCTAATAATAATACATTTTTTAGTTGTAGAATTATTACAGGTAATTCTCAGAAACTTCAAGATAAAATTATCAAAGAAGTATTAAATAAACATAAATTTAAATATATAATACCATCTTGGAATACAGGATGTATCTTAGTATCTTAATGATTAAAAATTTAGTTGATAACATTTGGAACTGTGGGTGTGGTGCAATGAACGCAGCATATAGAACAACTTGTGGTAAATGTAATAAAAAAAGACATATTGAAATTATGGATGGAGTTGAAATAATTAATAGATTAAAAGAAATTAGAGCAGAAGTAAGTGATGTTAATCTAAAATCTGCAATGAGGAAGATAGATTATTTAGTTGATGATATATTTATGTATAAAAACAATAGTTTATGATTAATGGGTATTCTATAATTGATAGTTTTATGAGTAAAGAAGAACATCTTTATGCTCTTAACTATTGTAAAACAAAATCATCATATTTGGATAAAGATATAGAATATGATAATAATGGTAGAATAAATAAGATTAAAAATGCTTGTTTAAATTATACTCCTTTTTATAATATTGCTAATAATAAACAATTAGTTGCATATGCCAAGAAATTACTAAATACAACAGATACTTTAGATTGTTATATTAGTAAATTTTTTCCAATGGAACCAAAAGGTGGTACATCTACTTTTTTACATCAAGATAATTATTATTTTAAAGGTGATAATAGTAAAATAGTTAGTTGTGCTGTTTATTTAACTAATACTAATAAAGAAAATGGTTGTTTAAGAGTAGTACCTGATAGTCATAAAACAGGTATTTTAGAACATACGGTTAAAAGTAATGTTAGTGATTATATTAAATGGATACCTGAAGAAAATTGTGATAATATAGTAGATTTAGAGTTAGAAGGTCCTTATGCTGTGTTTTTTGATATTAATTTAATACATGGATGTTACCCTAATAATTCAGAGGAGTATAGATATAGTTTAGCTTGGGAATATATCGAAACTTCTAATAATAATGTTCCCCAAGGTGATAGAATAAAATTACATTAAGATATGATTAAAGGAGTTATAGCAGGAAATTTTGATGCAATGCATCCAGGTTACATTAAAATGTTTAATGAAATGAAACAACATTGTAGCGTATTAGTTGTATTACTACAAACTGACCCTACTATAGAACGACCTAATAAACTAAAACCTATATTATCAACTGACGAACGTAAAGATATGTTAATGTCTTTAGAAGATGTTGATGATGTAATCAGATACACTTATGAAGAACAATTATATGATTTACTTAAAATGGGTGAATTTGATATTAGATTTTTAGGTGATGATTATATTAATAAACCGTTCACAGGTGATGATTTAAAAGTACCAATCCATTATTTAAATAGAGATCATGGTTGGTCAACAACTAAATATAAAACGTTGATAGCTAACAGTCTAAAAGAGGTAGATGAACGTCCTTGGGGTAAATATGAAGTATTACTTGATGCACCTGATGTTAAAGTTAAACGAATTACTGTTAATCCAGGTCAAAGGTTATCATATCAATATCATGAAAAACGAGCTGAAGTATGGACAGTTGTAAGTGGTATACTTACTATTATTTTAGAAGATGATAAATTATTTAGAGGTAAAGGACAATCAGTTAGAATACATCAAGGTGATAGACATAGAGCATGGAATGAAACTGATACACCAGTTATATTTATAGAAGTACAAACCGGTTCTTACTTTGGTGAGGACGACATAATAAGAATAGAAGATGACTACAAAAGAGATCACAGCGGAAATTAGAAGATTAAAATCACTGAAGCAAAGTCAGTATATTAAACTTCAAATACAAAAGCTACAACAAAAATTAGATAAACGAGATGGAATATAATTTAGTCCAACATGGAGATCAATTACTCCAAATAATAAGGGATTTTAATCCAATGTATTTTGTTACTGAACCTAATGGTAGAGAAATGAATAAAGAATTATTAGGTATGTGGGTAAAATATTTAGAATGTGATTCAGTAGTTAAAAAAGATAATAAAATATTAATATGCCGAACAGTAGAAGAGGCACAAATAGTACAATAATGAGTTTTAAATTAATACAAGGTTTGTTCTATTCAGAACACAATATGAAAGGTAAATTCGATAATAAACGTATTATTGAAGCAGTTAAAGAAGTTTATGATAACCCAGAAGTTGGTAAAACAAGTTTTAGACCTAAAAATTCACACCCACATCATACATTTTATGAAGATGTTAACTTACCAGAAGATGTATATAATAAATTTGTTTTAGAAACACAAACACTAATAAATGATGTTTGTAAAACAGATACATTTTCAGTTGAAGATGTTTGGGGGCATATTTTAAAACCAGGACAAGAAACAACAGTTCATGCTCATAGATCAGTAGGTGGTTTAAATGAAGGTTTAGCTTGGTGTTATTATCCTCATATGAAAAAAGATTTTGGCAACTTACATTTTATAGCTGATGTAGGTGGTAATAGAGTAATTCATGAAGTAGAATGTAAATCAAGCCATTTATATATTTTCTCTAGAAATGTTCTCCATTTTACTCCTATTAATGCTACTAAAGAAGATAGAATATCAATATCAGGTAATTTTAATACTGACTGGAGTTTTTTAGATAATGTAACCAAAGAAAATAATATTTTTAAATATATAGGTCAAAATTGTGCCTATGATAGCTATTACAATTAATTATGATTAGTTATATTATACCAACTTTATGGAAATCAGACAATATTTTTAAATTAATAGAATCATTTAAAACAATTGAAGATAAAAATGCTGAATTAATTATTATTAATAATAATGTTAAAGAAAACAAATATAAACCCAATGATAGTAGGATTAAGGTTGCCCAAATGACATCAAATCAATTTGTTAATCCATCTTGGCAATTAGGAGTAGATTATTCTACACAAGATAGAATAGCAATAGTAAACGATGATATTGTTTTTAATATAAAACGTTTTCATGAATTTGTATTGTCATCAAATGCAAAAGCAATTTGTATGACTAATTGGAATCGAATTAATAAAGATTTAGATATATGGGAATTAGTTGATAATAATTCTCCAAACGCTAGACCAGCTGGAGGAGGTCAATTAATGATGGTAATGAGAAAAAATTGGCCTACATTACCTTATAGTATGAAATTATGGCACGGTGATGATGTTATTTATTATTATAATACATTAGTTAAAAATATTAAGTTTTGTTTTATTAGGGGAATGGCGGTTACAGGTGATCAAAGTGTGAGTGTAAATAGTAATATTATACCCAAGAAAATGGGTGAAACATTTACTCAAGATACCTTGGAATATTATAAAAAGATGCATATATTGGGTCTATCATGTAGTACAGTGTTCCCTATGGAATTAAAGATGGCATGGGAATATGGTGATATTAAAACAAAATTATTATATGAACAAAAATTAGATAAAATTATAAATGGGTAATTGTGCTTGGTGTCATAAGAAAACAAACCTACCAGCTGTATTTGCAGCTGAAGCTCCGTTAATGGAATGGATGGAAAAACGAATTGACGCTTGGTGTGATAAAAATAATATTACTAGAGAGGATTTATGGGGTGGAGAAAGTGACTGGAGTCATGTTAACTTAACTCCCGAAATGGAAGCTGAGTTATTAGCATATGATGAATTAGTAGCAAGTGTATCTAAACAAATAATATGTAAAGAATGTCTTATTGAAGACGATAAAATATATAAAAAATATTATTTAAATTTTGATAATGATAGCGAAATAACCTTTACAATTGATGATATAAAATGAAAAAAACATACTTACTTGAATACACTTGGGGTGAAAATAACCCAATACATGAAGAAATTGAAATTAAAACAGATGATATTAACTGGACTATGGACCAAATATCAAGACATAGAAACAACATTAAATTTACAAAAGTAATTGCATTATGAAATTAGATTACATTTATATAATTAACCTAAATACACCTGAACACCAGATTGAACAAAAAATTAAGGATGTTAACTGGCCTTATGCTATAAACTATTATATATTACCAGCTACTAATGGTTGGGAAGCAGTTAAAGATCAATCTAAATCTAGATTTAAATTTAAAATAGCTGACTGGTGGAAAATAGATAATGGTAAAGATTTTTATACTAGAGGAGTAACACCAGGTGAAGCAGGGTGTATGTTATCTCATTATGAATGTATTTATAATGCTTATGAAGCAGGATTTGAAAATGTATTAATATTTGAAGAAGACTTTTATACATTAGGTAAATTTCCTACCCAAGAAGAATTAAATGCTGTTCCAAATGATGCTAGTTTAATTTATTTAGATAGAAGTCAACAATGCCCTGATTGGGATGAAGAACGAATTAATGATCATGTTACTAGAGTAGGATACACTTATAATAATCATGCCTATATTATGACTAGAAAAGGTATGAAAGAAGTAATTGATTCAACTATATTAGATAATGTTATAGTTAGTGATGAATTTTTTCCTGCTATAAATGGTACTAGTGATAGAAAAGATGCTGTATCTAAATTTCATAATAAAAACTTTGTATCATATGCTTTAAATGGTGGGTATTTTAGTCAAACATCTAACCCTCAAGTCGATTCATTAACTGAATTTTCTCTTGATTATGTTAATAATTTAAATAAACCAGAACCATTACCTAAAAAATTAGGCATATTAGATGATCAAGATTGGAATGCTTGGTGTGATAGATATATTTCACCTCAAATTAGAAATGCTGAATATGATTTAATGGTTGATGAACCATGTCCTCATGTTTATGTATTCCCATTTTTTAATAAAAGATTTTGTAAAGAACTAATTAAATTAGGTGAACAACATGAATGGACTCATGATAGACATAAATTTTATCCTACAACAGATAATTTACTATCAGTATTAGGTATGGATCATATTTATAATAGATTAATTAATGAATTTGTTAGACCGCTTGCTATAGATAGATTTAAATTAGAAGGTAAAAGTTGGGATGTATTAAGGGATGAATCATTTATTATTAAATACCCTCATGATGAACAAGCACATTTAAGCTTACATCATGATGCTAGTAGTATAACAACATTAGTTAATTTAAATCCAGGTGAATTTGAAGGTGGAGGTACTTATTTTGAAAAATATAAATGTAATGTTAATCCAAAAGAATTTGGTGTAATGACTCTACACCCAGGTAATATAACTCATAAACATGGAGCAAGACCAACTACAAGAGGTACAAGATATGTAGTGGTTAGTTTTATTAAAAATTCAGATTTACAATAAAAATAATAATATGATAATAATAGACGATTTTATTAAAGACGAAGTATTACTAAATAACATTAAAGATAGTGATAGTTTCTTTGGACCAAATGGAAATTTTATGTGGTGGGATGGATGGTGGAACACTGGAGCAGATACAATTAAAAAACGATTAATTGAATACATTTGGAGATACAATTCACCAGATAAATCATATAACATAAGTGGATTTGAATATTGGACAGGTGTTTATGGTGATGGTTTTCCTAATACTGATTTAGGTTGGCATTTTGATAAAGATGAATTACATTGGAAACGAACAGGTGGACAAGAAAATGGTGAAATAATTACCCCAGAAATTGGTACAGTATTTTACCCTATAGATACTACATTTGAAGGTGGGTATTTAGAAATTGAGAGAGCAAATGGTGAGGTAGAACGTATTGAACCTAAATTTAATCGTTTAGTTATATTTAATGCAGGTGGAGATAAACATAGAGTAACACAAGTTAAAAATGGTGTTAGATATGCTATTGCAATTAATTTATGGAATATAGTACCAGTTGCAGCTCAAGAAGGTACAATGACAATTGAAAAATAAGGATGATTAATAGTGGTCGAGAATGGGATTGGATGGATAATAAAAATAAATATATGAAAATAATGTTTTGGGTTGGTTACGCTAATCCTGCTTGGGATAAAGGCGATTGGATGAGTAGAGGAATGGGTGGAAGTGAATATTGTGTTATTAAACTAGCAGACTATTTAGATAATGAAGGTTGGGATGTTACTATTAGTGGTGATGTTAAAACAAGTAATTGGCATGGTGTAAAGTATGTTCACCATAGTGATTTATTAAAAAATAGAGGGCCACAAGGTATAGATCAAGCACATAATCCTCAAGTGTATGAACATTATGATGTTGTAATATCTATTAATTATCTTCACTTTTTTAAACATTTAGAGGAAGCTAAAATTGAATATGATAAGGCTTACTTTTGGATGCACAACGAATATTTTTATAAATGGCATAGAGGAAATGAGTTACATGAGTGGGAACAATATTTAACTCACCCTAAATTAAAGAAAATAATTGGTGTATCACAATATCATATTGACGAACACATAAAACCTTTATTCGAAACTCTCGGCTACACACCTCAACAAATTAATACGTATATACATTCTATAGATAATGCTATTGATTTAAATGATTATAAGAATCAAAATAGGGTTGATAAAATTAAGAACAGAATAATATGGACTTCAAGTCCGGATAGGGGATTAAAATTAATATTGGATAATTGGAACGATTGGAAAGTTAAGGTACCAGATTTGACATTAGAGATATGTTGTCCGCCTTATGCTGTTGATTGGTTTAAGGAAGATATAGCGAATTTGGATGGTGTTAATTGGCAAGGTAATAGGTGCCCCAATGATTTGAAACAGGAAATATTGGAAGCCGAATATTG
>Ga0209335_10001940_pt1 | contig 22937 bp, 25 predicted proteins | sample COG_09_FD_184753 | JGI IMG/M metagenome (GOLD analysis project Ga0209335, IMG submission 184753) | Pelagic Microbial community sample from North Sea - COGITO 998_met_09 (SPAdes) (version 2) | ecosystem: Environmental > Aquatic > Marine > Neritic zone/Coastal water | place: Helgoland, sampling...
TGGAGCATCTAGTATTTCTAAAGCAAGCGGAGGTTGGACACTTTCTTGGCAAGGAACAGGTCACAGTAATGATAAATTTCCAAATGGAGAATCTATTTTACAAGGTATTGAACAAGTAGTTGATGATGCAGGTGGAAAATTAATTTTCTCAAAAGATGGTGATACATCTATTAAAGCTGATGTTGTTATCGCAGTTTATGGAGAAGATCCGTATGCTGAATTTCAGGGAGATCGTGAAAATTTAGCTTTTATTCCAAATGGATTTGATACCAATAAATTATCTGCTTATAAAGAAAATGGAATTCCAATTGTGTCTGTATTTTTGTCTGGACGTCCAATGTGGGCAAATACTGAAATTAACAATTCAGATTCATTTATAGCTGCTTGGTTACCTGGAAGCGAAGGAGGTGGTGTTTCCGATATGCTTTTTAAAACAGACCGTTCATATGATTTCTCTGGCAGACTATCTTTTACATGGCCTGCTAGTGCTGTTGTTTCAAAAAACAACAATCAAGCATTGTTTAAAATTGGATATGGACTCACTTACAATAGTATAGACCAAATTGATTTTTTATCAGAAAATTCTGGATTAGAAAATAGTGATATTGCTTCAACTGGTGAGTATTTCAATAAAGGAGATGTAGTTGCTCCTTGGGATATATTGTTGATTTCTGGTAAATTAGAAAAACAAATTGCAAGCTTTCCATCATCTGTAGGAGGACTTATTATAAGTAAAACAGATCATACGGCTCAAGAAGATGCATTACGAATAAATTGGACTAAATCTGATGGAGATTATTTCCGTATATCTTCTGTTAAGCCAAATGATTTATCTCGTCAATCTAATGGAGCTATGAAGTTAGCTTTCAATGCTAAATCATTTACTGGTTCAGATTCTACAATCCAAATAGGTCAATGTGACGATAGTTTTAATTGTGATAAAACATTAGAAATTAAAATAAGTGGAGAGTGGCAGGAGTATATGATTTCCCTTAGTAATTTTGAAGAATTAGGTATAGACATGTCAAAAATAATCTCATCAATATTAATTAAAGCTGAAGCGGGAGTTGATATTGGTCTGAGTAATGTGCGTCTAGAATAAGATTTAAACTGTTAGTTTTATTTGAATATTAAAAAGTATTCAATAAATTAAAATCATTAACTTTTAAAAAAACCAAAATATGTATAACTCAAAAATATCTGGATTAGGAATGTATGTTCCTGAAAATGTTGTTACCAATGATGATTTGTCTAAGGTAATGGATACATCGAGTGAATGGATAATTGAAAGAACAGGAATTAAAGAACGAAGACATATTAAAAAAGGAGATGGAAATACAACTGCCACTATGGGTGTAGAAGCATCTAAAATAGCAATGGAAAGGGCGGGGATTGACAAGAATGAAATTGATTTAATCCTATTTGCAACATTAAGTCCGGACTATTATTTTCCTGGTAGTGGTGTTTTAGTTCAAGAATTATTAGACATACCAACATGTCCTGCAATGGATATAAGAAATCAATGTTCAGGTTTTATTTATGCTATTTCAACTGCAGATCAATTTATCAAATCAGGTATGTATAAAAATATATTAGTGATTGGATCAGAAAATCATTCAGGTGGCCTTGATATGACTACAAGAGGTAGAGGTGTGTCAGTTATTTTTGGTGATGGAGCAGGGGCAGCAGTAATTTCAAGAGAAGATGATTTGACAAGAGGTATTCTTTCATCACATCTTCATTCGGAGGGTAAACATGCAGAAGAACTTGCTTTAATAGGTCCTAGTACAAATAGATGGGTTCCAGAAATTTTAGATGCAAATGATCCAGAAGATATTTCTTACTATCCTAACATGAATGGCCAATTAGTTTTTAAAAACGCAGTTGTTCGTTTTTCAGAAGTAATTATGGAAGGGTTAAAGCATAATAACCTTAATCCTGATCAAATAGACATGTTAATCCCTCATCAAGCAAATCTTAGAATTTCTCAATTTGTTCAAAAGAAATTCGGTCTTTCGGAAGATCAAGTTTATAATAATATTCAAAAATATGGTAATACTACTGCTGGATCAATTCCAATAGCATTAACTGAGGCATGGCAAGAAGGTAAAGTTAAAGAAGGAGATCTTATAGTTCTTGCAGCTTTTGGTAGTGGATTTACTTGGGGAAGTACAATTATTAGGTGGTAACAAAATTATGGATTTTCTTACATTAATAGATACATGGTGGTTTAGAGTAATTATGTTACCAATAGACATCATAATTTTTTATTATGTAGCTAAATGGCCCTTTTATTTAAAAATCAATAAATTAAACTTAAATCAATGTCATATAAAAAAATCGTTTTAGTTCTTTTATTAGTTCTAGTATATTTTGGGATTAACTATGCTTTTTTATCGACAGAGGGTTATACCTCGATGAAAGATTACATTGACTCTACAAAGGATGAGTTTAGTTATGATATTGAAGAAATTTTTTATGAAGATGACTGGACTGGATACCATATAAAAATGACCTCAGGTGAATGGTTAGACTCAAAGAAAGTTGAAGATGTAGAATGGTGGCATTATGTGGACATTGTCATTCCAAAAGAAACTCAAACTGATACAGGAATAATTTTTATAGATTCTGGAGTAAAAGATGAAGATTACTTCAGACTTGATTCAACATCTATAAGTTATGCTTTAAAAACAAAATCAGTTATAGTAAATATTCATAATATCCCAGCACAGCCAATTAACTTTTTATCATCTGAACAAGAGTCTTTTTATGAGGATGACCTAATTGCATATGCATGGAATCAATTTTTAGAAAAAGGTGCAAAGCAAAAAGATATTGAATGGTTGCCTAGATTACCTATGACTCGAGCAGTTGTTCGATCAATGGATTTGGCTCAGGAAATCACATTACAGCAAAATATAAATGTTAAAGATTTTGTTGTTTCTGGTGCTTCAAAAAGGGGTTGGGTAGCATGGACAACAGCAGCAGTTGATGAAAGAGTTATTGCGGTTGTTCCAATGGTCATTGATATGCTAAATTTGGTTCCATCTTTTGAAAATCATTACAGGAGTTATGGAGAGTTTTCTCCTGCTGTCCAATCATACGTTAACTATAATATACAAGATTGGATGGGAACGGATGAGTTTAAAACACTTATGAGTTATGTGGAACCATATTATTTTAAAGAGAAACTTACTATGCCTAAGTATTTAATTAATGCAGGTTCAGATGAGTTTTTTTCTACTGATTCATGGAGATTTTATTTTGACGAACTCCTAGGTGATAAATTATTAAGGTATGTTCCAAATAAAAATCATTCTTTAGAAGGAAGATATTTAAATGATGATCTTATCAGCTATTTTCACAGAATTGTTAATGATATAAAAATGCCTTCGCTAAATTGGAAGTTAAATAATGATAGTATTGATGTAATTCTGGATTATAATGGAAATTATTCAGTCTCAATCTGGAATGCAAAAAATGATGATGGAAGAGATTTTAGATTATGGCAAGAAGGGGAACTTTGGAAAAAATCGTTAGTAAAAAAATCTATTGACAATAGTTATAAAATTTTATTGAACAATGAATCAACTGGTTATGAAGCTATTATGATGGAATTTATTTTAGATCCAGAATCAGATTTCCCCCTCATAATTTCCACTGGGCCGTTTGTGATTCCAGATTCATATCCATATGAAAAATATGAACCCTTAAAATAGATTTTATATAAAGCCTATGAAGTAAATTATCAATTAAAAAAAAATTTGAATCGTATAATAATTTTTATATCTTTCGATTCTCAATTATTGAAAATACTAGAAACATGAAAAAAATATTATTTGCCTTAATCCTATTTGTATTCGTTGGTTCATCATTTACAACAAATGTTTATGCAACGTCTATAGTTAATAGTACTGTTACTATTCAGGATTCACAAGATGAGTCAATGATGGAAGCAAGCTCAGATGAAGCTTCTGCTGGTTTTACACAAGAATTAAAGAAGCGTTTTATTGAAGGAGGCCCAGGTTTTATGGGAATTGTTCTTATTTGTCTTATTCTTGGTTTAGCAATTTCAATTGAAAGAATCATATACTTGAACTTATCTACAACTAATTCTGAAAAACTTACAGGTGACGTTGAAGAAGCATTAAAATCTGGTGGTGTTGAAGCTGCTAAAGAAGTGTGTAGAAATACAAAAGGCCCTATCGCTTCAATCTTTTACCAAGGATTAGATAGAGCAAAAGACGGTGTTGAAGCTGCCGAAAAAGCTGTAATATCATATGGTGGAGTTCAAATGGGACAGTTAGAGAAAAATGTTTCTTGGATATCCCTTTTTATTGCTCTTGCACCTATGCTTGGATTCATGGGAACTGTTATAGGGATGATTAATGCATTTGATAGAATTGAAGCAGCTGGTGACATGCAACCTTCTTTAGTTGCAGGTGGTATTAAAATAGCACTTTTAACAACAGTTTTTGGTCTAATAGTAGCAATTATATTACAAGTTTTTTACAACTATATAGTAGCAAAAATTGATTCAATAGTTAATGATATGGAAGATGCATCAATTACTCTAATTGATATTCTATCAGCTCAAAAAAAATAATAAATTATGAATCTTGAAAAAATAACTAGAATTGGGTGTGTTGCCCTTGGAGTAGTTGGAGTAATATTTCTTGCAATAGTTTTTGTAAGTGGAGACGACAGTATAAAAATGGCGGCTGCATCAGGTAATTATGGTGCTATAACACCAATAATTATTCTTAGTCAAATAATATTACTAATAGCAATTATAGTTACGTTAACATTCTCTTTAAGAGCTATTGCAAAAGATAAGGCAAAGATGAAAAATGCATTAAAATCTGCAGGATTGTTCTTGGTTGTAGTGATAATTGCTTTTGTTCTTTCAAGTGGAGTAGAAACTCCAATGAGAGATGGTAAAGTTCTTTCAGCTTTGAGTTCTAAATTAGTTGGAACAGGTATACGAGTATTCTATATTTTATCAATTATTGCAATTGGCTTAATGGTTTTTCCTGGAATTAAAAATTCTCTAAAAAAATAAATTATGGCTAAAAGAAAAGCTCCAGAAGTTAATGCAGGATCAATGGCTGATATTGCCTTTTTACTTTTGATTTTCTTTTTGGTAACAACAACTATTGAAACGGATAGTGGTATTAACAGGAAACTTCCCCCTATGGAAGACCAAATTGACCCTCCAATCATTAGAGAAAAAAACATTTTCACTGTTGTAGTAAATAAGAATAATCAATTATTAGTTGAAGAATCATTGACCGATATCAAAGATCTTAGAGGTCTAGCCGTTGAGTTTCTAGATAACGGAGGAGGATCGGGTGAGGAAGCATGTAATTATTGTCAAGGTAATCGAGATTCTAGTTCTTCAGATAATCCTGATAAAGCTATTATTTCATTAAAGAATGATAGAGAAACTCAATATAAAGTATATATAGCAGTTCAAAATGAATTAGTTGCTGCATATAATGTACTTAGGAATAGAGAATTTGCAAGACTGAACCCTAATATGGGTATTTCTTATGTTGAAGCTGATCTAATATATAGTGATCCTAGAACAACTGGAGATGATAAAGCTAACTTGAAAGAGAAGCTAGATGTAGTAAAATTATTATATCCTCAAAAATTATCTGAGGCTGAACCAAGTAAAGTAAATTAAATATGGCAAAGTTCAATAAAAAGAAAAGTGGTGATCTTCCTGCAATATCAACGGCATCTTTGCCAGATATAGTTTTTATGCTATTATTCTTTTTTATGGTAGCAACTGTTATGCGTGATAGTACCTTGATGGTTCAAAACACACTTCCTGCTGCTGATCAAATTCAAAAGCTAGATAAAAAGGATAGGGTTATTTATATATATGCAGGTAAACCCTCTAGTAGATATGTTGATACTTATGGAAGCCAAGCAAGGATTCAATTAAATGATAAATTTGGAACCGTTGAAGAAGTTGGTGCATTTGTTTTGGCAGAAAGAGCTGCAAAGCGAGAAGAACTTCAAAATGTTCTAACAACTGCGTTAAAGGTTGATAGTGATACTAAGATGGGAATAATTAGTGATATCAAGCAAGAGTTGCGTAAAGTTAACGCCCTCAAGCTAAACTATACAACAAGAGTTGGAGACTACACTCAAAATTTTAACTAGAAAAAATTTATTTTTTCTAACCTATCTAATTTCCTTTAGTCTATTTAGTCAATCCTCTAACGAACCATCAAAAGATACCTACAGAGAGGATCAAATTTATTTTGGATCAAGTTATTTTATTCAGAGTGAGTCTATTTCTGATTTTAAACAAAATGGATTTTCGGGTAACTTTCAATTTGGCCTTATACGTGACTTTCCTTTAAATAATAATTCAACAAGAGCGATTGGACTAGGAGTTGGATATGAGAGAAATTTTTTCACTTCAAATATCCAACCTATTAAAGAAAACGATGAAATTAATTATAGAATAGTGGTTAGCAAATTTTTAGAATCAAAAAATGAAATGTCATTTTCATCAATTGTGATTCCTCTTGAATATAGATGGAGAAAGTCTAATATTGATGAATTTAAATTTTGGAGAATATATTCTGGATTTAAACTAAAAAAGAATTTTCCTTTATACTCTAATCCTTCATATGGTTCTGAACTTAAGATAGACGAAATTAATGATTGGACTACCTCTATTTATTTAAATGCAGGGTACAATACATGGAATATATCTTTAGAATATGATTTAGAACCATTAATAAAAAATAAAAAAACAGTTCAAGGAGAAAGTCTTAATATTAGTTTTTTTAGGTTAGGGTTGGTTTTCTATATACTATAGCTCTTTTCTTAGTCTAGCAACGGATATATCTAAATTTTCTCGATATTTTGAAACAGTTCTTCTAGCAACTTTATAACCTTTTTCAGATAGTTTTTCAGACAGCTCTATATCTGATAAAGGTTTACTCTTATTTTCATCATTTACAATTTCTTGTAAAATTTTCTTTATTTCAATTGTAGAAATTTCATCACCTTCCATGTTTTTCATTCCTTCAGAAAAATAACTTTTTAGAAGTTTTATTCCATAAGGAGTCTCGATATATTTACTATTAGCTACTCTTGACACTGTAGATATGTCCATATTGATTATTTCAGCTATATCCTTTAAGATCATTGGTTTAAGATTTTTTTCTTCTCCTGTTAAAAAATACTCTTTTTGAAAGTTAACAATTGCATTTACAGTTTGAAATAGTGTTTGATGTCTTTGTTCAATTGCCTCGATAAACCATTTTGCTGAATCAAGTTTTTGTTTTAAAAATTGTATTGCTTGATTTTGAGACTTAGTTTTTTTTGGATCATTTTTATATCCTTCGAGAATATTTTTATATGAATTTGAAAGTCTTAATTCAGGTGAGTTTCGTTTATTTAGTTCAACTATAAAGTTCCCGTCTTCTATTGAAAGAATAAAATCTGGAATTATTGTATTATTTGAAAATTCATTTGTAATAGAACCGCCTGGTTTTGGATTCAATCTGGAGATCTCTTCAATAACTAATTTTAAATCTTCTTGTGATAAGTTTAATTTTTCTGAAATTTGAGAAAATTTCTTTTTTGAAAATAATTCAAATTCATTTTCTATGAGGTTAATTGAATTTATTATTGATTCTTTTGAATTATTTTTTTTCTTAAGTTGAATTAAAAGGCACTCCTGTAGTGATCTAGCTCCAACCCCTGGTGGATCAAGATCATGGATTTTTTCTAATACTGATAAAACTTCATTGGTATTTGCAACAATATTTTGAGTGAATGCCAAGTCATCAATAATATCTTCAATTTCTCTCCTTAAATATCCACTTTCATCAATACTTCCAATTAAGAATTCACAAATTGGCTTTTCTGAATCTGTTAGAATTAAATTTTTTGACTGATTATCAAGAAATTGATGAAAACTTAATGATTCTTTTGTCTGAAAATTAGTTTTCTCTTCTTGATTTGAATAATAGTTTTGATTGTAATTATCTGGTTCGTCTGAAAGATATTCATCTACATTAACATCTCCTTCATCTCTATCTCCCTCATATTCATTAGTATCATTATCTAATGATTCGCTACCTTTTTCAAGTGCTGGGTTTTCGTCAATTTCATTTGTAATCTTTTGCTCGAATTCTACTGTTGTAAGTTGAATTAACTTCATTAGCTGAATCTGCTGAGGAGAAAGCTTCTGTGATAACTTTAATTGTAGTTTTTGATTGAGCATTTGAATATATACTTAAACAAAAGTAAGAAAAGAATTAATGTAATTTAAAATGAAGCATTTTTTGGGGTTCTAGGATAGGGAATTACATCCCTAATGTTTTGCATACCCGTGCAAAACATTACTATTCTTTCAAATCCTAGCCCAAATCCGCTATGAGGAACTGTTCCATATCTTCTAAGATCTAAGTACCACCATAATTCCTTTTCATCGATATCCATTTCATTCATTCTGTTCTTTAGAACATCTAATCTTTCTTCTCTTTGTGAGCCTCCAATTATTTCGCCAATCCCAGGAAATAATACATCCATAGCTCTTACTGTCTTTTCGTCGTCATTTAATCTCATGTAGAAAGCTTTAATTTTTGTGGGATAATCATAAATAATAACTGGAGATTTGAAATGCTTTTCAACTAAAAATCTTTCATGTTCACTTTGAAAATCACATCCCCATTCATCCAATAAATATTTAAATTTTTTCTTTTTATTATAATTAGAATTTCTTAAAATTTCAAAAGCTTCAGTGTATGATATTCTAACAAACTTATTATCGATAGTAAACTTAATTTTTTCAATTAAAGTAAGATCACTTCTTTCAATCTTTGGTTTTTGACTTTCTTCTTTGGTAAGTCTTTCATCCAGAAAATTCAAATCTTCAGAACAGTTGTCTAAAATATATTGAAGTATATTTTTTAAAAAAGATTCAGCTAGATCCATATTGTCATTAAGATCGTAAAATGCCATTTCAGGCTCAATCATCCAAAATTCAGAAGCATGTCTTGAAGTATTAGAATTCTCTGCTCTAAAAGTTGGTCCAAATGTATAGACATTTCCAAGACCTAATGCATATGTCTCTGCTTCTAATTGTCCTGAAACAGTTAAACTTGTTCTTTTACCAAAAAAGTCTTTAGAATAATCAGTTTCCTTTTTGTCAATTTGATCTTCACTTAATGTAGTGACCTTAAACATTTCCCCTGCTCCTTCGGCATCATTGGAGGTTATTATAGGTGTATTTATGTAGTTAAAATCTTTTTTATTAAAAAAATCATGAATTCCAAAAGCTAGTTTTGATCTAATTCTCATTACAGAGCTAAATGTTGATGTTCTAATTCTAAGATGGGCTTGCTCTCTTAGAAATTCAAAGCTATGTTTCTTAGGCTGAATAGGATACTTATCGGGATCTGATTCGCCTAATAACTCTATACTTAATATTTGAATCTCAAAATTTTGACCTTTTCCTATACTTTTTATTAAATCACCCTTTATTTTCAAAGAGCTTCCAATACTTATCTTTTTTAAGATTTTTTCATCTATTGAGGAATCTGAAATTACACATTGAATATTCTTTATTGAAGATCCATCATTTAATTCAATAAATTTTTTTGCTCTAAAGGCTCTTACCCAACCTCCAACAGTAATGTTTTTGTTAATATCAGGTGAAGTGAATATATCTTTAATTTTGACTAGATCCATATTTTATAGAGTTAGAATATCTTTCTCTTTAATTGAGTACATTTCATCTACTTTTTTAATGTATTTATCAGTTAATTCTTGAGTATCAATTTCAAGATTAGATTTTAAGTCATCTGATATTTCAATATTTTTAATTTTATTATTAGCATCTTTTCGGGTGTTTCTAATGCTAACTTTAGCAGATTCTGATTCTGATTTGGCTAACTTTGTTAGCTCAATTCTCCTTTCTTCTGTCAAAGGTGGAATGTTAATTAGCAATGATTCACCGTTATTAACAGGGTTAAGGCCAAGATTCGAGCTGATTATACTTTTCTCAATTTCATCAAGCATATCTTTTTCCCACGGTTGAATACTAATTGTTTGAGCATTTGGAGTATTTACTGATGCAACTTGAGTTAACGGAGTCATATTTCCATAATATTCTACTGTTATACCTTTAAGCATTATGGGGTTTGCTTTACCAGCTCTAATTTTTGCTATTTCAGTTTCTAAATGACTGATAGCAGACATCATATTTAATTCTGCACTTTCGACTATTTCTTGATTGTTTTCCATATTTAAGAATTATTTAGAAACTTTTGTTCCAATATTTTCGCCCATAATAACTTTTGTTAAATTCCCTCTAGTGTTCATATCAAAAACAATTATAGGAAGCTCATTTTCCTTACTGAGTGTAAAGGCTGTTGTGTCCATTATCTTCAATCCTTTTTTAATAGTTTCTTCAAAGGAAATATTGTCAAATTTTATTGCTTCTTTATTTATTTCAGGATCTTCATTATAAATACCATCAACCCTTGTGCCTTTCAAAATAACTTCAGCATTAATCTCAATTGCTCTTAGAACTGCAGCAGAATCTGTAGTAAAATAAGGATTACCAGTTCCAGATGCAAAAATTACAACACGTCCTTTCTCTAGGTGTCTAGTGGCTTTTCTTTTAATAAATGGCTCAGCAATTGATTCCATCTTAATCGCAGACTGAAGTCTTGTTGGAATATCCATGTTTTCTAGAGCATTTTGGAGAGCTAAACCATTAATTACAGTTGCTAACATACCCATGTAATCAGCTTGAACTCTATCTATTCCATCTTTAGATCCAGTCAACCCTCTAAAGATATTCCCTCCTCCAATTACAATTGCAATTTCAACACCTTCTTTATGAATTTGCTTTATTTCTTCTGCATATTCTACAAGCCTATCATTATCAATGCCATAAGAGTTTTTTCCTAAGAGAGCCTCTCCACTAAGTTTGAGTAATATTCGGTTGTATTTCATTGTTTTGGAATATGCAAATATAATTATAAAGTTTTAACTTCTATTCAATCTTCAGTGCATTAAGAATAGAAAATTCTCCAATATTTATTCTCCTAAGTTCAGATAAATATGATCCTGAATTTAATTTTTTTCCAAAATCATTTGCAATAGATCTTATATAAGTTCCTTTAGAACAGGTAATTTTAAACTCTATATAAGGATCTGAAAATTTAATTATTTCAAACTCATGAACATTTATTTCTCTTTCTTGAATTTCAATTTTTTTATTCTCTCTTGCATATTCATACAATCGTTTTCCATCTTTTTTAATTGCAGAAAAAATTGGAGGCTTTTGCATTAGTTTACCAGTAAATTTTTGTGATAAATTTATTATGTCAATCTCTTTAACATGTTCATATTTAAAAGTCTCATTTACTTCAGTTTCAGCATCATATGATGGAGTAGTTTCACCAAGTTTAAATTTACCAGTATAAGTTTTAGTTAAGTTTTGATATTTAGAAATTTCTTTGGTTTGCTTTCCAATACAAATAACGAGTAATCCAGTTGCTAGAGGGTCTAGTGTTCCGGCATGACCTACTTTAATTCTTTTAATTTTAAATTTTGATATTAATGATTTACGGATATACTTAACAACGTCAAAAGAAGTCCACTGAAGAGGTTTATCAACCAGTAACATTTTACCCTCTAGGATATCATTATCACTGATTTGATCTAAATCAAATTTTTGCATTAGTCTTTTTCCTTATAAAGAATTGAAACAATACATAAAACAAAACCTGATATCACAACTAATGGAGCTAATCTGATACGTCTGAAATTATATATATCATCATTAAAAACCTCTGGATTATCAGATCCACCACCAGACATTAATATAAATCCTATTAATATTGTTAGTATAGATAACAAAAGAATCTTATATCTTTTTTTACTAAATAAATATTTTTTTTTATTCATGAAGCTATCTAATAAATTTTAATTTTAAATATCTCTGCGTTATAAGGAATGAACTTATAAAAGAACTAGATATTCCGTAAAATATAATAAAACAAATTAGTATAATTAAATCATTAATTTTTGTAAATAAATCAATTTCTTCTATTTGAATACTTAGCTGAAGTATTATAATAAATAATAAAATAATTGAAACAATTGATGAAAGAAAGCCAATTCTAACATAGGTCCAAATAAAAGGTTTTCTAATAAATTTACTTGTTGCACCTACTAATTGCATGGTCTTTATGATTTCTCTTTTTGAATAAATTGAAATTTTAATAGAATTATTTATTAAAATAAAACTAGTTAGAAAAAAGATAGTACTTAAAATAAATATCCATAAACCCATTTTTTCAAAATTAGTATTTAGCGCATTTACAAGTGGTTTGTCATATTCAACTTCTTCAATAAATTCAAAATTATTTATATTTTCTATGAATTTTTCAATTGAGTATACATCTATTTTATCACCATATAATTGAACTGAAATTGCATCTAATAGAGGGTTATAACCTAAAAATCCAACAAATTCTTCACCAATTTCTTTAGAAAAATTTTTTGCCGCATCTTCTTTTGATAAGTAAGTAATTTGTTTAACATCGTCATTTAAGTTTAAAAATTTAATCAGTTGCTTATTTTCGAAATCTTTAGTATTGTTCTTAAGATAGATGCTAACTAAAACATTCTCTTTAAAATAACTTTCTACTGATGTGGACTTAAGATATATGAAACCTATTAATGACAATGTAAATAGTACAACAGTATTTATAAGAAATATTGAGATTAAGTTACTTCTAACTTTTTTACTTTCTATTTTATTTTTAGTCACCAATCTTTAGTAAAAGTAAGAAACAAATAATTAATTAATTTTTATGTTAGTTAAATAAGTTCTTCCTTTGTAAAAATTAACTTAAAGTGAAATATAATTTCCTAGAAATAGAAAAAAAATGGCAAGAATTCTGGAAAACTAATAAAACTTATAATGTTGGTTTTTCTTCTAAACCAAAGCTCTATGTTTTAGATATGTTTCCTTACCCATCTGGAGCTGGTCTTCATGTTGGACATCCATTAGGCTATATTGCAAGTGATATTTACTCAAGGTTTAAAAGACATAATGGATTTAATGTGCTTCATCCTCAAGGGTATGATTCTTTTGGACTACCTGCTGAACAGTATGCTATTAAAACTGGTCAGCATCCCAAAAAGACAACTTTAGAGAATATTAATATGTATAGAAATCAATTAGATAGAATTGGTTTTTCCTTTGATTGGTCTAGAGAAATAAGAACTTCTGATCCGGACTATTATAAGTGGACTCAATGGATATTTATTTTAATGTTTAATTCTTACTATTGTTCTATTGAGAATAAAGCTAAAAGTATAGAAAACTTGATAAGTTTATTTGACAATGAAGGTGGTGAAAAATATAAGGATGAGCTTTTAGATATGGGTTATTCATTTAATCAGTTAGAATGGAATAATTTTAATACTAAAGAAAAGTCAGAAATCTTAATGAATTTTAGACTAGCATACTTAACTAATGGAGAGGTAAACTGGTGTGAAGATTTAGGAACAGTGTTAGCTAATGACGAAATAATTAATGGAGTAAGTGAAAGAGGTGGATATCCTGTTACCAAAAGAAAAGTCAAGCATTGGTGTCTTAGAATTAGTAAGTATTCTGAAAGACTATTAGAAGGACTAGATAAAATTGATTGGCCAGATCCACTAAAAGAAATGCAAAGAAATTGGATTGGAAAATCTAAAGGTGTTTCATTGACTTTTCAAGTAGAAAATTCAAATAAGTCTATTGAAGTTTTTACTACAAGACCAGATACAATTTTTGGAGTTTCTTTTTTAACTATAGCTCCTGAGTATGAAGATATCTCTTACTTATCTTCAAATGATAATAAATTAGATATTAAAGAATATATTAGTGAAGTTTCGAAAAAATCTGAAAGAGATAGATTATCAGATATTAAAACTGTATCAGGTGTTTTTTCAGGTTCATATGCAATACATCCACTAAACGGAAAAAAATTACCAATTTGGATTTCCGACTATGTTTTAGCTAGTTATGGAACTGGAGCTGTAATGGGAGTTCCTGCTGGTGACCAACGAGATTTTGATTTTGCCAAAAAATTTAAAATAGATATACCTAATATTTTTAAAGATATAGATATATCAAATGGTGCATTTTCTGATAAGACAGGTTTTAAATTAATTAATTCTGAATTTCTTGACGGAAAAGATTATGATGATTCACTAGAATTAATAATTAATAAAATTGAAAATGAGAATATTGGTAAATCTAAAATCCAATATAAACTTAGGGATGCTACATTTAGTAGACAGAGATATTGGGGTGAACCTATTCCCATCTATTATAAAGATGGAGTTCCCAAAAACATTAGTTTAAATGATCTTCCATTAAAACTTCCAGAGGTTGATAATTTTTTACCAACAAAAAATGGTGACTCACCTCTTGGAAACTCAAAAGCATGGGCATGGAATGAAAAAGATAAAAAAGTTATTTCTAATGAAAAGATTAATGATATAGACACTTTTCCTATTGAGTTAAATACTATGCCTGGTTGGGCAGGGAGTTCTTGGTATTTTCATAGATATATGGATCCAAGCAATAATGAAGAGTTCGTTTCAAAAGATTCAAAGAACTATTGGTCTGATATAGATGTTTATTTTGGAGGTAGTGAACACGCTACAGGTCATTTATTATATTCTAGGTTTTATCAAAAATTTCTCTATGATCTTGATTTTTTAAATAAAGATGAATATGCCAAAAAATTAGTTAACCAAGGAATGATTCTTGGTAACTCGGCATTTATTTATCGTAAATCAGGAACTTTAGAATATTTATCTAAAAATTTAATTTCAGATATTAAGACTGATAAAGTAAGAATTGATATAAAATATGTTGATAGTGAAAATAAAGTAGATATTGAAATACTTAAGAAAATGGATAAAGATTTTAAAGACTCTTTATTTGTGTTAGAAGATGACAAATTTATATGTGTCAGAGAACAGGAAAAAATGTCAAAATCAAAATTTAACGTAGTTAATCCTGATGAAATATGTAATCAATACGGAGCTGATACATTAAGAATGTATGAAATGTTTTTAGGTCCAATTGAACAGTCAAAACCTTGGGATACTCGAGGGATTTCTGGAGTTCATTCATTCTTAAAAAAGTTTTGGAATTTATTTTTTAATGAAGGTGAAATAAATCTTTCAGATACAGAGCCATCAAAAGAGGAACTTAAATCTCTTCATAAAACAATTAAAAAAGTTTCTGAAGACATTGAAAAGCTTAGTCTAAACACTTGTATAAGTTCTTTTATGATTTGTATAAATGAATTAAGTTCGATGAACTGTAACAATCGATTAATACTTAAAGATTTAGTGATACTTATCTCTCCTTTTGCTCCTCATTTTGCTGAAGAGTTGTGGAGTCTGATAGGCAACTCTCAGTCTATTGTTGAAGAAACATATCCAAAGTATGAAGAAAAATATTTAGTCGAGTCAGAAAAGGTTTATCCTGTTTCATTTAATGGTAAGACTAAGTTTACCCTAAATCTTTCTTTAGATTTAGATATTCAAGAAATTGAAAAAGAAGTTTTATCTCATGAAAAGACTAAATCAATATTAAATAATAATAATCCAAAGAAAATTATAATAGTCCCTGGTAAAATTATAAATATTGTCATATGATAGATCCTCTATTTGAAATTGTTGGATTATCTGCTGCATTTTTAACAACATCAGCATTTATACCTCAGGTCTATAAGATTTATAAAGAAAAAAATGCAGATGGTATTTCTTTAACTATGTATATTATAATGTTCATAGGAGTTATCCTTTGGTTTATTTATGGAATTCTAATAGGTAGCTTATCTATAATTATTGCTAATGGAGTAACAGCCTTATTACAATTAAGTATAATTATATTTAAGTTAAAAAATTGATAATTTTTTTTACATCATTAGAGTTTATATAACTTTGTATAAAACAATAATATATGTTCTACTTCGATACCACATACTTACTAATAGTTGGTCCTATCTTTGCGTTAAGTTTTTACGTTCAAAATCAACTTAAATCAAAATTTAAAAAGTTCTCTAAGCAACCTTTATCTGCAAACCTTACTGGTAAAGAAGTAGCTGAAAAGATGTTAAATGACCATGGCATATATGATGTTAAAATTATTTCTGTAAAAGGTCAACTTTCAGATCATTATAATCCACAAAAAAAGACAGTTAATTTAAGTGAGAGTGTATATAGTAAGAGTAATACTGCTGCAGTTGCAGTTGCTGCCCATGAATGTGGTCATGCAGTTCAACATGCCAAAGGCTATGAGTGGTTAAAAATGAGGTCTATCCTGGTCCCCATGGTTGGTGTAAGCTCAAATTTAGGTATTTGGATTATTCTTGGTGGAGCTTTCTTAATGCAAAGCTCACCAGTGCTTGGAGAAACTCTTTTTTCTCTTGGAATTCTGGGATTTGCAACAGGAACATTATTTAGTTTAGTTACATTACCAGTTGAGTTTGATGCTAGTAAAAGAGCAATTTACTGGCTTGAAAGAAAAAGAATTGTAAATCAAAGAGAACTTATTCAATCCAAAGAAGCTTTAAACTGGGCAGCTGGAACATATGTTGTAGCAGCTTTAGCATCAATTGCTAATCTAGTTTACCTATGGTTTAGATTTGGAAGAAGAAATTAACCTTTAATATATTTATCGATTGCCATAGCCATTGATGGAGAAACCTCTGTAGGTGCTTTGATATCAATTCTTAAGCCCTTAGACTTTGCTGCTTGTTCAGTAGTATTACCATAAACAGCAATTAGAGTTTTATTTTGCTCAAAATCAGGAAAATTTTTGAATAAAGATTCAATTCCTAACGGACTAAAAAACACAAGAATATCATAATAAACATCTCTTAAATCAGATAAGTCACTTACGACAGTTGTGTATAACTGTGCACGATCCCATGAAATTTCGAAAGAATCTAATGTTTTAATTATTTCTGGGTTTAAGCTACCTGAAGTAGGTGCTAGAAACTTTTCTTTATTAAATTTTAAAAATGTAGCTTCAAGATCCATGAAATTATTATTGCCTACATAAATCTTACGTTTTCTGTAAACTACATATTTTTGAAGATAATAAGCTACTGCTTCTGATTGACAAAAATATTTTGTTTGGTCAGGCACTTTAAATCTCATTTCTTCGGTAATTCTAAAAAAATGATCAACAGAATTTCTACTCGTTAGAATAACATTATGAAATTTCGAAAAGTCAACTCTTTGAGCTCTTACTTCTTTAGCATTTAACCCTTCTACATGAATGAATTTTCTAAAGTCAATCTTTACCTTATGCTTTCTGATTAATGATGAATATGGAGAATTTTCATTAGTAGGCTTAGGCTGAGATATTAAAATAGTTTTAATATTCATAGGAAAATTTTAGGTTGGAAACAAAAATGAATATAACCATAACCAAGGGGCTAGTTTGAACGCACAAAGATACAAAATTAAATACATAATTTCTTTTGCCTCATACTTTATAATTAAACTCAAATAGTTTTTAGCCTGAAAAATAAAATGTAATCCAAATAATACAAAAAAAGTAGTATTCAAATAATCAATAGTATAAAAGGAGTTTAAGTTGTAAAAAACGAAGTTGACAAATAATAATAGTCCTATTATAATGTTTGTTATATAGTTTTTGAAAAAAATAAACTTAAGCTTAGAGCTTAAAAAAATTTCTAATACATATTTAATAATCAAAAATCTAATCAAAAGCATTAAAAAAATTAATGAGTTAATAGAGAGAAAATTCAAAAATAGTTCTGTGCTCATTCCTTCTCTCTTAAGAGACCCATCAAAGACAAAAGACCCAATGTAAATTATTATTAACGCATTAATAAAGCCAAAAAAGAATATGTAGAAATAATGAAAATAGTTTATTTTACCGTGAATGTTAAGATCATCAGGGTTATATGGAAAGAAAATATTCGTAAAATGATAATGTGCACTTCTAAATAAATAAAGTAATTTTACTCTTTGAGAGACCTGAAAAAAATAAAATATTAATATTATAATAAAAACAAAAACACTGGTTACATCTTGATTACTGATCATTATTTAGATTCTGGTATATACAAAACTATGGAATAACGAATTAATAATATGAAAGGCAATAGTTTAATTATAATCCCGACTTACAATGAATCTGAGAATATTGAACTAATTATCAGTAAAATTCTTTTATTAAATGATTCTAATGATATTTTAATTGTTGATGATAATTCTCCCGATGGAACATCTAATATTGTTTCAGATTTAAAAAAAGAAAATATAGATAGAATTTTTTTGATTGTTAGAGATACTAAACTAGGATTAGGATCTGCATACAAAGAAGGGTTCAAGTGGGCTTTAAATAAAAACTACTCATATATTTTTGAAATGGATGCTGACTTATCTCATAATCCAAGTGAAATTATCAACCTTAAAGAATTACTAATTAAAAGAGATTTTGATGTAGCTATAGGTTCACGATATTTAGAGGGTGTAAGTGTTGTTAATTGGCCTTTATCAAGAATCTTTCTTTCATATTTTGCGAATATTTATGTTAGAATAATTACAGGTATGCCAGTCAAAGATGCAACTTCTGGTTTTATAGGTTACACTAATGAGTCTTTATCATCCTTAAATATTGACAATATAAAATTCAATGGTTATGCATTTCAAATTGAAATGAAATTCAAACTATGGAAAAAAAACTTTAAATTAATGGAACACCAAATAATTTTTGTAAATAGAAAATCAGGTAAATCTAAAATGGATAAGAATATTATTTTTGAAGCAATTTTTGGTGTAATTAGATTAAAACTAAATTCGTTATTTAAAATAGATGAATAAGCTTCTTATAAAAAATGCTACAATTATAAATGAAGGTAAAAGATCTTCAAAAGACATATATATTGAAGGTGAATATATAAAAGAAATAAAATCAAATATTGAAATAGATGATAATATTGAAACAATAAATGTAAAAGGGTTTTTAGTGATTCCAGGTATGATTGATGACCAAGTTCATTTTCGTGAACCTGGCCTTACTCATAAAGGAGATATAAGAACCGAATCTCAAGCTGCAATCGCAGGGGGTGTTACTTCATATATAGAGATGCCTAACACAATTCCAAATACGACTTCTATTGAGGAATTTAATAAAAAGATTCAAACTGCTTCAAATAATTCATTCTCTAATTTCTCTTTCATGTTTGGTGGAACAAATGAAAATATTGACGAAATTAAAAAAATTGATAAATCAGAAGTAGCTGGTATTAAGCTTTTTTTGGGGTCCTCAACGGGTAAAATGTTAATAGATAATCTTCAAGCTATTGAAAATATTTTTAATAGTACATCATTACCAATATCAGCTCATTGTGAAGATGAGCAGACTATTAAAGATAATACTGATTATTTTATTGATTTGTACGATAAGGATATTCCAATGGAAATTCATCCAAAAATAAGAAGTGAAAAGGCATGTTTCAAAAGCTCACAATTTGCAGTTAAATTGGCAAAAAAAACTGGTGCTAGATTAAATGTATTTCATATTTCAACTGCGAAGGAGCTAAGCTTATTTGATAATACAGCTCAAGTAAAAGATAAAAATATTACTGCTGAAGTTTGTGCTCATCATCTATGGTTCACCGATAAGGATTATAAAGAAATGGGTTCAAGAATTAAATGGAATCCAGCGATAAAAACACAAAGTGATAAGGATGCTCTATGGAAAGCAATTAATGATGATAAAATAGATATTATAGCTTCAGATCATGCACCTCATAGCGAGGAAGAAAAAAACAATAAGTATTTAAACTGTCCTTCTGGAGGTCCAATGGTTCAACATACAATATTATCTCTTCTCCAAAATTGTGAAAAATATGGAGTATCAATTGAAAAAATTGTTGAAAAAATTTCTCATAATCCTTCGATTATTTTTGAAATAAATAAAAGAGGATTTTTAAGAGAGGGTTACTATGCAGATATAGTTATTATTGATACTAATACTCATACCTTAGTTACAAAAGATTCGTTATTATATAAATGTGGTTGGTCTCCATTTGAAGGGGTTAAATTTGATCATTCAATAAATAAAACAATAATTAATGGAAAAATTGCATATGATGAAGGAAAAATAAATCCAATTCCTTTGGGAAAAAAATTAACTTTCAAAAGATGAAAAAATATATGATATTTTTTATTTTGGTGATAGGATGTTACTCTGAAATTCCAGAGAATCTTATAAGTAAAGAAAAAATGGAAAGTATTATTTTTGATATTATGATTTTGAATGCTTCAAGTGGTTATGAATTAGAGATTGATAATAATCTTTTGAGTGATGAATTAATTTATAAAAAATATGATATAGATAGTACACAGTTTTATGAGAGTGAGCTTTATTACTCAAAAAACCCTAAGATTCATTTTGAAATCTACTCTGGTGTTAAAAAAAAGATTACTAGATCTATAGATAGTTTAAAAAATATTAAATGATGAAAGAATTTATAAAAGAATTAAAGTGGAGAGGTATGTTACATGATGTAATACCTGGAACAGAAGAACACTTGTCAAAAAATAAAACAATTGGATATGTTGGATTTGACCCAACATCTGATTCACTTCACATTGGAAGTCTAGTCCCAATATTTATATTAAAACATTTTCAAAATGCAGGTCATACTCCGATAGTATTATTAGGTGGGGCAACTGGAATGATAGGTGATCCATCGGGAAAGTCTGATGAAAGAAATTTACTTGACAAGAAAATTTTAAAGTACAATGAAAAGAAATTAAAGCTACAGTTTGAAAAGTTTCTAGATTTTAAGTCAAACATATCTAATAAAGCTGTACTTGTTAATAATTATGATTGGATGAGTAAATTTTCGATTATTGATTTTTCAAGAAATATCGGAAAACATATAACTGTAAATTATATGATGGCAAAAGAATCTGTTAAAAAAAGAATTTCAAAAGATACAACTCAAGGAATGTCATTTACGGAATTCACTTATCAACTTATCCAAGGATATGATTTTCTATACTTATACAAAGAGATGAACTGTCTCCTTCAAATGGGAGGGAGTGACCAATGGGGTAATATTACTACTGGGACTGAACTTATTAGAAGAAAAGAAAATAAAAAGGCTTACGCTATGACATGTCCGTTAATTAAAAAATCAGATGGATCTAAGTTTGGTAAGTCAGAGGGAGGTAATATTTGGCTTGATAAAAATAAAACCTCAGTTTATAAATTCTATCAATATTGGCTTAATATAACTGACGAAGATGCTATTAGTTATATTAAAGTTTTCACTTTTCTTTCAAAAGATGAAGCTGAAGATTTAATACAAGAACATAATAAAGATAAAGCAAGAAGAGTACTTCAAAATAAAATTGCCGAAGTTGTAACTATAATGGTTCATGGAGAACAGGATTTAAATAATTCAATTAGGGCTTCAAAGGTTCTTTTTGGTAAATCAAGCAAAGAAGATTTAGAGTCTCTAGATGAAATTACTTTTACTGAAATATTTGAGGGTGTTCCAAGTTCAACAATTTCAACATCTAAGCTGTCAAAGGGATTAGAAATCGAAAATTTATTAGCTTCAGACACTAATTTCCTTAAGTCTGTTAGTGAAGCTAGAAGGTCACTTAAAGAGAATTCAATCTCTATAAATAAAAATAAAATTGCTGAAAACTATAAGGTCTCAAAATCTGATTTAATTAATAATAAATATATTTTACTTCAAAGAGGTAAAAAAAACTACTATTTACTTATCGTTAACTAATTGTTTAGTAACCATTAATTAATTAAAAATTTTATTTTAAGATTTTTATATTCACTAAATTAGATTTAATGAAAAATTCTGATATAAAAATTCTTTGTGTTGATGATGAGCCTGATATTTTAGAAATTTTAAAATATAATTTAACAAATGAAGGTTATGATATATCTATTGCTAGCGATGGTTTAGCTGCAATAAAAAAAGCCAATGAAATAATTCCAAATCTTATAATTATGGATGTAATGATGCCTAATATAGATGGAATTCAGGCTTGTGAAAATCTTAGGAGTGATGAAAAATTTAATGAAACAATAATTATGTTTTTAACTGCTAGAGGTGAAGAGTATTCACACCTTGCTGCATATGAAGCTGGAGCTGATGATTATGTTACTAAACCAGTTAAACCTAAACTTCTAATATCAAAAGTAAAAGGTCTTTTAAGAAGATTTAAAAAAGATAAAGATAATGGCATCAATATAATTGAACACGATGATTTCAAAATAGATAAAGAAAAGTATAAAGTTTATATTTCTGGAAATACTCTTAATCTCCCTAGAAAAGAATTTGAGCTACTTTATTTGTTAGCTTCAAAACCGGATAAAGTATTCCCAAGAGATAAAATTATGAACAAAGTATGGGGAGGTGAAGTAGTTGTTGGTGACAGAACAATTGATGTCCATATTAGAAAGTTAAGAGAAAAAATAGGAGATAAATATATAAAGACAATCAAGGGTGTTGGGTATAAATTTATAGCTTACTAATGAAGTTTCGTTTCAAAATTAAATCCAATCCACAAGCTTTTAAAGCATCTCTATATATTACTTTTACAGCTTTAGCCCTAGACATTATTTCTAAATTTTTTTTTAACACTCATCCTGAAAATGATGTTTCATACCTTTTAACCTTTATTTATGCTTTTATTCTTTTTTTTATAATAAGATTAATACTTGAGATTTTTATCAGATCATATATTAAAAATGAAGAGGAAAGAAGATCTGAAATAAATATATTAAAAGATCAAGAAAATTATCGAAGAGAGTTTCTGGGAAATATATCCCATGAGTTAAAAACACCATT
>Ga0209335_10001951_pt1 | contig 22833 bp, 27 predicted proteins | sample COG_09_FD_184753 | JGI IMG/M metagenome (GOLD analysis project Ga0209335, IMG submission 184753) | Pelagic Microbial community sample from North Sea - COGITO 998_met_09 (SPAdes) (version 2) | ecosystem: Environmental > Aquatic > Marine > Neritic zone/Coastal water | place: Helgoland, sampling...
CACTCTAAGGTTATCGCATTGGAAGAACAATCTGAGAACGTGTTTGGACATGAGTCCATCGTTGAAATGGTCGATGCTATGAAATGGCCGCGTGTTATCTTTACAGCTCTTCCTCACGGGGATGCGACAGATGATACTGTTAAAATTTTACTCAAACATTTGAGACCTAATGATACAATCATAGATTGTTCAAACGAATTCTATAGGGTCTCTAGAACCCGTGGGTCTAAATGTAAGGTTCGGATGATAAATTATTTAGGGACTGGACTTTCTGGTGGTACCGTCGGCGCTCGTGAAGGTCCAGCTTTCATGATAGGCGGAACTAGGCATGCATACGAGATGACTAAGCCCATCCTTACAAAGATATCTAACAGACATACGTACATGGGCGAAGATTTTGGTGTTGGTCATTTTACAAAGATGGTTCATAACGGTGTGGAATACGGAATGTTACAAGCTGTAGCAGATTTATATTCCTATTGCGGTCATGATGATACACGTATGAAAGCTAGTCTAGAAAGGGCTATCGGTACAGATATGGATGGGTATATTGTGCGATCAGCTTTGAAAGTACTCGAGCAATACGAGATGGATAAGATTTCTGATGTCGCAGAAATGAATAATACTGGGTTGTGGTGTTCTCAAGCTGGTTTTGAATATGAAATTCCTACACCGGTTATTAATTCAGCTGTTAATACTAGAATTACGAGTAGATACGTGAAGTCTATTCAGACCAAGCAACATGCGACTTCTGCCTTTGCACCCATTTGTGGAATGAATACACTGCGATTTACATTCGCTGCTTCTCTTTTAGAGGGGTTTGATCTCATGAAAACACGTAATACTCATAAACAGAGCGTGGTTAATGCGTGGTCCAGTGGTACCATCATCGAATGCCCTCTTATCGCGGAAGACCTATACGATATTATGGATAAACATATTCTAGATGCGCGAATTTTTGTGTTACATTGTATGACCGCGGGTGTGCCGTGTCCAGCTGTGCAGGCGGCTGTTATTCAATACGACTTTATACATCAACAGAAAACTTCAATGTCATTTATTATGGCGCAACGCAATTTGTTTGGACAGCATACACTTATTGAAGTATAAAAAATAAACACATTTTTAAAGTATGATTAAGAAATTGATTGACATGTTGTTAAAAGTAGAAAAACCCGTACTAGGCCGGTGGTCACTTAAAAATTGTAGTGAGATGTCGGCATCCATAAATTCTGTGTATCAGAATAGAGATCACTGTGGAGATACGATATGCAAAACACCAAAACGAGCTTCGGAATATCCTTCCACTCCTAACAATATAAAAGATAAACGATAAGTAAGAATATGCTCGAGATTTACACAGATGGAAGCTGCCTCGGAAACCCGGGACCCGGGGGGTGGGGCGTCATTTCGCGAGATTTTAAACTAACCGGTGGATCTCGAGAAACTACTAATAATATTATGGAAATGACAGCGATAATAAGAGGGTTGGAACACATTAAAAAATGTGGTATTAACGAAGTGCGTATTTTTACGGATAGCAATTATACGAAAAATGGAATCACTTCGTGGATAAAAAATTGGAAGCGTAACGGATGGCGCACTGCATCTGGGTCCGCGGTAAAAAATAAAGAACTATGGAAAACTCTCGATACACTTGTTCAGTCTATAAAAATTGTAGAATGGCGCTGGGTAAAAGCTCATAACGGAAACGTGCAAAATGAACTTGTCGATAAATTGGCGCGTTCAACTGCCTATGAATTTCAGAATAATCTGAACATACCATAGGCACAGGCCGTTATGTCTGATAAAATTTCACTGGATGAACAGGTAAACTGTTTATGGTGTGAAAAACAAGAAAAATTACTAATACGCTGGGCAGAAAAGGCCGCCGGGTATAGGTGGCTTCATAACCACTCTCGTCTATTTTTTAAGAAACAAAATGACTGGTTAGCATACCCTTCGATTGTAATTGCATCGATAACAGGTGTCGGTGGTTTTGCAGTGTTAAATCCAAGTGGTAACGCTAATACAAGTAACGATACCAGAACGCGTATTATGATCATCCAATATTTCTTTGCTTTTTTGAATGTTTTGGCGGGGATTTTGACGAGTATATCCAAATTTAGTCAGAGTTTAAGTCTTTCAGAAGGGCACTCTGCTATGTGTGTACAATGGTCCAAATTCTATAGAAATATTGATATGGAACTGTCATTAGATGTAAGGCATAGGGCAAATGTCGTAGAATTTGTAATGAAGTGCAGGGAAGATTATGATCGACTGCTAGATGAAGCACCTGACATCCCCGCAGTTTCTATACAGGCATTCCAAGTTCAGTTTCCCAATAAACCCAATAAACCAGATGTGTGCAATGGACTCAGTATCGTTGTGAACGATGAAACAAATTCTGTTATCGCTTCAAAACGAGCTGTTAATAGATGGTTAGGAGCTTTTTCAAATATAAACAAAAGGAAAAGTAAAGACGTGTCGTATCAAGGCGATGAGCTTAACAGGTTAGACTCTGTATGATCTCATTGGTCTTGTCGTACATCTTCTCGTGGTACCTGCTGGTAAACCCTTTCTTCAATCGTCCGTTTTCGATCACGTTCGATTTAAGAGAGTCCCATAATTCGAGTCGCTTCTCAAGAAACTCTTTGAACCTTTCGGGGTCGCTAGTAGATTTATAATGAATCTTTTCACTATTCATAGCCTTTTCAATTGCACTTTTTTTCTGTTCGTTATAAATTTTCACGCGTTCGTTGTATGGTACCGACACGAATATAACCTCTTGTTTCTTACTCATTTGTATTTATTTAGTAGATGTTCTTTATGTATGATTAAATTGCATGGGTTCGAGGGTGAGAGTTTCTCCCGATGTTGTGTCCATGAAAATCCACGCGAATACACCATGTATGACCCACGAAATGCCTAGCATGACCTTTAAAGCCTGTGCCTCTCGTGAAACCTGTATGGTATCATTCAAAACTAGTCTGTGTTCGTCTTCAATTTCATGCCATTCTTCACGAAGATCGTGAAGCTGATTAATGAGGTCTGTAATTTCTTGATCCATAGTTTAATATGACGTCTATTCTTTATACACGAACTCCTGTGTGTGGTCTACAGATAAACGTACCTATCAAAGTAAGTCCTAATAGACCAAGACCCAGTATACCTGTTTGTATGTTATTATCATATCATATTAAAAAATCGCGAAGTGGTTTTGTGAATCTGGGCTGAAAGTGTATTCCGGTTTCTTTGGTTTCGACTCTTCCCGACGCGCCCATTCTTTCCTGACATCTACAGGTGTTGTGTATATATCCATCTTCTCTATGGGTATAGACGGATAATCATATTTGTCGGGTGGATCACGTAAGGCATGACCACCTAGTATAAATAATATCCAAAGTATGATCGATATCCAGATGTATACCGACATTTAATATATACACGAAAAGAAATCTCAAAATTTTCTTCGCTCATAGTAATGAAGGTAACACTCAGAAAGAGTCCAAATCCTGAAAAAAAATACAGAGCCACTTTCGAGGATGGTTCGCATGTGGATTTCGGTGGCGCGGGGTACTCGGATTACACTATTCACAAGGATCCATCGCGTATGAAGAGATATCTCGCACGGCATGGACGTATGGGTGAAACATGGACTAAATCCGGTTTAAAAACTGCTGGATTTTGGTCTAGATGGTTACTGTGGTCAAAACCTAGTATGCCTGGAGCTAAGCGACTGATGTCCTCGCGTTTCGGTTTGCGATTTGTCTAAGACCACGGCGGTTCAGGTTCTTCTTAAGTTGTGATATAAGATTCGGGGGCATTGCGGGACCACGTGCTACCGCGCGCGCCATAATAGGACGCCTCATAGGTGGAGGTGGAGGGGGAGGAGGTGGAGCCCGTCTCATCATAGGACTTGATTTTTTTGTAGCGCATGTACACCTATTCTTAACGAGTTGTTTGCATGTGCGCATAGTAGCGGCAGCTTGAGTTACGCGATTTTTCATTGCAGCTAAATTGCGTAAGTTAATCTCCTTTCGTAAAGCCTCGTTGGTCTTTTTTACACGTTTACCTTGGCTGTCTCGAGTTAAACGAATACCTTTTCCGCGAGCTTTTGTTCTTATGTCAACCATTTCTATATACCGAGATTAAAAAAAGTGATCGGTTCTATAAAGTTTAGCCTGATACGCGGCAGCCTTACCCAAAACACTCACCGATTCGTTTCCGTACAGTTCTTTACATCCCAGGTCATCCATACAATCTCTTTCCCCGATCGTTACCGGTATAGAGTATATCTGATCCCCGGGTGTTGATGTGTAATAATGATATTGATCCCGACGTCCTCTCACTTCTTTACCATACAATGGAAGCGTCTCTTCGTTTTCACCTAGAAGAACACCCATCTGTTGAACGTTTCCGGGTTTGTACATCTTAATAGGAGGATCTCTATATTCAGGTGCGCGACGCACACTCGCGATAGGCCGACGCGGGGGTATCATGGGTGTCGGGACGGGTACTCTAACGACCTTGGGATCTTGTAACTTTGTGATGAGATAAAAGATTGTTACGACAAGTACGAGCATTATAAGTAAACCGGTAGTGTTCGACTTTCCTTTCTTCATTTATATAACTTAGAAAAGATTCCAGAAAGATCGACACGTTCTGCGTATGGTATTCTTTTCAATTTATGTTGAACGAATAACCATAATGCCAGAAACAAAAATTTAGGAATAAGACCAGATGTAGTATTGTCAAGTTTATATATGGGTCCAATTAATCTTCCAAAAAACGTATCTTCTTTTTTGTTCCCTGTGAGTTTCATTTCAATCTCTGTAAGTGCGCACGTATCGTCGTTTGTCGCCCAATGAAAAAAGAGGAAAGGTATGATGAGTGAGTAAAGAGATAGAGTCACTTCATCTCCAACGAAAGGTATCACTATCATCGCGAGAAACAGAAGGACGTGAACGAAAAATATAATATTCATCTCTATTAGTATGGACAAAGAAAAGAAAAAGACCCAGTCCAAAGATAAGGTAAAGCGAATTTGGCATCCTTCACAAGAAAAGATATTGAAAACATGGGGTGAGGCGTCGGCCTGTTATAGATATATGCACAACCACGCGTATTTAGTCTTCAAAAAACAAAGTATGCGTTTTACTTTACCGGTCATCGTATTATCGACGATCACTGGTACCGCGAATTTTGCGCAATCATCTTTCCCTGAAAATATGAGAGCTTCAGCACCTGCCATGATTGGTGGGTTGAATTTAATTGCTGGTATAATTGCCACTATTATGCAATTTCTAAAAATTAACGAAATGATGGAAGGATGTAGAGTCGCGTCATTGCAATACGGTAAGCTTTCGCGTACAATTCGGTTAGAACTTTCTCTTCCTATTCAAGAACGTTCTTGTGATGGTTCTGCTATGATAGAATCGTGTAGAGCTGAATATGATAGACTCATCGAGCAGTCTCCACCTCTTCCGTATGCTATTATTCAAGCTTTCGAAAAACAATTCCCGGATGATTCCGAATTTTTTAAACCGGAGATTATGCATATCCAGCCTATAGACATGTTCATTTCGGAAGATGAGATGCGATTCGAATTACAAAAAGAGCTCGGAGCTATGCGAACAGGTGAATCTACTCCGATCAATACAGACGTTGAGGTGATTATCGATGGATCGAAATCTTCCTAGCTACGTACGCTAACATTATAAGTAGTATCAGATTAAAGAGTCCGATACATATCAAATAAGGAAAAACCTTTCTCTTGATAGGTTCTACGATCCTTGTCTGAAGTGTATCACTTTCCAAAAAAATATCTAAAGCTTGATCAGTGAACTCATCGGTCATGGACTCCTTCATTAAAATAATCCCACAAAAAAAGGAGCGACCACCGACGCTCCATGAAAAAGAAATTTCCCTGTTGGAAAAATACTTGGCACAGGGGGAAAATGTATTCATATGCGGACCCACTGGTTCCGGAAAAACGTTTATAGTAGACTGTTTACTCAATGCGAGTAATACAATCGAGCTACATTCGGAACTTTTTCAAAAGAAGAGTACCTTTTTGAACTTGATAGGAGACACGTCGTACCATATATTGATAGATGGGTACGATTCAAGTGTGTATGGTCATAAGCAGGTCATAGATAAGATTTCTGATATGAACGAGAAGCTTACAAAAGGGTCGGTGATTGTAACGTCTACGTCTATTCACATGTTACCAAATTTCAAACTCATAATCGTACCAAAACGCTCCCCGGATGCGATATTCTCACTGGAGTGCAGTAACCCTAGAGCACGCCCCGCCGCTGACAAATGTCTTGGGAATATACGAAACTTTTACGATTATATGAATTTTTCAGATGAAAAAGATATTTTTAAAACATCGAAGGATATAGTTATAGATATACTATGTCGTAAAGGTAATGGATTTGATACGAGTCAAACGGTGCATGAACACGGTCACGTGGTGGATGTTATCCACGGGAATTATCTACATTCAAACGATACCAACGTCGTACCAATCGCAGATTCGTTATCACTCGCAGATATTTATGACTCCGCGATGTATAAGGGTGAATGGGATTACATGCAATACTACGTATCTTGTGGAATGGCCGTACCCAAATATAATCTAGGGGAGCCACTGAAACCAGAAAATATACAACCCGGTAGCACGTGGACTAAATACGGTAATTATAAGATGCGGCATAATAAACTCAAAATTATTCAAGGGCGGCACACCACGAAATTGGGGGTAGAAGAGCTGGGGTTAATACGTAAATATGCGATCGCCGGAGATCTAGATCCTTTAATCGAATACAAACTCACACCTCTCGATTTTGACATCATGAATCATCTCGCACTTGGCAACAAATTGAAACCATCTGAAGTTGCAAAAGTTAAAAAGAAACTGCGTAATGTAGTCAATGAGTAACTCCGACAGTGAAGACGAGACTTCTGGCGACGATATTGTCCGTGTGGTAGGCTGTGACATTTATTACTATGGGGCTATAGACCGTGAAAGTATACTGACGTTCATAGAAGAGTTTAAAAAGTTGGAAGTTGACTTACTTAAAAAAGCGATCGAGCTTCCTGGGTACACACCTACAATTCAAGTTCATATTCATAGTGAAGGAGGTGATGTATTTTCAGGGTTAAGTGCTATGGACACTCTCAGATCTGCGCGGGTTAACGTGACGTGCATAGCTGAGGGTAACTGTTGTAGTGCCGCCACCTTTTTACTTCTCGGAGGGAAGAAGAGGCTCATGAGCCGACATTCATTCGTGTTGATTCACCAGCTCTCGACTGGGTTCTTTGGAAAATATAATGAACTCAAAGACGAGATGAAAACATGCAAAAAAATCATGAAAACCATAAAAGGAATCTATAGATCGGAAACTGAGATTCCTAAAGAAACACTAAACGAATTCATGCGCAAAGATATCTATCTCAACTACGAGGACTGTCTCAACTACGGGATCGTTCACGACGCCTCGTAACATCAAGAAATCGCTTATATAAAAAAATTACACCTAAGATGATCACCCCAACACTGATTGTATTCATATTTAAGGGAACCGTCGTTAACGGAGGAGGCTTAAGTCGCTCCATCCTTTGATAATTTACTACTGGTATCATTCCTACTACTAATATGAATACAATTTTTACTACCGATAAAAACAACAAGAAGCGCTACCTCGACATTCGTGTTGAAGAAATCAATGATGTCTGGTGCATCGTCAAGGCAACTGGTCATGTTGGGGGGAAAGAAGTTACATCCATGACTGAAGTACCCCTCGGTTTCGAGAGTGCGACGAAGCGTGCGAAGACCATGTGGAAGAATGCAAACACTAAGGCTACCACAGTTCTTCCTATGCTGGCGAATAAATGGGAAGATCGCAAGAAGTACATCTCCGAACCATTTTACGTGCAACCCAAGCTCGATGGTGTTCGTCTTCTGGTTTCTAAAAACGGTGGTATCTCGAGAACCGGTAAAATCATCCCCGGAACCGAGGTTCTTGGTAAGGGACTCGAGACTGGTCAATACGTCGACGGAGAGGCGTTTGACCCCAATCTTACCTTCGAGGAACTTACGAGCACGTTCAAAACTGACCCTCTCAAGCTCAAGTTCCACGTGTTCGATTTCTTTGATCTCAGAGCCGAAGCGCTCGCTCGAGACAAGATGACGTTCGAGCAGCGCTGGGAGTACGTCAAAGATTCTATCTACAATCCTCATTACGAATACGTGAAAACGACACTCGTAAAATCCAAGAAGGATCTTCCCAAGGTGCACAAGAAGCACGTCGAGGATGGTCACGAGGGTACGATGATTCGTGATCGCTTTAGTGTGTATGAAGTTGGACAGCGAAGCAACTATCTTCTCAAGCACAAGGATTTCCAGACCGAGGAATATGAGATTATCGGAGCCACCACGGGTCATGGTCGAGATGCAAATTGTGTCGTGTGGATGTGTAAGACGGAGGAAGGTAAGGTTTTCAGCGCTCGTCCCGAGGGTACATTGGAGGATCGTGAGTACAAGTATGCGAACAAAGATCAGTTCATTGGTAAGATGCTTACCGTTCGGTTCCAAAACCTGACAGATAAGAATGTTCCAAGGTTCCCGATCGGGGTTGCGATTAGAGACTATGAATAAATTGTTATAAATATGTAAATGAATCGAATTGCTATTGACGTTGATGAAGTTCTCGTACCGTTTGTTAGACCCATGGCCAAGTTTAAAAAGCTAAAAATGCCAACTGAAAAATGTAGATACGTGTACCGAGAAATGTTTGAAATAACAGAACCTCAATCCCGGAAGATGGTAAGAGAATTTTATGATTCCGAGGTATTCGATGCACTCCAGCCTATCGATTCTTCTCAGGCAGTTCTTCGGCTTATGCGACCGTATGTAGATAAGATGTATGTCGTCACCGGTCGTCACGACTGTGTCAGAGAGAAAACTGAAGACTGGTTAAATTTTCATTTTCCGGGTGTATTTGATGATGTTATTTTGACGAATAGTTTTACGACTTATGAAATACAGAAATACGATATATGTCACGCCCTTAATCTCGATACTATCATAGATGATAGTGATACGACGTGTGGTATATGTAAACACTGGAACATGGATGCCTTTCACTTTGCAGGGTACAACGGCGAGGAATATGAATGGTGTACGAGAGATGACATAAGTGTTTTGAGTTGGGCGGACTTGTATAAGAAGCTACCCCAGAAGTTTATGGAATAAAATCTCAGTTTATAATAGATGTCTCGAACGGTAACTATTACTAAGACTGGTACTACACCCAAGACTGCTTCACCCAAAATTACACAGAATGCAGCGATTGGTAGAATGTTGAATAATAAGCTGGATATCAAGTCTAAGCGCGAACAGATGATAAATACGTACCTTACGTTTGCATATGAAATGCGTCCGGGTTTAGATAATCGTGTATTCTGGAAGTACGTTATACTTCTATTGTTTTCTATAGATCAGATCGCAGGGGTTATCACTAACAACACGAGTAGTTCTGAACTGTATGCGAAGATAGATAACATGACAGGTACAGTTTCCGATTCGGATCAGATATTCTGGTCCAAGACGTTTGAGACTATCGTGAAAAATTGTAAGCGTATCAATGCATCAACCTCCCGCCCCCTTTATAATCGTCTTCCCAAATTATAATTTCTGAGTATTAAGTAGAATGGGTTCCAAGTGCTCAGAAAAACCCATTTTCGTCGTTATAAAAGAAACCCCTTCAGGATACTTTTTCGATAACGATGTAACGTACAGTAGTCCATTTGCCAGTCACACGATATCACAAACGTCTGATATGACACACCCCTCCATTATTGTCAAGAGTAATTGGGGAATGGATAAAAGTAAAGCTATTACTCAATTGGTCACAGGTAACGCTGGTTTTAAGATTTTAGAGACTAGACGTAACAGTAATTTCCATAGAAGTTATCAAACTGGTGAATCCGTTGGTTTACTTTTCAATAATACACATGGTTATCGTTTGGGTCGATTTAAACCCTTAAGCGGTGAAGCTCCGTCTGTTGCAGAATTGGCTAATTTACTTTCCAATATTTCGAGATCTGCTAAGGATGTGAAGGTTCGTGGAAGTCCGTTAGAATACAAAAGATTACTCGATTATTTTCAGTTTTTGTTAGTGTCTAAGGTTACGGGTAATGGTGAGTTGTATCTCACGCGCCCAAATAATGTGAATCTTTTAGACGCTGTAAACGAAAGGAATGTCTCGTTAGAAGAGGCCTATATGACTTTATTCGACGGTGAATTATCAAACCGCACCATGTACAATACAGCTTATTTCGTAACCGGTGATCGTCCAGCGGCCATGGCTTCCGTCATTCGTCGAGTTCCGACGTTATTCCAAGAAAGCAAGGGTCAAAAATTGCATCTTATACCCGAAGGGGATAACTCAAGAATACGAAAATACCTGGTAGAAAAATTAACTGATCGGAGTCTTGGTTACACCGTTTCGGGTATGGGTATGCTTTCATTGGGTGAAGAGAATATCATATATAAAATGGATAAAATTGAGTGGTATCTCGATACCGAAAAGTTGTTCGATCGTCGCCTTGTATCTAGTAATGACGTGAGAGCCTTGATATTATTTTATTGGATTTTCAGCTACCCCGGGCGATCAAATATACCAGTTGTTGAAGCGTTCTTTGCAATAGTCGATACGTTTCATGATTTCAAACCTTCCGACCGTTCGGGTGGTAAAGGTGGTAATGGAAACGGTGGGTCCTTGTTCGGTACTCAGAATAATCGTGAACGTTTTAAGGCGAGAAAGGTGAATACTATAAACCTGAATAATGTTTCTAATACAAAAACAGCGCATAAAACGCTTGTGAGATTATTGGGAACTGATATCTACCGTAAAGTTAGTAGCGGATACGGTAACTCGTTAAAAAGTATCGTAAAGGGGGTCAATGGACGCACGGAATTGAAACCCGACGTAAAAGTGGGGCGATTTTTATATTTCGTGACGAGTCTATTTGGATCAGACTCCGGGTCACTCATAAAAGCGTGTGAAGAATTATCTAGAGATATACTCATTGCTATAGCTTCTAATAATAGTCCTCTATACAACCGTGGTCTACACTCCAACGCACCAACGAATCCTTTATGCCAAAGACTTGATTCGGAGAGTGCGTGTTTGGTTATAGATATGATGTTTGGTAGTTTACCAGATTGTTTAGCTAAATATAGCGTGTTTCATAATGTGGGTGTTTTAGATCCAGCGAGTAAAAGAATTTTATCATGGGGAGAAATCCCAAATGGCGTTGGGTGTATAGAGACTGGGGATGATATAAAACGAAGAAAGAGACGCGTGAAGGAAGCAAGACTCAGAGTTAAAAAACTTAAAAATACGAAAATGCAAGCAGCGGCCAAGGAACGGAGAAAGGAGAAAGCTGCTGAAACACGTATTCAACGTAGACAAGAAGAATTAAATCAGAAACGTCGCGAATCAAATGAACGTCAAAGAAAGCAACAGGAAGCTGCGCAGAGACGAGCCGCAAGTACGCGAGGTGCACCCGCACCAGCACCAGCACCAGCACCGGTCAAGTCACCATTTAAAATGAATAAATCACCGAGCAATATGAAGATGAATATTAGTAAAAAATCCCCCCCGAAATCGGCTACACGAAGAACACCGCTTCCACCAAATCCTTTCCGCCTCGCTCAGCGACGAATTTCAGCTGCACAAAATTCCCCCAGACCTCCTAGGTCTGTGAGGGATGCGTTAACACCCATACCAGAGACACGAGCAGAGAGTGCGGCTCGATCGCGTCGCAACGCACCTGCTTCGGCTGGTACTCGCTCGGCTTCTCGTCGCACACCCAGCACTACTCGATAATATGTTGGATTATGATAGATGAACAACAAAGAATATAATCGATTTAGGAGAGAAATAATGAAATACAAGAATCTTGTTAATCGGGATAGAATTAATCGCATTTCTAAACAGGTACAAGAGGGAAACAAAACGCGTAATCAGGGGTTAGTTGAAGCTTATAACGAAGCGAACATAGAATATAGAGCACAAATGACGGGCTACTATCCCACAATGGTGACGAAGCTTTTAAAAATGTTACTCAAACAAAGAATCATTACAGGGGGGCAGATGGCAAAACTTACAACTGATAGAGCTATGAGAGCATTTGTGCGAGAAGTGGCTGGGGAAGGTCCATCCAGACCTCCGTGCGTTAAAATACAAAATGCTAGAGGATGCTCTAATGGTCGTAAAGCTATTCAGGGCTTCGGAAGATCTGCTAGGCGTGCCGTGGGGAGTGCCGTTAGTACACCCTTCAGAGCTGTGGGTAGTGCGGTGAGTAAAAGCTTGCGCAGGGGTACTTAAGTAAACCCCAATATATCAAAAAAATATACAAACATGAACACCCTAAATGAGACTTTCAAAAACGGAGCGGCCATCATGAGTCTCATTTGGAGCGTAGGAAAAATGCAAGATTGGGTGCAGCGTAATCAGTATTAAAGCGTAGAGCCGTTGAATAAATACAAAATGTTTACCATCACGTGTTCTAAGGTCCCGTCCCGTGTTCCAGTTTTTGAGACCCCCACTGAGCAGGCAAAAGCTCGGATAGCAAAGGCTGCAAATAACGATAAGAAGCGTAATAGACACTGGCGTCAACATGTATACTCACATCCCTCACAGGAAGAAATCGCGAACAGGGCACTCAGTAAAGGAGCTGAGAGAATTAGGGAGATGGAAATAGAGATCGAGAGGTATAAACAAGTGAACGCAAAACTCGAGAGACTCGCTAAATGGAATCTTCGTTCATCTCATTCCTCACTCAAAACTTCCGAAGAAATGATACAACTGCTTCAAGATACGTTCGGTGACGAGGCTTTTGAGAAGACTGAGGATGAGAAGTAACTCCGTACGTGTTAGGTCCGTTATATGTCATGCACACAGCTTCATCTTCAATAAATCCGAGAATAGATTTATACATTGATATTTAAACGTTTCTATGCTTTAGTTGCATTTAAATGAACTTAAGTCGTGACGTAAATATGTAATATTTAAGTAAATATGTTCGCACTCAGACAACCCACCTTTCGACCCACTCCCTTCCGCTTCAAGCCTAAGGTTAAAAAATCCGCAGCCAAGAGTTACTACGCACTCGATTATAGCAACAGTACAGTACTCGAAAAAGTTTCTAATCACGATCTTTTTCATGTCATAGCATTTCATAAAGCTGGACATGAAGAAGGAATTTATTCTATTACGGATACAGATACAGATGATATCCCCCGACACTTTATCGTAGCGTTCGTAACATTTGACGACGCGTATAGGTACAAAACGCTCTTAGAAGCTGATATGGATTCTTATTCACCTTATATTCAATATGCATCAAGATTTGAACTCGACCACGCGTGTAGTGTTGGTGGATACCATTGCAGAGTCGTAAATAAAGGGGCGCTCATTACTCCGCCCATGAGAACTGTAAAACTAACAGATTGGGAAATTCGTCAGTCTCTCCTAGATGGCAATTGGACTGTTGCACCTAAACCGGGGAATCGTCATGAATAACAATAGATTCCAAACTATTGGAACGACTCATGATAGGAGAAAGTCCACTAATGACGGGATTTCTTTTCTGTGCACATGAATGACGTTCCATGGAAGCAACAGTGTTAAATGTGGACCAACATATATTACAACGAACAGTACCGTATCCCCTGTTAATGCAAGTGTTAATTTGTTCCGTTGAATGGTATCCCATGTGGTTTATCAAACCCTGCATATCGGAGAATACAGAGCCACATAATTCACACGAACAGTCGAAGGGATGCGTGTATGCATCTGGTAGTCTCTTATAACGTTTTTTAAATAAAAAGTCTAAACACATATACTTCCCTGATATAATATTAAATGTGTTTTTCTGTAAATTGATAATCGGGATACATGTATCGTAATTTTTGTTTTTGAAACATAAATACGGTTATCTTCTCGTACACAGACATTGTTTCTGTCTTGAAACGAACAGTCCGCGCATCGTGATCGACGCGAATTTCCATACCGTATGCACTAGGGTATTCTGGGACGTCATCGGGTAATATGTCGTATAAATGTCTTTTTGCGCGTTTATCGTCGAATAGTAGATCCTCTGAAAGACTATTAGTGGATTGTGGTCGTATATGATTTTGTAAAAGGGTTATGCGCCTTAACGCTGGACCAATGCGTATTGGGTTCATCTTACATATTTAATGCGAGTACTTTTTATACCACTTTAAGATTCATGTTACGAGGTTTGTAGATTTTCTTCGCCATCCACGTCATGAAAACACCGACTTCCATGATAAGAAGTGCGTGGTGAAACATGACCACCCTCTTAGCTCGGTCAGTTTTCGGGCTAAAGTCACCGTATCCAACCGTACTCATCGTTGTAAATGCGAAGTACCATGGATCGGTGGAAGATTCCGTAAATCCAAACTCTTCTGGGTCGAACATATTCGCATATATGAATCCGAATATAAGTGTCGTAAATATCATTAATAAGGCAACGAGTATACCATCCATTTGTTATATGCAGACATTTAAAGTTATCCCGCGTACACTAACAAAGATGGAGTCCAAGCTACTTATCAAACGCCTTTCACCCGACGCGATTATTCCTGAGCGATCTGGATCAAGTGCCTCTGTTGGATACGACCTTTACAGTATCGTCGATGTTGAAATTCCCGTTCTAGCTAGGGGTATAGTGAGTACTGGAATCGCTGCGACGGTTCCCATCGGCTGCTACGGTCGCATCGCTCCTCGCTCTGGTCTCGCTGTTAAGAACGGTATTCAAACTGGTGCTGGTGTTATTGACCCTGATTATACAGGTGAACTCAAGGTGATCCTGTTTAATCATGGGCATGAAACGTTTCATATTAAACCTGGGGATAAGATCGCCCAGCTTATAGTAGAGAGGTGTGAAACCCCTGTAATCGAGATTGTAGACGAAATCGCATCCACTGAACGTGGTGAACGCGGTTTTGGTTCTTCTGGTTAAACATAAATAAAAAACTTAACACAGGTATTTAGTTAGCAAACGCAACGCCGGCCATACCGTCTTTTATCTTTAAAATATTGTAGTTCACTGAATACGCGCGAACGATGCTTCCGTTCCTGACCCCCGTACCAGTGAGGTTCAACTTTGCATTATCAATCCTACTGAAATTTAACGACCCTGAAGGCTGAGAGGCATTCAATTTTAAGCAGAAAGGCCACGTGAACGTAGACACGGTGCTGAGAGTCGACGAAGGGAGGGATGTGCAGTGCATCTCCGGAACGACGTTGTGATGGTAAACGGGGGACATTTCTTCGAAGAGGGTAGTACCGTTAATATAGAGAGAAGCCCGATCGAACGTGAAGTTAGTATCCCATTGACTGTTATTAGCCTCGGAAGAGACGACGTGGATAGCCTTGGAGGGGTGGTTGAAGTACGTGAGATCGACGTCAACATCATCCGCAGACATGGGTTGAAACTGTGTCTGGGTGATGAGGATCTCATGCTCATGCTCGACGACCATCTGACGCTCCTCGGAGTCGAGGTACACGTACGTCCCGTAGACCTTGGGGGTGGACTCCGGGGTAAATCCGGAGCGGCACTTAATACGTAATTCGACCTGATGGAACTGGAGTGCGGTGAGAGGAAGAGATTTAGTCCAATCCTCGGAGAAAAAGAAAGGGATGATATAATGATCGGCACCCGTACTAGTTCCCTTGGCGTTTTCAGAAACCTCATCAAGAGTCACGGCGCAAGTGGCCTTGGCGCCATCCTGCTTGTAGAGTAAATTGTGGACACCCTGAACGAAAAGAGCGTCGAGACGGCACACTTCTTGACCACCAATCCAAAGAGAAAACTCGGTTGTGCTGGTGACACCGCTGCTAAAGAAACCGGAGTTGTTCGTACCACCTTGACCTATGTTTGTGGCCTCAACCCAGACGTAACTTAACAGGTCACCCTTAGTGCGCAGAGGAACCACGACTTCATTACCAGCGGCAAAGGTTCCCACGTAATCGAGACGTTCCGGCTTGAGCGCAAAATTGGTATGTCTCTTATAATTTTGGTGGAAAAATGAAACTTGAGGCGTGCCAGTGATGAAGACATCCTGGGCACCCTTAGACACGAGGTCAATCAAAGCAGCTGACATTTTACTAATATATGATATTAAAAATTTAGCTCTATAACGAAGTATGGTACAATTTCAAGTCCTGACATGGGATGCACGTGACGAAGATGAGCAGCATTTAATCAGGATGTTTGGAAGGACTCAAGATGGTCACTCCGTCTGTGTGACGACGCCGTTTAAACCCTACTTTTTCATGAAGCTTCCTGATACACTCGACACTAAGAAAGTGATCGATTACGTTAAAGACACATGTCCGGATATTGTAAACTGTGGATCCCTGAGGTCTAAAGATATAGAAGGGTTTCAGAATGGGGAATCCAGAACGTTTATACAGATAACATGCAAAGATCTTCAATCGCGACGATTTATAAGTAGTAAGTTGAGGAGAACAACTCATGCATCACTTAAAAAATTAGAACGGGAACGGAAAGAAATAGATCACAAACTATTACTAACTGAGTCATCTGTAGAAAAACAGAACGATGAAGCGGCAAAAAATCGGGCTGTACACGAGGTGGCGGTGCTGAGAAAAACCCTGGAAAAACTAGACACCGATATTGATAGAACATTGCACGTAAGTCAGTTACGATTATACGAAGCGAATCTAGATCCTGTTCTGAGATTCATGCACAGATCTAATATCCAATCTACGGGCTGGGTGGATACGGGTGATGGTTGTGAGCGTGCTGACTTTGCAAATGTGGATATTGATTTGTACTGTAAGTCCTGGAAAGACCTGAAACCTGTAGATAAACCCGAATCTGCACCCTTTGTGATAGCGTCGGTTGATATCGAATGTTATAGTTCGACTGGAAAGTTTCCAAGCCCTAACGTGCGGGACGATGCATGTTTTCAAATTGCTATATCACTCATGCGTTTTGGTGAAACTGAACCGTATGAGAAAACGTGTTTGTGTTACAAAGAAACTGATAAAAACCTCGGAGATGATTCGATTATTGAATGGTATCCCACTGAAAAGGATATGTTGATTCGATTTTCAAATTATCTCAACGAAAAGGGTGTAGATGTTATCACTGGCTGGAATATATTTGGTTTTGATCTTGAGTATATTATCGAGCGCGGGCATTTGATGTCCTGTCCTCTATCTTTCTTCAAAATGAGTAAACTGAAAACGCATGTATGTGACCTCGTACGTAAAAAGCTTTCCTCGAGTGCTCTCGGGGATAACGAGTTGAAGCTCGTCCCTATGCCCGGTATATTTATCTTTGATCTATTTCACGAAGTAAAGCGCGAATATAAACTGGATTCGTATAAACTGGACAATGTATCGAAATTGTATCTCGGAGATAACAAGATTGATATGGCTCCAAAAGAGATGTTCCGTCGATACGAGGAAGAAGATCCGGTGAAGCTTCGAGAGGTTGCGGAGTATTGTATAAAGGATACACTCCTCCCACATCGCCTTATTTCAAAGCTGTGTACGTTCATTAATCTTCTAGAGATGGCCAAGGCTACATGGGTACCACTCAGCTATTTAGTGGAAAGGGGGCAGCAGATAAAGGTGTTTAGTTGTCTTACAAAAAAGGCGCGTGAGATGAAGTTTAAAGTGCCTACGTATGAATATGGTCATACAGATAATACTGGATACGTGGGGGCGACAGTACTAGAAGCACAGTCTGGTGCATATTACACACCTATCACAGCCCTGGATTTTGAAGGTCTATATCCAAGTATCATGATGGCGCATAATCTCTGTTACTCAACACTCGTCATGGACGCTAAATACAAAAATTTACCCGGAGTTGAATATGAAACGTTCGGAGATCACACGTTCGCACAAAACGTTCCAAGTATTTTACCAAGTATTTTGGTAGAACTCAAGGCGTTTAGAAAACAAGCGAAAAAGGATATGGCCAAGGCTACCGGTGCAATGAAACAAATGTATAATGGTAAGCAGTTGGCGTACAAAATCAGTATGAACAGTGTCTATGGATTTACCGGAGCCTCGAGGGGTATTCTACCCTGCGTGGCTATTGCGTCGACGACTACGATGAAAGGTCGAGGTATGATTGACGAAACAAAGGCATACGTTGAAAAACATTATCCGGGTTCTCGTGTGCGCTACGGAGATACGGATTCGGTCATGGTCGAATTTGACGTACAAGGGCGAACAGGCAAAGATGCTATTGAATATAGTTGGGAACTTGGTGAACGCGCTGCCGCTGAGTGTACGAAGTTATTTAAGGCTCCTAATAATTTGGAACTTGAGAAAGTGTACTGTCCATATTTCCTTTACAGTAAGAAGAGATATGCCGCGAAACTCTGGACGAAGGGTAAAGACGGAGAAATGAACATGGATTATATAGATGTAAAAGGGTTGCAACTTGTTCGCCGTGATAATACTCCTTATATGAGAGAAGTGTGTAAAGAGTTGCTAGATGTAGTTCTCGATAGTAACGGTACAGACGCACCCAAGGCTCTTGCTCGAAAAAGAGCGGTCGAGTTACTCGAGGGAGATGTTCCGAATGAGAAACTCATACTAAGTCAGTCTCTATCTGATTCATATAAAGTGAAAGGAGAAAGTGTATCTATCACCAGTGACGAGGTTGCAAATATCAGTCAAGCGCATGTACAAGTGGTTCGAAAAATGAGAGACCGCCAACCGGGATCCGAGCCACAATCCGGAGATAGAGTACCATATATTCTTATCAACACCGGTGACCCAAAGGCTCGTGCATTCGAGAAATCTGAAGATCCTGTATACGCCAGAGACCACAAGCTCCCGGTCGACTATCCGTATTATTTTTTGAACAAGTTTTTAAACCCTGTATGCGATTTACTCGACCCCCTGTTTGAAAATGTCAAGGATGATATTTTCGGAGAACTACTAATGCGTGCAAAACCACCTAAAAAACCTCGCAAAAAAGCTGATCCGAAGCAACCTACCTTGATCAGTGATATATTTAAAAAGGAGAGTCAATGATAGAGTATGACCGAAGTAATTCTCGGGTTTATCAATTCTCAGCAGGTGGGATTAAAAGATATAGAAAAGGCTGTAAAAGAGATAGAAGAAAAGCATAAAGAACAAATGAGGGCTAATATACTCGAAGCTTCTAATCAACTATGTGTAGAGTTCAAAAGTCTGCAACGTGAGGATGTTCGTGTTCGTAGAATAATTGCACGTGTGTTTGGTGACGACAAATGCATCGGAAAGAGAAAGAATGGTCGACCCTGTGGAAACAAGTCTATGACCGGTTTAGATGGATATTGTAAAACGTGTTACAAGTCTAAGCCACCAGAATCCAGGGTGATTAGTTTTGGTGCAATTAATACCGACACAGTTCCACCCGGAATTGATATAGGTGATATGGGAACATGCGTGCTCACGGGTGCAGGAAGTGCGGGATTTCCAGGAACGCCTATATCGACTAGCCCCCCACCCGAAGACGAGCTTAGAGATTTACCTCCATTATATTAATAATGAACAAATCAGATATTCTACTAAATTCTATTAACGCATTCTATGCAAAACCCGAGAATAAAGCTACGCTCGTTGAACTATTAACAAAAAGTGGAGGTATATCTCTACGAAACCTGGAATGGTTTATTACTAATTATTCTAAAAAGAATAACCTATCATATGAAACGAACGACGGAAAAATTTTTAGTGTTCATTGCGCGTACAAGTCGAGTCTAGACGGATATTCAAAAAAACTATTCGACCCATTCTGTAGAACGGAGAAGATAACCTATAAACTACCGGATACATCTGAGGAAATTCATACGACCGTTGCACAGCTGAATTTCATCCGATGGTGTATTAGGAATAATATCGTGGATTACATTCGTAATCATCACGATACATTATTTATGAAAGGGAATACCCTTCGACTCCAGACGGCTTAGGCCTACCATACCCGGGAGGAATTTTAGGAGATCTAGGAATAAGAGATTCGGGCATTTCGGGTATGTATCTATCTGCAGACATACCTACACCAGACATGAATCCTCTATCGAAGAGAAAGGTCTGATATCCAACATAATACATGTTGAGAGTGTAGACGTTTGTCAAATTGGGGGTGAGTGAAATATCAAGAATAGTTCGATCTGAATTTAATTTACTGAAGTCCAGGCTTCCCGATGGTTCCACATTAATCGGATTCATCGCGAATGCATACGTGTAAATATTTCTATCAGGCTTAGATAATCTACTATTATAAGGTACGACGTACTTATAGAAAACATGGTCGGGATTATTTATATTTGGTAAATCCTGACCGTTAATAAATATTTTAGCTGTCTGTTGTACGGGGTTAAAAAACTCCGAACTAAGTCCATACGTATTTGATGTTGAGAAGTTATATCTATTTTCAAACTTTCGCTCGAGAACGTCTGTATCACCCGTACCTAGATTCGAAGGACTACCGTGTTCACTCTCATCCTCGAAATCTTTGCGTCGTAAAAACCAAAACATAGATTTCACCGGTATACTGGGAACAAGTTGTAATTTAACATTATTTTCACCTATCTCCGTTTCTAATGTTGGATGTTTATTCACTACATCGGTAATTAGGACCTGTTGCTTCGTGGTCAGATATGACTTTTCTTGTGCCGATACGGTAATTTCTTCTGTTATCAGACTGAACTTATCTAACGTGAGAGGTGAGAAACTTGGATTATTCGTGAAGAACGTACTCGGTCTAAACTTTATTTCAAATTCTAGTTTTTGTTTATGAATGGCACACGTAGGAAAATATGGTCGGTTAGGTAAATTAGAAGCGTACTCATCCCCCTCATACTTACGTGAAAAGAAAAGAGGTATAGGTATCATCAGCTGCGACGGGTATCTAGATAAAGTAGCATCGTTTGCAGACGAAGTACCTTCTGATTGATTACGATTGAGAGTGTATCGTTTTGTCCTCTTTTCAGATGCATCTAAATACAATTCATCGTATATCATACCCCAGTCATCATGATACTTTTCGAGTTCTAACTCGTCCACGCGCATTGTCACTGTTTCTATCACATGACGGCCTATCTGGTCAGCGATATTGGCATTTGATTCAACTTTGGGAAATTCGAGATGAACATACATATTACTAAGGAGGTCACCCATGTTCTGTGGATTTAATGTAACTTTTACAGATTCGCCGAATGGCCATGTGGTCGACGCGTTAGAAGGTTTAGAGACGGTGATACTTTTATGATATTTCGTAAAGTTTGAATGTTGTGTAGGTTCATATTTAAAGAAGGAATGTGTTGGGCTATCGTGTAATAGGAACGTGTCCTGTTTACCTATCGCGTTAAGAGCCAAAACAGAACCGGTATCGGGACCTTGGAGGTCCATACTTATCTATTGCTCACAATTTTTTAAGGTCAGTTTTCCACATGTCAATATATCCAATAGCTTTGAGTGAATTAAGTTCTTCGTTGAGAGTTTTCCATTCGTCGAACAGAGCCTTTACCCTTTCCTCTGTATAATCAACTGTCTTCGTATGTAAGAGGTAGTCGTACGAGTCATCAACCTTAGGAAACAATGTAGACAGTTGAATCTCTAGATCATGCTTCTTACGTTTGAATATCACTATGTCGCCCTCTATCACCATCTTAACGAACCGTGCACGCCTGGCGCACAGTTCAGCCTTTCTTTTCGTAACTTCGATGAGCCTATTCTTTCTCTTCACATAGTAATCCATACGAAGGCCGATGAAGTCAGTGAGTATCTTCTCTGCGCTGTCGTATTTACATATACCTTTCGTCGGATGAAAAAGATGCATATTTGAGCATCTGATAGTCTTTTGCAGTTTAAGATCCTTCACAGCGTCTTTACCATTGTAATCCTGGATTATAAAGTCAACATTCTCAGTTGTACTGTTGTTCGTGAAACCGCTGATGATTTTCTTTTCAACGAGAGTATCGAGGTGTTCCTTGTAATCTTGTGTCCATCGACCCGGTGGAAGTTCGGTGACTTTGATCGTCTTTCCGATACAAACCCAAACACCTTGTGCGATCCATGAATCATCATCCTGTTCTAAGATAGACCCCTTAAACCCTCGAAACCATGGTTTCATTTTTTTCATATCTATACCCTTTGTAAAGTTGAGAATATTTGCCTTGATATCTCCTGGATTGAAGGGTGGTACGTAGCACGAAAACCCCGTTCCGATTCCTTCAGTCCCATTCACGAGTACCATGGGTAGAACAGGTATGTAATGCTCGGGCTCAATTGATCGTCCATCATCGTCAAGATAGGTAAGTACAGCGTCATCCTTTTGATCGAAGAGAGTCCGAGTCTCCTTCGAGAGCCTGGTAAAGATATATCTCGTTTGAGATGCATCCTTGCCGCCCATCAACCGGGTCCCAAACTGACCACATGGTTCGAGAAGATTGATATTGTTTGAACCCATATAGTCGTTGGCTAGTTTGACGATAGTGTCGGCCAAACTTACTTCACCATGATGATAAGCAGACTTTTCAGCTACATAGGCAGCCAATTGCGCCACCTTCATCTCGGCGGTCAGATTCTTTTGGAAACATGAATACATGACCTTCCTTTGCGACGGTTTGAGACCATCAGCCATGTGGGCGATCGAACGCTTCAAATCGGCCAGTGAGAAGTTTACGAGGTCTTTGTGAATAAAGTCCGAAATCCCCAACTGCTTTACGTTTCCATAAGGTAC
>Ga0209335_10001954_pt1 | contig 22794 bp, 21 predicted proteins | sample COG_09_FD_184753 | JGI IMG/M metagenome (GOLD analysis project Ga0209335, IMG submission 184753) | Pelagic Microbial community sample from North Sea - COGITO 998_met_09 (SPAdes) (version 2) | ecosystem: Environmental > Aquatic > Marine > Neritic zone/Coastal water | place: Helgoland, sampling...
ACCGAAGTCAACGGGTTTACAGCCCGCCCCATTTGACCGCTCTGGAACCCCTCCTTTTTGGGGAAGTGTCCCCTTGTTCAATAAAGCTTCAAACAACAAGCGTTTTATATATTTTTATCTTGCAATTGCAACACGAGATTTTACAACAAATGTTGATAAAATCAGTATAAAACAGCTAAATATATATGAAGAAATCATCTTTTTTTATTGTTGGGCAACATGCAGTAATAGAGGCCCTAAGAAATCCCAAAAGGAAAGTTTTAAAAGTTTTTTTAACAGAAGAGAGTAAAAAAAATATTCATAGAAAAAACCAAAAACAAAACGTTTTACAAGATGTAAAGGTTTATTTTAAAAATAAAAAAGAATTAGATAAGTATACAAATAAAGATCAATTGACACATAATGGTTACGTTGCTGAAATAGAACATTTAGATCAAATAGATATAAAAGAATTTATTAAAGAGAAAAATAATTTAACCTTTGTTTGTTTGGATGAAGTTACTGATCCAAGAAATATTGGATCTATTGTCAGAAGTGCAGCATCATTCAATATAGACGGATTAATAGTCAAAGAAAGACAATTCCCAAAAGATAGCAAGTTAATGTATAAATCTGCAAGTGGGTGTCTTGAACATCTAAATATATTTGAGGTATCAAATATAAACTCAACATTAAAAAATTTAAGAGAAAAAAATTTTTGGGTTTATGGATTTGATGCGAATGGTGAAAAAAATTTTACTAAAGTTAAATGGGAGGGAAAAAATATTCTATTATTTGGATCTGAAGGTTTTGGAGTAAGAGAACACACTGCCAAATATACTGATTTTACAGTACGTATAGATATTAATAAAAAGATTGAAAGTTTAAATATTTCAAACAGTGCTGCAATTGTTTTTCATCATATTAATCAACTCAGGGAAGTGAAAAAATGAAAACTTTTATTTTATGTGGAGGATTTGGAACAAGATTAGATCATGAGGGGACATTAATTGCAAAACCTATGGTAAGAATAGGATCTAGTCCTATATTAATGCACATAATTGAAAACTATATTAGTCAAGGCTATAATGACTTTGTATTTTGCCTGGGACATAAGTCTAACACAATCATAAATTATTTTTTAAAAGAAAAAAAAACAAAAATTAAAATCCTTAAAAATGAAAAAAGTCATATAAAATTTTTATATACTTCTGGGAAGTATAGATTTGAAGGTAACCTAATATATACAGGACTAAAAACTGGTACTGGAGGTAGAATTAAAAAAGCTTATAACAAACTTAAGTTAGATGAAGATATTATGATGACTTATGGAGATGGGCTTTCAAACGTTTCTATTAAAAGATTAATAAAATTTCATTATAGAAATAAATCAAAAGTTACACTTACTGCTGTAAAACCTAAACAAAGATATGGTGTTTTAAAAATTAAAAATAATAAAATAACTTATTTTGATAATGAAAACAGAAATGCAGACACATATGTAAATGGTGGATATTTTGTAATAGACAAAACATCTATTAAGAAAATTAAAAAAGATAATATTTATTGGGAGCAACAACCTCTAAGTTTCTTTGCTAAAAAGAAACAGTTGTTTGCTTTTAAACATGAGGGTTTCTGGAAAAGTCTTGATACACTTAAGGATAAAAATGATTTCAATAAACTAAAGAAAAAAGCCCCATGGAAAACATAAAAAATTTAAATAAATTTTGGAATAAAAAAAAAGTTTTTGTCACTGGACACACTGGTTTTAAAGGTTCTTGGTTATGTATTATATTAAAGTACTTGAATGCAGATGTATATGGATTTTCATTAAAACCTGAAAAAAAAAGTTTATTTATTAAATCAAAAATTGAAAAAGAAATAACATCTAACACTTACGCTGATATAAATGATATTTTAAATTTAAAAAAAAATATTAAAAAATCTAAACCAGAGATAATATTTCACCTTGCAGCACAACCTCTTGTACTAGAATCATATATCAAGCCTTTAAAAACTTTTCAAACAAATATAATGGGAACCTTAAATTTACTTCAATGCATTAGAGAGGTTAAATCAATTAAATCAGTGGTTATAATTACTACTGATAAAGTTTATAAAATTAATAAAAAGGATATAATTTATAAAGAAATAGATCAACTAGGCGGCTTCGATCCTTATAGTGCTTCAAAAGTTGGAGTAGAAATTGTTGTTGATAGTTATATCAAATCGTTTTTTTCAAAATCTAATCTTAAAAACAGAATTTCTACAGCAAGAGCTGGAAATGTAATTGGTGGGGGCGACTTTTCGAATAATAGATTAGTTCCAGATATTATAAAAGCTATTAACTATAAAAAAAAACTTACTATAAGAAATCCAAACCATATAAGGCCTTGGCAACATGTTCTTGACCCTATAATGGGATATTTAATTCTTGCAAGAAAACAATATGAAAAAAAAATTGATAATAAAGATCACTCTTGGAATTTTGGACCAAATAAAAATAATTTTAAAAAAGTTATCGACATAGTTAAGTTTATTAAAAAACAAGAAAATTTTACTTACAAAATTCACATAACTAAAAAACTTAAAGAAACTAAAGTTTTAAAATTAGATAGTAACAAGGCAAAAAAAAAATTAACATGGATTTCAAAGCTAAATTTGTCTGAGTCATTAAAAAAAACAATGGAATGGAATAGACTAGTAAATGAGGGTCTTTCTATAAAAAATATTTGTGAAAAACAGTTTTTGATGTATATAAATAAAAAATAGTTATTAATTAAATTATAATGAAAAATAAATTAACAAAAATTCCTTATGGTAAAAATGTTTATGACATTAAAGAAATTAATGCAGTTATTAAAACATTAAAAAAATCAACTCAAATGGGGGTAGCCGTTAATACTTTTGAAAAAAAGATTTCAAAATTATTTTCTAAGAGTTATGGTTTAATGGTTAATTCAGGGTCCTCAGCACTAATATTGGCATTGAAAGTGTTGGATTTAAAAAAAGATAGTGAAATTATTACACCATGCCTAAATTTTGGTACTGCTGTATCTTCAATAATGCTTAGTCAATGCAAAACAATTTTAGTTGATTGTGAAATAAACACTTTACAAATTGATGTGGATAAAATTGAAGAAAAAATAACAAAAAAAACAAAAGCTCTTCTAATACCTAATTTAATTGGAAATATTCCAAATTGGAAAAAGATAAGAAACATTGCTAACAAATATAAATTAATAGTAATTGAAGATTCTGCCGATACTCTAGGTGCTTCAATAAATAACAAACCAACTGGTATATATAGCGATATATCCATTACTAGTTTTTATGGATCACATATAATTAGTTGTGCTGGCAATGGTGGAATGTTTCTTACTAATAATAAAAATTTCTTCAATAGAGCAAAAGTTTTAAGAAGCTGGGGAAGAATGTCTACTTTAATTAAAGACTCTGAAAATATTAATAAAAGACTAGGAATCAAACTGAAAGGTTATGATTATGACAGAAAGTTTGTTTTTTCCGAAGCAGGTTACAATTTTGAACCTTCTGAAATTGGTGCCTCTTTTGGTCTTGTTCAGTTAAATAAGTTTAAGCACTTTAATATGTTAAGAAATAGAAATTTTAAATTACACTATAATTTTTTTAAAAAATTTAAAAATAATTTTATATTACCCAGTATTGATAAAAACGTTAAAACAAACTTCTTGGCCTACCCTATTATTTTAAAAAGAAATTGTGGGTTTTCACGAAAAGAATTACAAATTTTCTTAGAAAATAAGAATATTCAAACTAGACCAATTTTTACTGGAAATATTTTAAGACACCCTGCTTTTACAAACTTAATATCTTCAAAAAATAAACTTAATTCCTTCAAAAATTCAGATTACATTATGAAGTATGGATTGCTGATTGGATGTCACCAAGGATTAGGATTAAAAGATATATCATATATTCATTCAACAATTTTAAATTTTAAAAAAAAATTTAGTGACTAAAACAATTAAAAATATAAGAACCAATATCCTAAAGATTACATACAAAGCTAAATCTTCTCATATTGGTAGCTGCCTTTCAATTGTTGAAATATTAACTACCCTATATAATAAAGTACTTAAAAAAAGAGATAGATTTATTTTAAGCAAAGGTCATGCGGCTTTAGCATTATATTGTACACTTTATGAAAAAAAATTTATTTCTTCACAAATTCTTAATTCATTTGGTTCAGATAAAACGATTTTAATGAATCATGTCAGTCATAAGGTTAAAGGAGTAGAATTTTCAACTGGTTCTTTGGGTCATGGATTACCAGTTTCCGTTGGTAAAGCTCTCAAATTTAAGATTAATAACGAAAAAAATAAAGTTTTTGTTTTAATTAGTGATGGTGAACTTAATGAAGGAACTACTTGGGAAAGCCTAATGTTTGCAAGTCACCATAAACTGGAAAATTTAATTATAATTATAGATTATAATAAAATTCAAAGCATGGATTTTGTTAATAAAGTTGTAAATATTGAGCCATTAAAAGACAAGCTTAGATCTTTTGGGTGTAATGTTTTTCAAGTAGATGGGCATAATGAATCTTCGCTAAAGAAGATTTTACTAAAAAAAAATAATAAAAAACCTAAGATTATTATAGCTAACACCACTAAGGGAAAAGGTGTTAGTTTTATGGAAAATAATAATTTATGGCATTACAAAAGTCCAAACTTAAAAGAGCTTGAAATCGCTTTAAAAGAAATTAAAAAAAATTATGCGTAAACTTCTCATAAAACATCTAATAAAACTAAATAAAAATAAAAAGATTTATTTAATAATTAATGATTTAGGGTTCAACGTAATAGAACCTTTTAAAAATAAATTTTCAGATAGAATATTTAATGCTGGTGTAGCAGAACAAAATATGATGGGAATGGCGGCTGGAATTGCTTCTGAAAAATGTAAAGTATATGTTTATTCAATAGCTAATTTTTCCACATTCAGATGTGCAGAACAAATAAGAAATGACATAGATTATCATAAGTTACCCGTAACAATTGTTTCAGTTGGATCAGGAGTTGGTTATGGTAATTTAGGATACACCCATCATGCTCTGCAAGATTATGCATTGATGAGAAGTTTTCCTAATATGTTAATATTATCACCAGGTAACAATAATGAGCTCATAAATTCACTTAATTACATCAACAAGAATCCTCAACCGTCGTATTTGAGATTAGATAAAGATGAGCATCATAACATAAAATTTAAGAAATTTGATATTAGTCCTGGTAAAATTATAAAATTAGTAGACGGTAATAAAAAAAAAATTATTTTAACAACAGGACCTGTTCAAAATATTGCACATGATTTGATAAAAAATCATTACAAAGAATACTCATTATATTCAATGCCTATATGGGGAATGAAATCAAAATCAACAGTAAAAAACATAATTAAAAATTTTAAAGAAATAATAACTGTAGAAGATCATTTCTATGATGGTGGTTTTGGATCCTGGTTGCAGGAAACTATTAATAACACTAAAATAAAGACGATTATCAAATCTAAATATATAAGTAATAATGTAATAAATGAAGTTGGATCAAAAAAATATTTGCTTACAAAATACGGCCCAAAATAATAATATGCAACATTAAACTAAATCAATTTTTTTTTGTTTTGTATAAAAATTGCCTTGAAAATGAATAATTTTTATTTAAAAAAAAACCTACAATTGCTATTAAAATTATTATTAATCCTTGAGCTAAGTATATATTCAAATTCATTTGTTTAGTTAGAATTACAAGCAAAACTAAATTTAATAGGTAGGTAAATAAATAAACTAAATTAAATTTAAGATAATTTTGCCAATTATTTTTTTTAACCTTAAATACAAAAGCTTTATATGTGAAAAAATTATTTGTAACTCCAATAATATGACACAATCCTAACAATAAAGCATAATTTACAATTGATGAGAAATAAAAGAACAATAGAACAAAAACAAGATAAACAAATACAGTGTTATAAATGCCAACAAACAAATACTTTATTTTCTGATTATTAAGTAATTTACCCACGTTATAAATATCTTTGTCTTGCAAATATATATGCAATTATTATTGTAAAAAAATAAGCTTTTTTCTTTATCAAATATGGAAGTAGCTGACCACCGCCAGCTTTTTTTGGAGAATAATTAAGAATTGAATTATAAAAAAGTCTTCTACTATAAATATTTTTCCAAAATTGATAAGTTTTAATAAAACCTGATATTGAATTGATCTTTATGCATGACCGTATGGTATATATAACCGTGTAAGCTCCAATGCAGTGATCAATTTTTTTTTGAATAGAATATAAATTTTCTCCATTTTTGATTAGATATTTTTTACATGCCTCAACAGCTTTTAAAAAAGAGATTTGATGAATTAGATTAAGTTTTGTTCCAAATGTTGCTTTATTTAAGTTATTCTGGCCCTTAGCTACTGTATGACTGTAAACGGATGAATTAATGTATTGAATGCATTTTGAATTTGATAAAAATCTAAAAACAAAGTCGGTATCTTCACAAAGATGCAATTTTTCATTAAAACGTAAGTTTTTATTAAATTTGAACAGTTTTGTTTTATATAATTTGGCCCAACAAGTTGTAAATAAAGAATTTTTGTTTGGCTTAATAAGATAATTGTAAAAATATTTTTTAATATCATTTGTGACTAATTCTTTGTCTTCACAATAAAAATTATTTTTACTAACTTTTTTATTATCTAAATAATCAAAATTAAAAGTTATCAAATCTCCATATAATTTTTTTTTTTTAATAAGCTTTAAAAAATTAGAATTAAGGAAATCATCACCATCAACAAAAGTTATATAATCAGTATTTTTGCATAAGTTAATTCCAATATTTCTACAACTAGATACGCCAAGGTTTTTTTTATTAAAATGTATGATATCTAATTGATTATTTTTTTTTGCTTGATTTACTATTTCTATAGTTGAGTCAGTTGAGTTATCATCGATTAAAGCAACATAATCTTTATTTTTATTTTTAAATTTTGATATAGAATTAATCACTTTAACTAAAGTGTCTTGGTTATTATAGGTGGTTATGACTATGCCTAGTTTCAAGATTTTTATAACAATATTAATAATATTTTTTAAATGGTAACTTACCCTTTGCCTGAATAGCAGGAACAATTTCTGGAGCATCGTGAGATCTTCCATTGCAAAAATTACAAGCTGGAAGATATTTTATTTCACTTGTATATCGTATAATATCATCTTTAGGCGCTTCTAAACTTACTCCATTTTTTTCATCAAAAGGAATAGCGTGTAATCTTTCAGCATTTGAAACAAATGGGCAACGATACAGTTTACCATACATAACAGTAAACAAATTTTTACCACAACACCTTTCAAAAATATCAATCATTCCAGCTTTGGATCTTTTTTGATCTTTTATTACAGCACTGTCTGTCCAATTATTTGGTGGTAATGCTCTGTAGGCAATATTCATTTCTTTTAATAAATCTGTAACCTTATTAGTATTTTTAGATAGTGATCCATAATCTGTTATAGAAAAAACAAGTTTAGGTGTTACGTATTTCTTCATTAATTCTGCTTTTAAAGGAATGGTTGCGTTTGTGTAAATTACAAGTTTGGTAATTTTTGTAGTCTCTAAAAAATAATCAATTATTCTATATATATCTTTATTAAAAAAAGGTTCACCACCTATTAATCTAACTTCAAAAATATGATCAATCTTAGATGTTAAGTTTTCAAAATCCCTTACAATCATCTCATAATTTATATTTTTTGCATCTTGATAATATTGCATTAAATTTGCACAGTCTTTGCAGTTCAATGTGCATTTTTCTGATATTACTATGTCAACACTGTGTAAAAATTTATTATCTTTATTAATGAAGCTTTTGTGACATAATTCTACAGCTTTTAAAGTATACTCAATAAATTCATTTGACTCATCCGTTAGATTTATACTTGCTTTTTGATTTGTTATAAATTCGCCTAATGCTGACCATTCAATGCCAGTAAATTTATTTTCAATAACCGGTATAACGTCTTGAATGTCCAGAACTGTGACGAGAATTAAGTCATCTGATTTGATTAGGTTTTGAACTGTTTCTGGAGAATAAACAGATAAGTTTTTGTATGTTAGGTTGTGTTTTGCAGCACCACTGTCTATAAAACCTTTAAAATTTGAGTCTATATTGTCTGATGCCCATTTACCAGCTGCTCCAATACCCCAAATCCAAACATCATTATTTTTTTTAATATTTATTGTCATTACAAGTTTTTATTTTGCTCCTATGTCTGTAATATTTTTTTGTTTAGCATACTCGCCCCAGCCTTTTTTATTAAAACCCATATTATATTCTGGCAACCTTAAATTCATACACTTGTTACATAAATCTACATGTTTCTTATTATTGTTAATTTCTGCTATATTGCTTTCAAGAAAGTTTTTTGCAACAACGTTCTTGTCTCTTTCCCAAACTGTACAACATACGGGAACTGATAGGTCAGCATTAATATTTATTTGGTTTTCTCTAAATGGACATGTATTTTTAGGTAATGGAACTTCCGAAGAAGCCTTAATTCCTTCATCAATTGTTACTAACAAGTTATTTTGTAATTGCTTTGTTTGAAAATCTGGTTTTCCATCTAGGTGTGAAAGAACTCTTTCTAATGGCATAACTAAAGCATAAGTTTTAGAAACAACAAATCCAAGTTCGTCTGCTAATTTTTCCATTTGTTCAATATTTTCTCCACTATTGTCTTTGTATAAGTGGTAATTAATATCAACTAACGTTTTAGTATTATACTTGTCTAATAATCTTCTTATCAAGTATAAATTTTCTTTAACTAAATTTATATCTCCACCTTGATGAGTTTTATCATAAGCCGTAGGATAAAAACCTGAAAGTGAAACTTTTAGATAATCTGGTCCTGATCTAATTATTTTATCTATTCTTGCTCCAAATTTTATTGATAAATTACTAGACAAAGCTACTGCTACATTTTTTTCATGAACGTAATCTATTATTTTATCAATATAAGGATGGAGCAGAGGCTCACCCCAGCTGTATAAACTAATATGAGATATTGAAGGAGTCTCTTTAATAATTTTGTCAAAAACAGACTTAAAAACATCAAGGTTCATAGATCCTTTTGGTACATCTGTTTCATCAATACTATGAGGACAAGAAGCGCATTTTAAATTACAAGATCCTAAAATGTCTACAGTGTAATAGGGAGCCATTTCATCATAAAAACTTATAACAGGAATATTTTTAATATCCATTTTTTGAAATTGATTAAGGATCTCTTCCTCTTTTAATGATACTGCAACTAAGATTATTGCTTTCTCGTGTAAATCTAATATTTTTTTTAAATCATTGGGGTGATGAACTGTAAATCCATGAACATGTTTACCAACCAAAGATTGGTCAGAGTCAACAAAATCTATAATTTTAATATTTTTTTTTGTTAGTTGTCGAAGTGCTCCGATACCAGTCATTCTGGCTCCCCAAATTATAACTTCTTTATCAGAAATAAATTCAAATAGTTCTTTTCTATTTTTTAACAGCATTTGAGTTTTTTTGTATTAATCAAAATTAATTCGTTCTTTCTCTATCGCTAGAGGCATATTTCTTTGATATAATAAGATTACACCAATGTATTCACCTATTATACCTATTAAAAGTATTTGTATAGAGGCAAAGAAAAAAATTCCAATAATTAAAGGTGCAATACCAAGCTCAAATGAGCCCCAATATAAAATTTTATACATAAGATAGAACAAAGCGATTCCAAAGGAAATCAAACTCGATAAAAAACCAATTAAAATCATAAATCTTAATGGTAACCTTGAGTGTTTAACGATTCCTAACATTGCAGTGTCATAAAGTGTGTAAAAATTATTTTTTGTAACCCCACCCTTTCTTATATTTTGATGAAATGGAATTAACTTAATATCAGCAGTGATCTCTGACAACATTCCTCTAAAATATGGGTAGGGATCATTAATACTTCTTACATGATTAACAATCTCCTTTGAAAATAGTCCTGTTCCCCAAGTTCTTTCCATTAATGGGACTTCTGAAATTTTATTAATTCCTTTATAAAAGATTGTTCTAATAAGGTTCATAACTTTATTCGTATCAGATGAACTTCTTTGTCCTAAAATTATTTTGTGTTCACCTTTTTCCCATTCTTTAATATATTGTGAAATTAATTCTACAGGTTCTTGAAAATCTGAATTTATTAAAATTGTAGCATCACCACTAGACTGTAATATTCCATAAACTGGGGATTTTAAATGGCCAAAGTTTCTGGAGTTAATAATTATCTTTAAATTTTTATCAGTTTCAGCAATTTTCTTTATTATTGGGATGGTTTTATCAGTAGAGTTATTGTCTATGACTATATGTTCGTAATCGTAAGAAAAATTTTTCATTTCTTTAGATATTGCCGCACATAACTCTGCTATATTATCTTCTTCATTAAATGTTGGGGTTACTATACTTATTTTTTTAGTCATTTTTATTTTTAGATTTTTAGTTTAAACTTTCCACCTATCAGACAGCATTTTAATTCTTTTATCATCTTCTTTAAATATTGTACCATAGTAATTCTTTTTATTTTTTAGCCACAATAATTCAAAATTAATAGCTTCTAGCATTCCTTTTTCTAAATTTTTGATCTCTAAAGCTTCAGAAGAAAAGATGACTTTTCTAGTTTCAAACCTATCTAGATGAACTTTTTTGACTTTCTTAAGAATGTTTAAAGCATCAATAGATACAGCACCTCCAACAACAAGATTTAGTTCATTTTTTTTAGCTTCTTTAGCAACATCAACTACAGCATTAGTTATTACTTCACTTGTATTGATATCATCTCTATTAAGTCCTTGAGACATTGTGTAGTCGACTCTACCAAAAACCCATCCATTTATTTTATCTTGTTTGGAATACAAATTATTCAATTTTATAATTTTATCTAAATTATCTGTTGTTGACTTTGTTTCTATATTGATTAAAAATTCAGTAACTTTTCTTTCTTCATCATCAAAAATTTTATTTTTTGCTTCAATAAATTTTTTTAAAGCATAATCAGTTTCAACCATTGGTGCTATTATATATTCTGTACCAAACTGTTTGCACTCCATTAAATCTTTCATAGCCTCACAGCCACCAATCTTTATTCCCAATTTTAGATTTAATTTTCTGACAATCTCAATTAATCTCATTAATTCATCAATACGAGTACCTTCTGCTTCAAATTCAGCTTTTATTCCTATAACACCATAATCATCCCTAAGTGACTTAAGGACATTCAGCATTTTTTGTTCTAATAAATTCATATGTAGATATTACCTAAGTTTAAATTCTTTTCATAACTTTTTCTACCACTGCGTTAAATTTATCTCTATTAATCTGTTAGAATAAGGACTTTGATCAATTTTTTATCCACGTATCAAATAATTTTTCATCAAATTTTAAATTACTTTCATTTTTATACCAATTATAAAGTTCTTTAATTGAAACTTCAGGTTTGGTGAAATTAATCGTGCCAAATTCTTTAAAAAATCTACTACTGTCACCTGAATATTCTCCATTATCACCATCCTGTTTTACTTCAATTGGCTTACCTCTTCCATCTGTTTCGTTTATTATTTTAGCTATTTTTAAAAAATCAATTACTTCACCAGTACATGTATTGTAAGTAGAGTGTTCAGGATTTCTATCAAAAAACATCTCAACAATCTTGGAAAAATCATTTACATACATATAATCAAAAAATGCATTTTTATTTAGCGAAACATTCATTCCACATAAAAGTCTACAAATATTATTAGAAATTAACCTTCTTCTATAGTCTTCATATTTTCCAAAAATTCCAAAAACTCTTAAGTTATATATATTTCGTTTTTCTTTTAAAATATCTTTAGCAATTTCATATTTTGAATAACCATAAATGTCAGATTTAGATGGAACATATTTATCAAAATATTCTTCTTTCATTTTTGGAATATAATTTTTTCCATCAAATTCGGCTCCTGAACCAATACAAATTAATTTACCGTATGAATTTGATAGTTTTTCAATATTAAAATACATCTTTAGATTTTCTTCAATTGAAGTTAATGATACACAGCAATGAACAACAACATCAAAATTTTTGTTCTTTATATAGCTCTCAACAGCTGAACTGTCTAATAGGTTTAATTCATGTCTTTTAGGGGTGCTTAATTCACTATATTTATCTTGAAAATACTCTTTAAGATTTCTACCAATAAAACCGTTTGTTCCGGTAATAAGAATCTTCATATATTTTGAATTTGTAATTAATTTTTAAATATTGATTTTGTTTAGCAATTTATCTGTATGGCTATCTAAATTTTCATCGCAACATACCATTGGAGCTGAACAATCCTTACAAAAAGGAATTTCATCTCGTTTACCTTGAAGTTGAGCAATTTGTAAATCTTTTAAAGTTTTACCGTGCCATATTTCTGAGGCACTATTTTTATTAGCATCACCTATTGATACTTCTCTAGGCCAATCAAGGGTACACGGGCTAACTATGCCGTCATGATTAATATGTAAATACATGAATATAAAAGGACAAACTTTTTTGTTTTTTACAGTTTTTTGATCATACATACCAGTGTAATCAACTGCATTCTGTTTGTCTTCTTGAGTTTCTGCCCACTGTGGAACAATTTTTTCTATATATATTTCATCAGCAATATTTCCAAATGTTTTATAAAAATAATCTTTCTCTTCATCAGATAGTGAAAAGACAGTTTTTCCATTAAGTTCACTAGCATTGTTTACAACTTTTACATAAATAACTAAATCTCCTTTAGTTCTACTGTATTCATAAAGATCTTTTATATTTTCAACAAAATCTTCCCAAATAATTTTGGCTTTTGCTACTTTTAAATATCTTTCGCTAGATAATCCTTCTAATGATATATTGATTCTTTGTAGGCCAGCATCAACTAAATCTCTATTCATCTTAGGATTAAGTTTTGAACCATTTGTAAAAATTTCTATTATGTCCGCTACGCCTGATTTTCTAGCATACTCAATATGCTTAGGTAAATCGGGATGCATTGTAGGTTCGCCATGATTGCCTATTTTTATTTTTCTGATTTTGTCTGGAAATTCTTTTAAATCTTCCACAGTTTTCTTGAATAATTCCATTTTCATCATTCCGTGAGGAAAGTCTTTCTCTTTTTTTCCAACAGTGTCTGCTTGAAAACAAAAACTACATTTAAAATTACAATAACTGCAAACATCTATATGAACTGAAAACGGCGTTCTTAATGGTACAGCATCTTCTAACTTGGCTTTATTTGATGAGTGTATTCTTGGTTGAACTATGGCTGATATATCATTGGTTGAAGCCATTCCTTTAATTTCATTTAATGGGGTTTTTTTATTATCCATGGACTTAAAACTTTTATCAAACTATAAATGTTTTACAACTCAAATAAATTCAATCTTATTATCTTTTAACTTAGCCAATTCGATGTTTATATTCATTTGCTTGACAGATCTTATCACTTCATCGGGGTAAATACCAGGTAGCATAACTATCAATAAATCAACTTTTGATTCTTTCAAGGTTTGAGGTGAAACAATTTTAGTATGAATAACAGGGGAATATTTACCTTGTTTAAATTTAGCTGAATCTACGATGTATTCTATGTCTTTTAAATTGCTTAAAGCAAGCAAAGCTAATGTTCTGTGGCCAGCTCCCCAAATTGCAATTTTTTTATTATTAGATTTGTATTTTTTTACAATTGACTTTAGATCATTAATTAATTTATCAACTTCATTGTAATTATCTTTAAGATCTATTTTTTTTATTTCATTTTTTTTTTGATACTTTTTTTCAACATTTTTCTTAACAAGAATTAAAATATCATTTTCATTATTAATAAGACTACATTCCAAAACATCAAATCTATTACTTAGAAAAGCATTTTTTAAAGTATCAATTGTAAAATATGATAAATGATCTGATACAAATTCATAAAAACTTTTGGTGTCTAATAAATAATTAAGATTTGGTACGGTAACCAACCCTACACCACCTGGATGCAAATTGTTGTAGATTTTATTAATTGCAGATCCTGGGTTAGGCATATGTTCTAGAAAATTAAAACAAACAAAACCATGGAAAGGACTATTTTCTATTTCTTCTAAGTCATCTATGAATCCCTTTATAACTCTTCTTCCTGCATTCTTTGCAATAGAAATTGAATCTGGAGAATATTCTAAACCATAAGCTTCCATTTGTGCTTCATCAATTATATCGAGCATGTTGCCTTTACCACAGCCAATTTCAATAACTTTTTTATTTATTAAACAATATTTTTTAGCAAATTCAGACATTTGTTTAAGACGTGACTTTCTAGCATCACCAGAAATAGAGGCAGCAGTTATTACTTCCTTAAAATAACTTACAGGATCAATATTTAATTGAACTAAACCGCAATTTGTACATTGAAAAATATCTAAATCGATAGCAACATCATCTAAAAATTGGTCTTTATCTAAAAAATGTTGGGCTGCTTTTGGCATACCATTTAGTGTTAATAGTGGTTTTAGAAATAACTTATCACCACATAATCTACATAATTTTTTTAACATAATATTAGAAGTTAATATATTTAATCTTTAATTAAAACAACTAGTAAAGATTGTCTTATTTAATATTAAAAAATAATTCCTTTAATTGTTTTGAATTATTGTAAGAAAATAAAATTTTGTTAGATTTAAATAATTTAAAATAAATATCATTTGGATAACTTATTCTTTTATTCTTATATAAAATGAAATCAAGTGAACTATTTTTACAAAATTGATAGTCAATTAAACTATCACCAATAAACAGAATTTTTTCCTTTTTTATGTCAATTTTTTTCAAAATCTTTAAAAAAAAAATTTTATTTGGTTTTTTGTAATTAAATTCGTCAGAGCAAAAAAAATTATCTATGTATTTATTTAGAATTGTAGTTTTAACAATCTTGGAAGTTAAAAATTTTGGTTTGTTTGTGCAGATATATATCTTTATTTTTTTAGATTTGAGAAATCTTAAAAAATTTACTACACCTGGAAAAATCAAATCTTTTCTAATTTTTATATTATTATAAAGGTTTCTAAATATTTTAAGAAAAAATTTAGGTTTTTTTTTACTTAATGTATTAATTATCAATTTATTTCCACCTATAGAGGAATAATTTGCAATTTTTTTTATATTAATCTTTTTTTTTTTTAGAAATTTTGCTCGAATTAAATTTATTAATCTTACGATATCTTTATCACTGTCGATTAATGTGCCGTCTAAATCAAAGATAACTGCCTTAATATCAATTTTTTTAGGCTTCATTTAACTTCTTGAGTATCTTTTTATTTATCTTGTCACTTAAAAATGGATACATATTTTCTAAAGAAGGGGTTACTATTTTATTATTAACAGTTTTTGATTTTAATTTGGGTTCAAACTCCTGTTTTGTATCTACATTTATATTTACAAACAATGGACCTTTTTTAAGATCAATTATACTTTTTATTTGTTTTTTCCAATTTTTATATTTTAAGTCATAAGATTTGATATTAAAAGATTTAGATATCTTAAGAAAATCTGGAAATGTTAATCCTGACTTTGATGAGGATCCGTACTCTTTACCAAAAAAATTTTTTTGTGTTTGTTTAATAGAAAGATAACCATCGTTATTAATTAAAAAAATAATTATATTAAGATTAAGTGATTTTATAGTTTGCAACTCTTGTAAATTCATCATTATACTTCCGTCTCCAGCCAAACAAATAATTTTTTTTTTAGGCTCAGCTATTGCTGCTCCAATCGCACCTGGAAGCTCAAAACCCATTGATGCTGAACCAGAGTTAGCAATATATCTAATATTGTTATTTAGATAACCAACTTGATTTGGCACAACTGTTGCTGTTCCATCAGCTGCAACAATAATTTCATTTTTTTTTAATAATTGAAAAAGTGTAATAATAAAATGATATACATTAATTTTATTTTGATAAACTTTGTAATCTTCTAATTTTGGAGTAAAGTCTTTTCTAATAAAATTGCACCAACTTATCCATTTTGTCCATTTTAAAATATTATTTTTATTATCTTTTTTTATATTTATTTTATTAATTTTCTTAAAAAAAATTTTTAGATCCATTTGGATTTTATAATCAATTTTAATCAAATTTTTATTTAGTTCTAGCGGGTCAATATCAACAGAAATAATGGTTGCATTTTTTGCAAATTCTTTCCAATTATAACTTGTTTGTCTAATATTTAGTCTAGATCCTAGTACCAAAACCAAATCAGCATATTGAACAACAAAGTTTCCAACTCTGTTACCAATTGATCCTTGTCTGCCATAATAAAATTTATCATAATTTGGATATATATCATGAGACCAAGCAGTAACTATTGGTAAGGAATTTTTTTTAACAAACCTAAACAACTCTGTTTTTGTATCTGAAATATTTATTCCAGTACCCGCTAATACAACTGGTCTTTTGGATTTTTCAATTAATTTTTTTACTTTATCGATATTCATTTGTTATATATTTTCACCTTGTATATCGACTGGAATATCAATCCAGACTGGTCCTGGTCTACCATCAAATGTGAGTTTAATTAAATTGTTTAAATTTTTAATTAAATCAATTTTATTTTTTACTAGTAAAGTTTTTTTAGTAATATTTCTGACCATATGGATTATATCATTTTCTTGATCACCAAGTTGTCTTAAAGGAGTTTTGTTTTGTAAAACAACATTAGTAGATCTTTTTACTTGCCCCGAAATAATTATCATTGGAACTGAGTCTGTGTAGGCACCAAAAACACCGTTAATGGCATTAATCCCACCTGGCCCAGTAGTTACACAAACGACAGCTGGTTTTTTTTTTATTCGTGCATATACATCAGCTGCCATAGCACAAGATTGTTCGTGATGTAAATAAAAATTATTAAAGTTTTTATTTTTTCCAAAAGCATTAATAAGAAACATTGATCCTCCTCCAGAAACAGAAAAGGCAGTATTAATATTAAATTTAGTTAATTCTTTTACTAAATATTCTGAAGTATTCATAATTACTAAATTAGGTTTTATAATTATATTGAAGAATAGTATAAATTAAAAATTAACATACACAAATAAAAGAAAAGTTAACATTTTAGATTTTCATCTCGCTTTAATGATAAAATTTTATAATTATCATTTGAAAAAATATTACAGTAATTGTTGAGTAAATTATCATTATTTAGGAAAAGAGTATCTTCAAGTAAATCAAAAATAATAAATTTTGGAAGAATTTTGTTTTTTTGAAAATCAAACTTTTTAAGCAAACGCTCCATTTCAAAATTTGGTATAGCTACTGAATGGCTAATCGTAGGTTTGATATTTTTTATGAAATCAATTTCATCAAAATCAATACTATCATTAAAAGTATGGAGCTTGTTTGCTGTATATTTTCGTCCTAAAATCTTTAATACATTTCTATTGTACATTCTGAAATTTTCATTTTTATTTTGTAAGTATAAGTTAAAATCTTCTCTATCCAGATTAAAAAAATGAAAAACTGAAATTACATCTTTCTCAAGTTGATCTATAGATCTTACAGTCCATATGCACTCAGGAACATAAGTAAAATTAACATGTTTATTTAATGCCAACCATATAAATGTTTCAGAATCTAAAGTTAATATCTCTTTATCTTGAAAGTTAATTTTGTTATTTGTAATAAATTTTGTAACTTCACTGTGATTATTTCTTTTTTTAAAATCATATTCTTGATATTTTATATAATTTTGAAAATTAGAAAAAATTATAATAAAAAATAAAAGTCCGATTATTGTAAGATTTGATATTTGAATTTTATGTTTAGAAATTATTATATTAATTCGAAATAATAATAAAATTAATAAGCTCAAAAAACCACTGATAATAATCCAATTATAAAAATGATAAATATCAACAACAGATCTTGAAAATAGTATGAATATTAATGTTGATAGTATTGTTGAAATAAAAAAAAGTAAAAAGAAATTATTTTTTTTTTTAATAAAAAAATAAAATAATAAATTCAAGCTAAATAAAAATAAAAAAAATTTATTAGTAATAAAGTTAAAAAAATGTTTTAAGAGTATCAATCTCTTATCAATATCAATTTCAATAACACCCAACCTTACAATATATTCTGGATCAGAATAATTTACATTTATAATAAAAATGATTATCGAAATTAATACTGGTAAAATATAAAAAAAATATTTTTTTTTATTTTTTAATAGGTGATTAAATAATAAGTTTTTATATTTAACTATACATATTAAAAATAATAAAAAATTTTGAAATATAAAAAAATAATAAAATGAATGGAGTGTTAAAGCGTTTAACAAACCTAAAAATAAAAATAATCTATAATCAAAAATTTCTTTATAATAAATTTTAAAAGACAATAATAAAAAACTAAATAACAAAATATTGGTTACTACTGGTCTAGGAAACCTTAAACTATAAAATGAGGCATAATTGGTATTTAATACATTTACCATTTCATTATTAAATGATGATAAGTAATTTAAAATTAAAGGTGAAAAAAGTAAAAGAATTGAAAATAAAAGTGATAGAAATTTTTCAAAATGAAAATAGTTAAAAATTTCATAAAAGATATATATAAACAGAAAAACTGATATAATTTCGATAAAAATAAAAGCAAATCCACCTAAAATTTTATATAAAAATGATATGATTAAAAAATTTAAAGCTGGAAATGAAAAAAAAAAATTATTGTTCTGGATAGCTTCAGAATAAACTGGATTAAGAATAAAATTCGACACACTATGTATCAATGGTAAATATGCTATGTCGGTAATTTCATTAATAACTCTAAAATTAATATTCTCATCAACAAAGTAATAATAAGACATTAACCATCTTGGCAATACCAAAATTATACTTAAAAATAATATCTTAAATTTAATGTCTTTAACAATTTCCATAAAATACATTAAAAAAATTATTTAAAAACTTAATTTATAAGAAATGTTAATATTTCTACCATTGTCGTTAAAGCCAATACTTTTTTGATAATCTTCATTTAATATATTGTCCATAGATATCTTTAAATATTTTTTGTCTGTAATTTCTCTTTTGTAGAACATATCAAATACCTGATATCCGTCTAGATAATCATTACCTGTGGGTATTGAGCTATCAAAAGATTTACCCACTGATTTTAATGTAATATAAAAAGTGTCTTCATTATTATTGTAAGCCAAACTACTTAAAAACTTGTATTCTGGTCTCTTTCTAAGTTGATCAGATGAGTTTTTTATGTTTGTTTCTAAAAGATTAATTGAATTTTTAAACAAGATATTATCATTAATCTTATTTTCAATTGATGCCATATATTGATCATTAATTACAATATCTTCATTGACCATTTTATACTTGCTACTACTATAGTTTATAAGATTTTTAAACTCTGTTCTGTTAATTAAAAGATTAAATATATTAGATTCTGTAATTTCTTTTTTATACGAAAGGCTTCTGCTTAGATTTGTTTCAGGGATTAAAGATGTATCGCCAACTAAACCATTATTTAAGGCATAAAAGCTGGGTACTTTAAAACCTGTACCTTGACTTAGGTTAAATTCACCAATTTTATTAATATATTTAATTGATGTTGAATATATATTTTTATTTTTATAACTTTCAGATTTATTAGACCTACCTATTAAATTAATAAGCACATTTTTATTTAAATTATAGTTCAATGAATTGTATAAACTAAATGATTTTCGATCGTCTTCATAGTTTGTATAACCAGATCCTATATAGTCACTTTCATCTATAGCTTTTTCTTCAGTAAATTCTAACCCTGCATCAACTTCAAAATCTTTATTTAAATTAATATTGTAGTAGTTCTTGATTCTACTATTTTTGTAAATAGTATTTGATATTGTTTTTGGATCAGCTGATCTTACACCACCTGGGACTAAAGGTTTGTTAATATCATCTTTTGAATATAATAGATCGTATTGTGTAAAATTTTTTACTTTATTAGAAAGTGTTTTTTTTATTTTGAATGATAAAAGTAAATTTTCAGTTTTTTCATCTTGTAAAGCTTTGTTGACTGAAAAAAGGTTTCCACCACTATCATCTGGGAAAAAAAAAGCGTTTGAAAATAAACCACCTATTAGTATTTCTTTATTATCAAAATATAATTTGTTTAAGATATTAACATTTCTTAATTTTTCAGCAGTATCTGTATTTTCTTTTTCATAGTAAGAAACTTTATTCTTAGCGCTATATTGATCAAAATTTTTCTTATATTCGTAGTTTAGAGAATGACTATAAAAAGATTTGTCAATTTCAAATTTTTGTTCATCTTTAAAATAAGCACTTCCAAGATTTAAATTTAAAAAACCAGACATTGCTCCAGAGCCCAAAGTTTGAGTATTGGTTCCTGATATAAAATTTATCTGGTCTATGTTTTTAAATGATAATTCTCTTAAATTAAATGATCCCCCTCTTGAATTTGCATGATTATTCAATTGCAGTCCATCCAAAGCAATTATTGTAAAATTTGGATCTCCTCCATTAATATTTAAATCATGATGACCAAAATCACCATTTGAAAGATCAAGGTCTATTTGATTTGAGAAATTAAATATCTTTTGTTTATTATGAGAATTTGTAATATTTTCATCTTTCAAGTTTATATATTGATTTTGTAAATTATTTTCTTTTGAATAATTTTCTGATCCAAAAGGTGTTATATAAATAATTAGATTTTCATCAGAATAAACTAACGAAATATTTGAAAAGAAATAAATAATTAAAAAAGCGATTATTCGAAACATTGAAATTTTTTTATACACTAAAATAATAATAAATCTTTGACAAAAGGTCTCAGTTAAAAAATTATTTTTTAAAAAGGTAAAAGATCTAAATAATGTCTAACTTTTTTTAAAAGTTTATAAAAGCCACTACCATGAGTAAAGATTGTGTGGTTATTTTCATTCATAAATTTCATACCTGAAAGATTTTTCGTAATTAACGGTCTATTATAAATTGATTTTTCATAATCTTTTTTTTCTGGCAAAACAATCTCATAGATTGCCCCCATATAAGATGTTCCAAATAATTTATCATCTATCTGAACTATTGATGTTAGACCTAAGTCTTCTCCAAATGATAAGTTAATTGCGATATTTTCCTTCTTGCTCGTATCTATAAACCAAATATTACTAGTCGTTAAATCTCCAAAGAAATAATGATTATGCCATATAGATGAGGTATTTTTATAAAGAGCCCCTCCAGTAATGGAGTTTCCATACAATGAATCTGTTTTAACTATTGAGTCATGAAAGTATTGAATACTTGGTTCAATAAATTTTATAGATTTATTATTTATATTTGATTTACAAAGTTTTGAGGATTTGGCAACATCATCATAGTGTTTATCATAAATGTTATATGTTCCTTCAAAACAACTCCATCCAAAATTTAAAAAATTATTAAATTCATTGTACTTAATTATATTAAGTTCTTCTATATATTCACTTCCAACATCAGGTATATAAATATCTCCAGTTTCTGAATCAAAACTAAACGACCAAGGGTTTCTGAGGCCTATGAATAATATTTCGGGTTCGCCTTGAAGTTTTTTAAAAGGATTTTCTTTAACTGAAGAATATTTTTTACCATTATCGTTTATAAAAGGATTAATTCTTAAAATTTTACCATAAAACTTATTAATATTTTGTGATTGATCTGGACGTCTATTGTCTCCACTAGATATATATAGGTGATTATCAATAGGATTAAATTTTATTGTACCACCTACATGATCATCTTGTTCGCCTATCGGGTGAAATCTATCAATGACTAAAACTTTTTCCTCACTAGAAATTAATGCTTTTTTTGTTTCCATGATATATTTAAATTTAGACAAAACTAATTGATTTTTTTTATTACTATAAGTTACAAAAATTATTTTATCTTCTTTGAAATTTGGTGAGAAAGCAAAACCCATAACACCTGGTTCCCAGTTATCTACTTCTGTTACCAATGAAGCTAAATCTAAAACAGTATTAATCTTAGGCTCGATATTATCGTCATTAAAATTTTGGATTTCAATTATAGCTCCTGGTCTATGCTCTAAAACAAAAACTGAATTTTTAGAAATAAATTCGTTTTTTAAAATTTGAACTGGGAAATTAATACCTTCAATTTTCTTTTTTATAATTTTTTTATCATTTTCAGATGAGATCGCTTTTAAATTAAAAAAAAGGCTGAATATAATTGTAAAGATTAAAAATATATTTTTCATATTATATTAATGATTAAATTAGTTATAATTATATATATTAAAAACATATTAAAGAAACAGTTAAATCTATCTATCGATTGTTTCTATCGTCACACCGAATCTTATTAAAAGAAGGTTTTTAAAATTACTAAGATTGCTAGCACAACAGAAATTAAATAATCAACATTTTTTTAGATCTAATCTAACTTAAAAAAAAAGACTAAATAATAACTATAATACATGCTAACAAATAAGCAGCTTTTCACATCATTATTTTCTATAGTCTTGGTGAGGTGAATTAATTAAGATTGATTAATAAGACTAATTAAACTAAAAACTTTCAAGAAATATAATGCCCTTGTAGCTCAGCTGGTAGAGCAATTGATTTGTAATCAATAGGTCCGCGGTTCGACTCCGTGCGGGGGCACCATCA
>Ga0209335_10001983_pt1 | contig 22509 bp, 27 predicted proteins | sample COG_09_FD_184753 | JGI IMG/M metagenome (GOLD analysis project Ga0209335, IMG submission 184753) | Pelagic Microbial community sample from North Sea - COGITO 998_met_09 (SPAdes) (version 2) | ecosystem: Environmental > Aquatic > Marine > Neritic zone/Coastal water | place: Helgoland, sampling...
TACTATATAAGGGATTATAATACTATATAAGGGATTATAATACTATATAAGGGATTATAATACTATATAAGGGATTATAATACTATATAAGGGATTATCCAAATATATAGGTGCGTTGTTGTATTACAATAGCTAGTATGAAAAATACTATTCCAAGGCTAATATGCAACCAATGCGGAGGACAATGTTTTATTCCAAACATTTCAGCTAACTTACAATGTTGTTTATGAGTAAATAAAGACCAAAATAATGCATTTATCACTAAGAATATTACAATAATATTGTAAATAATTTCCATTTTATTGTAAGATAATATAAAAAAATGATAACTAATTATAATTAAAAACAAATGATTCCAATTTATACGGACGGTGCTTGTTCTAAAAATGGTTATGCTGAAGCAAAAGCAGGAATAGGTGTGTTTTTTGGTGATAATGATGAACGTAATGTTAGTGCTTTAGTTGATAGTGGTTATAAGCAAACTAATAATGTTGCGGAATTATTAGCTTTTATTAGAGCTATTAAAATTGTAGCAAATGATGGTAATAAATACATAATATATACGGATAGTGAATATGTTATTAAGTGTGCTACTAAGTTTAATAGTTGGTTGAAGAAAAAAGAAAAATCTGAAATTAAAAACTTTGAATTAGTTCAAGAACTTTACCAACTTGTAGAACAAAATAATATTAAATACGAACATATTAAGGCTCACACTGGATTAGATGATGAACATTCTTATGGTAACGAACAAGCTGATAGATTAGCTAATAACGCTATTGGTAATTTTGATATTGTTAAACGTATTTCGTTAAGTATTCCATTTGATTCTAAAGATAAAGCAAAAGAATTAGGTGCTAAATGGGATAAAGATATTAAACGATGGTATTATGACGGAACAGACAGTAGTATTATTGAAGAACTTAAAAAATTAGAGATTAAAGAACATTATCTTAATATTCCGTTTGCTAATAAGGATAAAGCTAAAGCATTGGGTGCTAAATGGGATAGCAATGTTAAAAAATGGTTTTATGTTGATAATTTGGATGCTGATAAAATTGCAGGATTATTGAAACTTAGTAAATAAATGATAAGTGCTATTATTATAGAAACACCTTTAGTTGATTTTTATTATTCTTTTAAACATCACAATAATATTATGTTTGTTGAAATAACTGAAAAATTATTATATACCGAACATATATTTACTAAATTATATTATTGTTTGTATGACGAATTTATTACTAAAACTAATTGGTTTGATTTTTATAAATTATCACTAATTAACTCTAAACCTATCAATAATAATACTGAAATGATAGTTAATGTTTTTTGGTGTCTTTATAATAAAGTTAGACCAAAATGTATTGAAGCTATTACAGAATTACATTGTGCTAATAATCTTAAGTTTTGTATAAATACTCCTACAACTATAATGATTAATGATTTAATTAGTTGTATTCTAAAATCAATTAATAATGATATTTTAATAATAGAAGATGTTATTGATACTGTTGCTATTTATCATAAATTAGTTATTTTTTGTATATATGCTGAAAAAACACTAAAAATTAATACAAATTGTATTGAACTAATATTAAAATATTGTTATTAAGGTTTCATTTTACGTGAATCTACTGCCCATTCTAATAGATTTTGTTGTAATACTGGATGAAAATCTATTTTATTACTTTTTTCTTTTGTTATTAGATTTTGATATCTAATACGAAATCGTCCGCTTTCTTTTGATGCGAAGTTTATCCATCTTTTTATTTGTCTTTCGTCATCCTCTGTTCTTTTACCATTATAAAAATGACAATACCATTCTATCCAACCTCTAGGCGCAGTGGTTTCATCTATCCAATCTTTATCCATCCAATCATTATATGAAGATCCTGCTTTAACTTTATATTTATTAATATTTTTATCATAATTATTTGTTATTAGTTTATGTTTTGGTATTTTACTTAAAAACTTAAATTGTTTATGATCTTCTGTGGTGTAAGTAATGTTGGTTTTAGGGGATGTGATATTTCTAAAATATGAACCACCAATTATACCTGCATTAAACATTTGATAAGGTGTTAAATCTGGTTTAAATCTTGGATAATCGTTAAATACTAATATCATTATTTTTTTTACAAGATGTAATAAAATGAAATGAATAAAAACTTATTACAAATATATAAACTTTATAATATTGAAACATTTTATCATTTACAAAAATTAAAAAATAACCTTGCTTTAATCTCGCAAAATATTAATTGTCTTAAAGATAAATTAAAATCTCATAAATATATTTATATACTTGAGAATGATATAATATTTGATATATCACAACATATTATTTATAAATGCCTAAAAAATTATAATTTTGATAAAATTAACACTCAACAAAACAATAAATATATGAATGCGATTGAAATACAAACATTAAGTAACGAATATTATTTTAAAAATACTATTAATTTTAGTTCGCCATTATATCTTAAAATTGTAGAGGTTATGAACAACAATTTTCATTTTGTTTTTATTTTACATCCTATTGATAATATACCAATCGGTATTCGTAAAAATAATAATATGGAAACTACGCTATTTCAATTTAATTTTTTTGGTAAAAAATTAGAAAAAAGTATTAATAATAATTTATCTATCATACTACACGATCACGAGAAAAATGCTTTATTCTTAAATACAAATTATACTACATTTCCTACAATTTATTTTGTATATGAAGCACGTAATCATATTTTAACAAATCTTATAAATATTTCAAATGACCGTTATCTTGATGAAATGGTAAAATATGTTAGAAATAAAGGTTATGTTGTTAATATACATAGGCAGAATAATCAATTCGTAATGGGATTAGTTCATTAGGTTTTAAACTTTAAACGCACATTCTAAGAATATTATAATAATTTAGATAGTTTAAACGCACCTTAGAAAGTCAATTTCTTTCATATATTCATTTTCATTTGGTGTTTCTAATATAATCATAACATTTTTAAGATTTTTAGCAAATGTTGTAAGTTTATCTATAGGTATTGTGTTAGTATCACAAAATAGTTGCTCGTGGCGATCTTTTAAAGATCCTTTTGGTGTTTTAGATCCATTAAAATGTATTACAATTATATTATGTTTTAATTTATTATAAGCTTCTATAATATCAAAACCGGCTGACCATACGTGGCAAGTATCAAAACATATTCCAAAATACTTTTTATCAAAATCTTTTGTAAAATTGTTAAAGTCATCTATATTTACGATCATTTCAGTTCCTTGACCTGCACCAGTTTCTAATATTATTTTTGTATTTAAATTATTCTCTTTAATAAACCCTATAATTTCTAACATAAATACTTTCATTTGTTTCATACAATCTTCTGGTTTGTTTTTAACATATTTTCCTACGTGTAATATTACACCAATAGCCTTATACTTATCTGCGATTATTAGATCAGTTGCAATTGTATTCATATTTAATTTTATTTGTTTAGGATCTAAAGACGCTATATTTATTGTATATGATGCGTGTATTACAAAATTACATTGTAGATCTTTAATTGATTCGTATTCTTTTATATATTTATCTAAATTAGCTGGAGAACAATTAGACGGATTAGATGTAAATATTTGTAAAGCATTACCTCCATATTTATGCAATTTTTCTATAGTTTTCTTTAAAGTTTTTTCACGATTTATATGAGCGCCTATTATTTTAGAAGACATTATTACATTATTTATAATATCTTCTAAAATACTTTTTATAATATACTCCATTTTATAATATTTAATCTATACGACATCATTTTTAATTTGTATAGCAAACTTGGTATTATCTTTTGACATATCCAAATAACTTATATTTTTATAAACATTTCTTACAAACTTATTAACACCGGTATAACTAAATGTTTTTCCATCTTCTAAATATTCTTTCGCAAAATCTTCAATATTTTCCGGCATTTTCTCTTCTGTTATTAAATTAAGTATTTTTATCAATTGCATAGGATCTTGGATATAGGGTGTAGCTGTCATTAACATCAATTTACACGTTTTATGTTTTATAGCCTCACGTAATACTTCTAGATTTGGCGCTTCTAATCTTGATAATGATCCGTCAAATAACTTATGTGCTTCGTCTATAATTATTAAAGTATTACTTAAATTATCTCTAGCATATTTATTTTTATTTTGTAGCATATTTGTAAAAGTTTTATACGATACAGCTATCAAACCTTTGTCTATTTTAGCTTTATCATAACATAATTCTACATTTTTTTGAATATCTTTTAATAAAGTTCCACGTGATACCCAGATTACTGAATATTTCTTATCTATAAAATTACGTGCTACACCTAGACCTAAACAAGTTTTTCCTGAACCAACATAATGCCAGCATAATATACCTTTAATATCTTTAGATGGTTCAAAATAATCTTTTATCATTATTTGAGTGGGAGTAAGTTCAAACTTACCATAACAAGATGATTTATTATTACTATATATTTCGTAATACTTATCATATAAACTATTCTTAAAATCCATTACATCTTCCGTAAGACCATTACTTGATATAAAATTTGTTTTTAAACTCCTCGTATAATTACCAAATAATAAATCTTGAATATCTTGCAATTCAAAATAATCTATTGAAGCATAATAACATATCTTTGTTAATTCTTTACTAAAACTTATATCCTGTTTAGGTGTAGGATAATATGAATATATTATCTGTTTTGTTCCATCCGGTAATCCTATATGACCACAAGTTCTTCTTATTCTTCCTATTATTTGATTTTCTTCATTATCATAAATTATTTTTGAAAAAATATGCATATACTTTACATCAAATAGATCTATTCCTTCTTTATAATATTTATCTATTACAATTATCTTTATATTTTTACCTAAAATGTTATCAGGTCTTTCGTTAAATGTGGTTTTTATTTGTTTTACTAACGATTTACTTAGAGGTTTTCTTGATACATTATTAGCTGTTAAATATGCAAAACATTTACCATCACTTTTCATTTGCGATTTATGATCTTTATCGTAAGCAGAATAAAATCCTAAAATATTTAGCAATCCACATATTATTTTAGTGCAACTTGTTGATGATGCGTAAATTACGTGTTTATATTCTTCATTATTAACATATATTATTTTACGTAAATTATTATACAATGATAATAATTTTTTATTGTTATTAATATATGTTCGCAACTCTTCAATACTAAACTTTGTATTATCAAATCTATAGATATTCTTCATTTATTATAATAATGATATAGAAAACAAATAAAATAGATCTTATAAATGGTTAATAAACTTGTTAATTTAGGTAATACTTGTGCTATTAATTCATTATTACAATGTATTAATATTTGTAAGATTAATATTGGTTTATTTGATAAACCTGAAAATAATACATTTACTAGAGCATTATTTGAATTATTACATTTAATGCAGGTTTATGATGATAAAATTATTAAACCTAATAATTTCTTAAATTATTTATATTCCACATTTTCTTCATTTCAACCTAGACAACAATTAGACGCACAAGAAATATGGACTTTATTATCAAATGAAGTTTTCAATAACACTGGTAATATAATAGATAATAATAAATCTTTTACATCTATTATACATAAAAAAGCTTTTGAACAAATTGCTAAACATAATAATAATAAAGCATCATTATGGAATGATATTTTTCAAGGAGTTTTATTACAAATATTAATATGCCACAATTGTAAAAATAAAACTTATTCATTTGAAACCTTTTACTCTATTAGTTTAAACTTAGGCGATAGCATTGTATTAATGTTAAAAGAATATTTTTCTAAAAGCATTACAGATGAAATTGATTGCGAATGTTGTCGTAAGAAATCCAAACAAGATAAATATATCAAGTTTTATAAATTACCTAAATATTTAGTTATATCATTAAATCGGTATAATAATTTAGGACAAAAACTTAATTTTAAAGTTAATATTAATAAAAATATACTGTTAAGTCATAATATTCTTTATGATAATAAAAATAAAATTGAAGTGGAGCTAAGTTCTGCTATTAATCATTTTGGTAGTATTAATAGCGGACATTACAATGCCTTAGATAACAACAACAACATTGTTATTGATGATGACACGATTATACCTTTAACTAATGAAGATTTTTATAGCGATAATAATAGTATCTATATGTTATTTTATAAGATCAATTTTAGCATTTAATTCTTTTATTGCTTCTACAATTAAACCCATCATTTTAGAATATTCAATACTTAATATACCTTCGTCATTTTCATTTACTACTTCTGGCAATACTGATCTTACATCTTGTGCTAATAATCCGGTATCTTTAATACCATTAAGATCTTTACGTTTAAATGTATATCCTGATAATGATTTAAGCTTATCTACTGCATTTTCTATTTTTTTAAGATCATATTTCACTCTTGAATCTGATATATTACGCACTCCTTTCTTTGCTTCTATATGTGCGTTTGTGCTAATAGAACCTATACTTATTATATTACCATCACAATTTATATTACTTTTAGTATTTATTTCTCCATCTATTTCTATATCTCCATTCGCAGTAAAAGCAGTATCTGAAAGTATTGTTGCAATATTACTGCCTTCTTCAAACATAAAAGGCTTACAACATTTTATATTTCCATATACATTCATTGTATTTTTAGGGATACTATGGATATCAGTATAATCTGATAATTCTAATATTGTTTCATTATTAATTGTAGCAACTCTTACATTTCCAAACATATTAATATCATATTTGCTAGCATATGCTTTTATGTTGTCTCTTGTAGGTGCTATATCTTTATAAAATGTTTTAAAATAATTGTAATAAATTTTATAAATATCAAAATTAACACTTCCTGTTACTGCAGTAGCATATATAACAGCAGTATCAAATGTGTATTTTATAGTAGCTTCATCTTGATGATAATTTAATAAATTACTATAATTACCAAACCATATTTTATTTTTAGTCGTTGAGGTTTCTAAATATTTACCTAAACTAATTACATTATTTGTTATATTAATACGATCTCTTATTTTTAAAATATCATTATCATATTTTATATTAATATTAGAATTATTAAATTGTAATTCACCTATTATTTTTACATTACCATCAAAATATGCTATATCTTCATTATTTGTATTAGTATTTGATAATTTATTAAGACTTGATATTAGAAATCCTGATATATCATTATTGCTACGATAATCTTCTATAAGTTCGTATTCTATTTGTCCATAACATAGTGTAACTTCGTTAAAAAAGTTAGTTCGAATATCATTATATTTAAAAAATGCTGAATTAAAGTTTGATGTATCGATTTCAGTAAATTGTATTGTTTGACCTCCTAATATATTTATATTCGTTGTGGTAATTGTTGTTGCTTCTATAGTATCAACTGTTATATTATTTAAATCTAAATTATTTACATTTGTTATATCATTACCCATGAAATTTACATCATTATGAATATTTGATATTGTTAGATCAGGTATAGTTGCTTCCAATGTATTAAGATCTTTTATTGTTAGCAATCCATTACTATTCAATGTAAGTATATCATTATTACTAAACTCACAATGCATTATCAATGGACATTCTATTATTATTGGATTTGTATTAATATAATACATTACCTCTGTCTCATCACTTTTTTCGTATAATATATGAATAGTGAAATTAATTATAATAGACTCAGTTCCTCCTGGTATATTGTAAGGACTGTAATTACTTTCAATTATATTGTAATAATCTATATTACATCCTATTAAATTATCTTCAAAACTATACTCTATACCATCCTTATGTTCATTAGTTTTGTCTAAAATTATTGGTTTGATATCTTCTGTTTTATAAAATCCGATATATACATCTATATCATATTCAGTTATACCATCTACCTCTTCAACTAAACGTGATTTACATTCATTTGCAAAAATGCTATAGTTATTATAATCATAATTTGTAAGATGTAAGTTACATATGCTGGTAGTTAAAAACGGATCACCTGTTATAGGATTTATAACCAATGGTGTAGTATTTGAAGACCATATAGCATTTTGAACAGGGGGTAAAAGATCTAAATATATTATATGGTCTGCAGTTGTTATATTACTACTTAATGTTAATTCTAAATTACTAAATATTAATTCAGTTTGATCGTAATTTGTTTTAATTATATTACAATTTGGATCATAATCAACAGTTATATATAACAAAGGATCTTTTATAATATCATATTCATTGTAAGTATCTTTACGATGTATATGTAATAAACTATTATTACTATTACTCCATTCTATTTTTGTATCGTAATCTACTACATTAACTGGATATTTTATATCACCTATTGTAAGATGATTTTTATTATCGATTGATAAATCGGGTAAATAAATACTATTTGAGCTAATATTAATACTATTTCTTATATTTATTTCACCATTTTTATTTATTGTAATGGTATCAGCAACTTTTAATATATTTTCCAAATTACTATTATTATTAATATTAATATTAATAATATTAGAACTATCTAAAGTATCCCGAATAATATTAACACTATTTAATAATTTTGGATTATCAAATACACTTTCATTTAATTGTAATTTATTAATTATTATATTACATCCTAATATATTATCTATATTATTTACATATAACGTATCAGTATGAATATTACTATTAAAAAATGTAGTTTTATTTATATCTATAATATTTGATGATAATATAATATCATCATTTATATTTACATTTGATGTATTAATAAGTAGATCATTTTCAATAATTGTATTATATAATACTGCTTCATTATTAACATTTATATTACTTAAATCAATATTAACATTAAAAGTTATATTACTATCATCAATTACTAGTAATTCTTCATTATCTCGTTTAATAACAAAATTACAATTTACAGATCCTATTTGATAATAATTATTAATATTAATGTAAGTTTCAGTATCTATTGCGCTTGTGCTATTTAATTTTAATAATTTGGGTTGCGTAGTATCACTTAATGATAATGTGTTAAATTGTGAAGTCATTTATTTTAAATGTATAAACTAAAAATGTTAATATTTTACATTTTAATTGGATTATTATCTGCTTCTATTTCCGCATTTTTTTCTTCATTTATTCCTATATATTATGCTACATTAATTTCAAGTTTATTAACAGAAACTAATAATTTATACGATGTTATGATATCTTACATTTTTTATAAAATATTAGCTAATATATTTGGTGGTATTAGAGGCTTCTTATTTAGCATAATTATGTTTAAACATTCTGCTATTAAAAAAAAACAAATATTATTTAAATTATCTTCATTATGTTTATCATATTTTAATAATAATAATCCAAATGAAACAATCGATTTAATAACTAAAGATGCTAATATATTAAGTGATTTATTTATTTTACATCTTAATATATTTGTTAGAACTACTATACAATCTTTATCAACTATTTATATTTTTTATAATATGAATATTCAATATGATTTAACTATTTTATTATTTATTTTATGTTTTTTTCAATTGTTATTTAATTATTTGTATCACAAATATATTTATCATAAGTTTATACACGAAAAAGATCGCTTGACTAAAGAACAAAATAATTATATTGATGATTATATTCATAAAATAGATAGCTATAAAACTAACTGTTTAGAAAAATCATTAATTACTAAATATATTGATTTAGAAAATCAAATTGGTATTAATAATATTAAAGAAGCCTTTTATTATGGTATTGATCTAATATTATCTAATACATATAATACATTTATAATTTATTTTATAATATCATATGGTATTCGTAATAATATAAGTTTAGTAATTATACATAAATTATTATTATATATAGATTCAATTATTAGTATATTAGAATCATATAGACATATTATAACCAATACTTATAAAAATACTTGTGTTATTAAACGAGTTCGCGATGTATTAAATATTCCTAATAATTCATCAAATTGTATTAAATATATACCTGATTTTAGACCCGATATATATATTAATAATATTACGTTTTCTTATAATACGTCTATTGTATATAGAAATTTTAGTAGGTCTATACCATTTGGGTCTAAACTTGGTATTTACGGTAAATCTGGTATTGGTAAAAGCACTTTATTAAAATTATTAATCAAAATGTATAAAGTTAATGAAGGTGATATTAGTTTTAATAATATTAATATACAAAATATTGATGATGAGTTTTTCTATAATGACGTAATTGGATATATAGCACAAGAACCTGTATTATTAGAATTAACTAATAATATTAGGTGTGATAGTAATTTAATGAAAGACTTTACAAAAGATATACCAAATACTAAGATGAGTGGAGGTCAAAAACAACGATTTACTATTTGTAATATATTAAATAAAAATAGACCTATTGTGTTAATGGATGAACCTACATCGGCTTTAGATACTCATAATCAAAAGTTATTTATAGAAATTATAAAAGAAAAGTATAAAGAATATACTTTTACATTTATATTTGTTAGCCATAATTTAGAATTATTAACCGAATTATGTGAGGATATTATATATCTTTAAATCTTAGTATAGATTAACCACCACTCTAATGTTGCTGGGTTGGTTATATCACTATAACACGCATAACTTCTAAACTTATTTTTAGTATTTAAACCGGACTTACGTTCTTTATACACTGTTACAGTTGATATTATATGCTTGCCTTTACGAGTAGCACCTGCTGATCTATAGTAGCCATCTTCATCTATTTTCTTTTTATTTGGACCACGACCATAAGTTTCTTTTGGTAAATGGTCTTTAAACCATTTAAGCATCTTATCTTGAGTATCAAAATCTTTGATTATAGGTTCATTTGATTCTTCAGTATTTTCAAATTGTTCAATGTTATTAGTGCTATTAAATGTTCCTTTACTTATAGATTTATTTTCTTTTTTTACATATTTTGTTGTATTCGTATTCCATACAACATCAGTATAGTTCATATTATTGTCCAATAATTTTTCATAATTATTTATACTCTCAATATTTGTATAACATATACTAATACCGTTGTCATCATAACCTGTTAGACGTCCTACAGCACCTTGAATTATACTAGAATCATTTGCTTTATCTGTATATCGTTCATATGAAATACCAATATATGTCTTATGTTGAGTTTTGGCACATCTTAGTATTTCGCAGTAAAAAATAATTGTATGTTGTGATGGTATTATCGTTAACACTGTATTTATATCCTTTTTATCAGTTTCTAAAAAATCCGTATTAAAGACAATACTATCGTTTTTAAATATCGTTGTAAAGTTTGAGATTACTTGTGTCTGTTTTCCTTGCTTTTTAGACGGAACTCTAATTAAATGATACATAGGGGTTTTGTATCCTAATATTGGAATCTTTAATTCATTAACATTTTCAATAATTTCAAGTGATTTATATTCAAATATTCTATTTTGTATTAAAAAATCAAGTGTTCCAGTATAACCTTTACCTGTTTGTAAATACAGGTTTTTTGAGTGTTCTTTCCATTTTTTTAAATCAATTATATTTCCATCTGGTGTTGCGGAAAACTGCACTATTTTAATATCATTATCACATAGATATTCTAAATCATAGAAACCACATTCGGTAAATATTTTATTTATTGTTTGATTGTTCTTAGAAGCAACTTGTATTTCATCCATTATTATCAATACATTTTGTTGTTTTTTTATTTTAGTAATAAACTTATCATTCAAATTAGGACGATGTAATATTTGAGATTTTAGTATATTAGGAAAACGATTAATAGTATCAGCTTTCCATTGTTTATCTGATAATCCTGTAATGATATAGATATTTTCAATTGGTATTAGATTATTAGCTGTAAATTGATGAATTGTAGAAATCATACAACCTGTTTTACCACATTGAGTTCTACCATATACACTTACCGTTATAACATTATCATCTTTAAAATTACTAACAATGTTATTTGCTGTATAGATTTGATTATCATATAGCTTGCCAATTTGTCGATTTAAAGTTTTAATGTTTTTAGCAATTATTACTTTTTCTTCGCTAGTATATTCAACTTCGGTTCGTGTAAATTGAGACATAGTTGTGATGTGGCTTTATGTTATCATTTTTTTTTAAGTGTAGTAGAATTAGTTCTTTTATTTGTTAGTGATTTTGCTTTGGTTTTTGCACTAGGTGTTGGTTTGGGTTTTCCACTAGGTGTTGGTTTGGTTTTTAAAGGTTTTTTTGGTTTTCCACCTGCTGTTGTTAAATCTGTTATGTCTGTTTTTAATAAATCTATTCCACTTACTTTTAATATTGCTTTATGTAATATAGGACTGTTTGTAGAGCAAGTTTTTATAAACTTTTTTAAACTTTTAATTTGTTTTGGCGATAATGTTGTATACGTAGATTCAATATTTGATATCATATCAAGCATTACATTTGTGTTAGGATGAAATATAACATTTAATGAAGTAATATCGGTAACAATTTTGGTGTATTTATCTGAAGTATCCTCGCTAAGTTGTAGTGAAGTATCCTCGCTAAGTTGTAGTGAAGTATCCTCGCTAAGTTGTACTGTTTTTGCAAGTTCAACTGATTTTACAAATGTTTTAATTTCTGCAAAGTCTGCAATAAATGTATCTATACTAGCTTGATTTTGAAATATATCATATTTTGGAAATTGATATTTTCTATCAGTAATTGGATAACATTTATGTTTTTTATAGGTCCTTATTGCATTACTGATATCAGTAAGTTTGTTATTGTTAATAAACCTATTTATTTCATAAGTTAAACCATTAAATATACTAGCTTTTTGATGACTAAAATCTTTTATTGCTTTTATTTTTGCAATAATTTTTGCATTAATAATTTGTTTAAATGTAGCATCATTAATCATTGTTGTTGCTTTTGCATTACCATTATATACAACACCATCTTGTATTTCAGTTGTGCTAGGATTTTGTAAAATTTCCATAAAAAACGTAATATATCGTGATAATTGCATTTTATAATCAGTTATTTTGTCGTTAGTGTGTATAAAATGCAATTTGTTTTGAATTAGTTTTAATAAATCGTAAAATAATTCACATGTTGACTTTAAATCTTTAAAGTCATTATATTTTTTATGTTGTAAATCCTCCAAAAATAAATTAGCTATAAAAATATGTATTGTGTCACCTTCAGTATTGTAAAATGTTAAATGAGGTGTTGATTGTTTTCCAGTAAAAATAGATAAATGTATTATTTCTCCATTATCTGTAATTAATTTTAAAAATCCGTTTTGTTTTGTTTTATTATAATCATATTGAACATATGCGTTTTTTCCATATAATATCTTTGGTTTTTCTGATAAAGCAATTATACCTTTAAGTAACAATTTTTTTACTTCGGTGTCTATAACATATGTACCTCGATTGTTATTATTAACAGTTAATGTATATTCACCTCCTTTTATTACAAGAGGTTTTCTCAAATATATTTTATTATTTTTAAAATCTATTGTAATATTAACCATTTATTATTATAATTGAAAAATAATTTTTTATAATCTATAAGTTTTTATCACTTTTGTAGGTTTTCTAGTTTCTACAACATTAAATGGTATTAAAATATTTTCAATTATATACAAAAATACATCATAATCAGTTTTATCTGCATATTTTTTCATTAATATATCTAAAATACTATTTAGTTTATCTTTTATTTCTGTCGATGGTGATACACTATTTGAATTACTAAAACTTTCATTTAAAAATGTAGGTATTATTTCACTATAATCTGATATTTGTTCCTTTTTTCCTGTTATTTCAGTTGCATAACTATAATCATATATCATTATATTATAATTACAAGCTTTTACATAAAAACTTTTTCCATTATATATATATTCATAATAACCTTTCTCGTTATTATTATGCCACAAGAAATTACCACCGTGTATATCTTTATGTAAATGATTTGTTAAAATATGAAAAGAACCTATAGCAATTAAAGTTTGTGCAAAAATATTAAAAAATAATTTAGTATCTTCTAATATGTTTGGTATTAAACCACTTAGATCACCATTTGCCAATTCATTTATACTTAATAATTTATGATTTTCAGATATATTTTTATCACATTTTATTGTTTTATACATTATAGGGAAATGTTTAGATCTTTTTGGTATTATTATTTTATCTCTAACCATTTCCATTATTTTAATTTCATTCATATTATCTGCTGTTATTTTCATAACCTTAGTTGCTATTGGAAATGCGCCAAAAATCTTTGAAATTGATGTTTTATAAATAATAGAATTAGTACCTTTAGAACTAAATAATTTTTCAAGATGTAAAATGTTTTTAACAGTAAAAGTATCTGTAAGTTTTCCTGGTTCTAAACAATCATTGTCTTTTATTGATTTAAGTTTATTTTGAATATAATTCAAATATTTTACACGATTATCTAAACTGTTTTTATCTATAAATAATTTACTACGTAAAAACCTTTGTATCTTTTTTATATCAGTTTCTTCCAAAAAATCTTGAACAAATACAGATTTTGATTTACTACTATTTGAACCTTTTGATGAATTACTTCTTGACGATCTACCTGATTTTATTTTTTTATTAATATTGTCTTTAAGTTCTTTAACAGAACTCATTTATTATAAAAATGATACAATTTTTATAGATTATTATTATGAAACAAATTAAATTTGGAGATAATGAAATATTTTATTACAATGGTAAAGTTAAAAAAACAAGGTTATATCCTATGAAACGTAGTAATAAAAATGAAAAAAATAACATTATATCAAGAAGTATAATACGAAAATATTATAAAAAAATTATACGTAAATTTAAATATTATTATTATAAAAAAATTATATTCTATTATTATTATAAAAAAGTAGAATTTAAATATAAATTGTTAATTTCTAAACTTACTGATGACGATCCTATTACAAATGAACTTATTCAAGATGTTATTGATGCATATAATGACGTAATACTTGATGAATATTATTTATAAATGATTACCAAGTATCTTTAGTTCCACCATCATATTCTTTAGCATAACCGTCTTTAACTAACATTTCATTTATATTCATATTATCTTTATAAATTATTGCTAAGGGTCTTCCATATTTATCAAAATCACCGAATAATACTTCTATCATATGAGTATTTTTATTTATCATATTTCTAATATCATTACGAGTATTATTATCATCTATTACAATATCTGTAAGTTTGCTAATTAAATAATTACGTGCTTTAAGACCTAGTTCTTTTTGAGAACCACGTAATTCAGGTGTATCAATACCATATAGTCTTACGCTGATCTTAACATAATTAAAACCTTCCAAATAAATACATACTGTTATAGTATCAGCATCATATATATCTACTATTTTAGCATCTAGTTTTTTATTTTTTAAAGTAAATCTAGGTGTATTATCGTATGTTTGATTTTCCATTTTTACTTTAATAATTTATTTAATTCATTTTTAAGTATAATAATTATTATTAATTCAATACAATTATATACATAATATATATTTTTACGTAATAATAAATTAAATGTATATATAAAATAAAATGAAATATAAAACATAGTTTGTTTTACCGTATAGTTATTGAACTTTATACAAAATAAATAACATATCATTTTACGAAATAATAAATGTGATATAAAAGCATATTCATATTTATTTATTTTTTGAAACTCATTTGTATAATAAACTAATATTGCTGTATTTATAAGTAATAAATAATGAAATAAACTATTATTACCATAATATAATATATGTATTACAAATGTTATAGCCGTTAATAAATCATAATAATAATTTATAATATTATTCCAAAATAATAATGAACATACTATTACTAAAATAGTATGAATATATAAATATTTATTAATTATTATTGTATCTAATAATGGTTGTAATATCCATATAGTATTTATACCCAATATAAGTTTTTCATTTTGAGAATAATACATTTGTTTAATAAAATATATTTTCTATATTTCAATCCTGTTATTTTAACAGTCAAATATTTATTTTTATATAATATATAAAATGTCTAATATTGATAAAACAAAAGCTATAAAACAACAACAAGAATTATTTGAAAGTCTAGATGAACTTTGCGACAGCAATAAATCAAGAATAATTGAATGGCTTGTTGATATTAGTATTGAATATAATGGTGTTCATAATAATAAAATATCTAATTTATTAACTAAATCAAAAATACAAATTAACACTAAAAACGAATACGATGTATATAATTCAATCTTAAAATGGTTTTTAAATAATAAAGAAAATTTTACAGATAGCGATGATCTTGATTTATTTGATAATATACCTTTAACTACTTTTACCAAAATATCAAAAGCAATTATGATGCAAAAAATAGATATTCTAGAAGCTATAAAAAAATTGGAAATCAAATCCTAATATTAATCCGTATAATGGTAGTACAGTTAAAACTTCTATTGTTCCAAAAAGTAAATACGCAAAATTATATCAAACATTTATTACACATTTAAGTAAAGATTCATCTTTTGAAAAAATTAGAAAACAACTGCCTACGAATCATATATATGTTTTAAAAGATATAGATTATCTTGAAAAACTAAAGCAACAACATACTGATGAACAAGATGATAAATTGATTGATTTTTTAATAAAAAACAAAAATATAATATATAGTAAAGAACAGATACTAGATAAAAAAGGTTATACCGTTTATGACCATTTATTTATGCATTTTTGTTTAAAAAAAAGCGATTCTAGTCAAAATATTGATAAGCAATTTTTTTTATATCAAACTATTGAAAATCAAATAAAATTAGTTAAAGCAGTTGATATGGATTGTTATGAAGTTATTGACAGTATGTTAAGTTTTAAAAGTGAGCAAAATAAGGGTATAAATTTTGAAATTAAAAGAATTAGTGATGCTGATACTGGAGTATGGTCTCCACCTCTTTTAAAGTTGTTTATAGATTATATATATGAAATTGCTTACTATTTAATACCTATTCAAAGATTGAATTTATCAATATTTCACGAATATTTTTTATACGGTAAAGAAGAAAAAGCTTTATTAAGAAATAAATATATAGATGAAAGCATAAATTTTAATAAACATAGATTAAAAACTATATTTAATATTGTATTGGGTTCAATAGTAGTGATAAAACATTTTTAAAAATATTATGGAAACAAATAAAATATGTAATATTTGAAGAACAAACATTTATTTATCATAAAAAAAATTTGCATTTAACTAAAGCTTCAAGTTCTCAGAAACTTATTCATGATATTAATAAAAAAATAAATGATGCTGAAATGAGTAATTTCAAAATGTTTTTTGTTTCTGCTTTGGTTGATATAGAAACAGTTCATAAAGAATCGCAAAAAATAAGAATATTAAATATGAACCTATTATGGATCCATATCTACCACCTCCGCCACAAATGCCTAAACCTGTTATAATAAGTCAAGTATTACAAAGATATAGATTGACATCCCATATTACAGGGAAAAATTCAGAAAAAGAAAAAGAACTAAAAGAACATATTAAAAAAGAAAAAGAATATAAAAAAGCATTGGAAGAATATGATAAAAACTTAAAAAAATATAATGATGAACATTTAGGTCAAAAATTATCTCGTGCTAAAAGTGTTGTTGGAAAGTCTGCATTAACAATGTTATATACCCCCAACAAAAAAAATGAATAAATCATTAACAGAAAGTAAAAAAGAAAAAATATTAGAAAAGTTTGAGAAAGGTTCATATGGAAAAATTAATAAAGGTAAAGCAAAAGAACAACAAGATTTTATGGATTATTGGTTACAAAGTGGGGGAACAGGTAAATTAGATGATTTAAAACTAAAATTAGCACTTGAAGCACATAATCCTAAATTTAACAAATTTGCTAAATCACCAAGTCCTTCTGGAAAATCACCAAGACAAAAATATATAGGTTGTGATTTAAATGTTAATGATCCAATAACACAAGATAAATTAGAGAATTTACCATTAAAAAAATAAAATATTTATCAAAAATAAAAACAACATTACCAGATGGAAAAATAATAACACATTGTTATGACACTATACCATTTTATAATTATATATTATCTTGTTATAATAAAAATGAAGAACCAAAAAATTTAGCAATAGGTAGAGAACCATTAACAACTGAACAAAAAGATGAAGTATTTAAAAAATAAAGTATTTTACTAAACAACCAACATTAAGAAGTAATATAAATATAAAAAAAAAATATTTTTTTAAAAGCAAAATATAGTGCAATTTATAAAAATTATAAACTTGAAGCTTTAATTAATATTGGATCAATAGATTTTGATGTAATAAATTATAATAAAATTGATAAACCACCATCACTACTTCGTAGAAGATACCCTTCAGGATTAGATCCTGCTTTATATTTTATATATGATGAGTATATAGCTGAACAACGTAGAGAACGTGGTTATTATTCTAGCGATTCTACTTCTTCTTCTTCTAGTGTTTCTAATTCTTATGATCTTTATGAAGTCGAACCTACACATTTACATACAGGACCAATACTTTCAAGTGATAATATGTTATTTGAAGATACCTCAGATGCCACAGTTTTATTAATTCAACAAGGAATGGTAAATGGTTCTTTACTTAAATTAACTACTTATCCCTATTGGATACCTGATATTAATACTAATAGACCAACTGATTATAAATTTTTATTATTACCTCCAGATAACTTTAGACCTAACGATGGAATCGAAGAAATAAAAGAAAAAACAAAAGTATTTAATAATAGATTAACAAGACTTATTTAATTATTCATTATTTGTTATGTGTTACAACAACAATTGTTAGCATTAGAGTTGTAAATATACAAATAAAGATGCTAAACGATATGAAGTAATAATAGTTAGGTTGATTTCTATTTCTAGTAGGTATCTCTATTATTGTATAATAATGAACAATATTACATACTCTAATATCATTATCAAAATTATTTGGAGCTATTACTAAATACTTAGGATTATTATTATTGTATGCTAGATATAACTCTGACATTAATATACTGTTTAATTTTTAATCATTTTTTAAATAAAAATGATGGCGTTTTTAAAGAAAACTAAATGACAAATTGGATTGTGCGTATCGGTGATACGAGGCATTTTTTTAACACAAACACTAATGTTTGGGGTTTTAATTCTAGAAATAAATATTTTTTAGACAATGCTAGAGAAAATGATAAGCTTTTCTTTGTTGGTAGGAATACTAGATGTAAAATCTGTGCTTTTGCTGTGTTCAAATCTATTACACCTAGTAATATTGATTATAATTGGATACTTCACGGTCCAGATGACAATGGTAGATGGAAAAATAGTAAATGGGATCTTGAAATGATCTATACAGATTATTGTGATTTGAGAGCTATAACTAGTTCTATTGTTAATACAAATATTGTTAATAAGAATCCAAATGGTATAATGCCTAGAAGCATTGTAGATAATTGTAGATTTGATTTTGATAATCTTATATTATTTGTAGAAAATTATAAAATATATATGTTTTTGAACTCATTACAAGCTTAAAATAGCTGGTATAGCACCAAATGCTAATTGAAATTTTACAAAATTACTAAATGTTGAATTAGTGGTTAGTAATTGATATCTAATTGCACCGTGTTGTTTTAATTTATTTGTAAGTTCTTCTATAGTTTTTTCAAGATTATTTGTAGCTTGTTCTAAAATAGCTTCAATTATATCATCTGTAAATATTTCTAGGTAGTTTGTCGTGGTCATTTGTTCGCTTGCGAGAGTTGTCATTTTTAATTATAATTTTTTTACATAATATTATATTTCTTTTTTTTATAATATGCTTTTCGTTTATTAAATCTATTTGTAAATATTGAAAAACTATCTACAATATCAATTATTAATGGTTTTATTATTCTATCAGATACTTTAGATCTTAATATTCTACCTACAGATTGTTCTATATCACTCATCGGTGATACTAATATTAAACTATTTAATGTTGGTATATCAAGACCTTCGCTACTCATATGCGTGGTTGCTAATATTATATTTGCTTTAGCACTTTCGTTTAATTTAGTTTGAGACATTCCACCAATATAATAACCAATTGTATAATCAAAATCATCATCGTTATCTAACATTTTATATATTTCATTCAACAATGCTTTACGTTCTGATAATACTAATAGTTGTCTTTCTTTAGTCATATTTTCTTTAATTGCTTCAACAATAAATTGTATTCTTGGTTTATATGATACCACGTTTCCTAACATTTTAACAGCACTTATTTTACCATTAAACATTGTTTCTATTCTATTATATTCTGAATTATTTGAAGTAAAATGATAATATTTAACATCAATGTCATTATCATCAGTATTATTAATTAATTTAACAACTGGTTTTCCTATAAACCATTCAAATACTTTACGTAATCCATCTTTCCTGTTTAAAGTAGCAGATAAACCTAAAACAAAAGGGGAACAAGTTTTAATCAATGCATTACTGAATACTTCCGCACTACAATGATGAACTTCGTCAATAATTACTAAACCAAAATCTTTAAATATATCAGGATCATAATCTCTCATAGCTATAGATTGTAAAGATCCTACTACAAAATCTTTATTTTCAATATCAATTTTATTTTGTTTAATTATTCCTATACTAGAATCGGGTGAAAACATTTTAACTCTTTCAGCAAATTGAACATTTAAGAAATCTTTATGTGAAATGAACAAGGTTTTGAGTTTTAGACGGCAAGCTATATTAATTGCTATAACAGTCTTACCACCTCCACACCCAATACTAACAATTCCACCCATTTTAGTAGGATCATCGCAAGCATTTAAGAAAGCATCAACTTGTTCAACTTGATAGTCTCTTAAAGATCCTACAAAGTTCATATTAGGTCTAGTTTCACCTTGACCAATAACATTTCTTTCTGGAATACCAAACCTTTGTAATCCATAATACTTAGGTAAATATAATTTAGTTTTATTTTCACGATATAAACTGTATTTTTTAGGTTCAATATGATCAAACATATGGTTTTGAACTTCTACTGTTAATTCTTTCTTAACTATATTAAGATCTTTATCACCATAATATTCTTTTTTTATAGAATATCCTTGTCTAGATAAAGATGTCATTACTTATATTGTAATGTATATAATCATTTTTTATGTAATAAAATTAAATTATGCCTTATTTATTTTCATATGGATCTAATAATATAACGCAATTATCTACAAGAATTAAAAGAAATATATTAAAATCAGAAATTATACCAGCATATATTGAAGATTATACGAGAATATTTTGTTTTTATTCATCAACGTGGAATGGTAGTGTAGCTTCAATTTATCCAGATAAACATAAATTAGTATTTGGGTCTTTAATTCTATTAGCTGAAAAAGAATTACGTAAATTAGATAAGTTTGAAACAAATTATACTAGGAAAATGATTAGAGTTAATGATAATTATTTTAATAAATTAAATGCACACGTATATATATGTAATGATACTAAGTTTGTTAAAGAACCTTCTGTAGAATATTTAAATAATATTAAAAAAAATATATATGAAAGTTGGAAAATAAAAACAAAAAATGTTCCTATTTATATAAAAACAAAACTAGGTATTGAAGTATACAAAAAATGATTAATTAAAAGTTTATTTGTAAAATGAACGATGTTATAAGTATTATTGTTTCTAAATATATACATTATATGGTTTATTATCCTGATATTAATAATATATTAATGATGAGAGTTGTTAATAAATACTCTCGTAAAATGATAGATTTTGCAATTCTTAATTATTTTGAGTTGATCTTTAAGCTTGAAGAAGGTAAAAGTTATATTGATTTTTATTCAAAATACATTAACTTATATATGATTCTTTGTATAAATTCAAAATTATATAATGCATATCAAACTAAAATTATGATTTATAATGTTATTTATGTAATTGTTACTAGATATAAAATTATATATAAAATGATAAATGAAAGTGAAGATTACAAACTAATTATTGATAAGAATATACATTATGAAGATATTTATAATAATTGTCATAATATAAAATTATATTTTAGAGATATTGAAAAATTTAAAAAATATATTAAATTTAGTTTGCGATTTGATAAACCATAATTTTATTGTATTATATTATAGCGTAATATAAAGTATTATAGCGTAATTATAAAGTAATTATAGCGTAATAATAAAGTAATTATAGCGTAATTATAGAGAATTATAGTGTATTATAAAGTATTATAGAGTATTATAGCGTAATTATAGCGTAATTATAGATTATTATAGCGTAATTATAAAGTATTATAGCGTAATTATAAAGTATTA
>Ga0209335_10001991_pt1 | contig 22472 bp, 17 predicted proteins | sample COG_09_FD_184753 | JGI IMG/M metagenome (GOLD analysis project Ga0209335, IMG submission 184753) | Pelagic Microbial community sample from North Sea - COGITO 998_met_09 (SPAdes) (version 2) | ecosystem: Environmental > Aquatic > Marine > Neritic zone/Coastal water | place: Helgoland, sampling...
ACCTCGTCGGCTATGCCCAGCAGCTCGAGACGCTGCTGTCCGGCGACATCGTCCAGACCGACGTCTACGGCGACGGCGCCCCGCCCGATTGGGACGGCACCGCCTGGGCTGACGCGCTGCCACGGCAGACCCACGACCCGTTCACCTACACGTGGCGCGACGACGGCGACGGCCACTACCCGCCGGGCCGCCTCGACTTTCTGCTCTACTCCGATGCGGTGCTGTCGCTCGAGCACGGGTTCGTCCTGCGCTCCGAGGCCCTGCCGGCCGACGTGCTGGCCGCGTCGGGAATGCTGGCCGACGACACGGGCGGGGCGTCCGACCACTTTCCGGTCGTCTGCGATTTGATGGCGACAGCGGTGGCTTCAGTGGACAGCGATGGCGACGGGCTGGACGATGCCGACGAATGGGCGCTCGGCACGGACCCCTTCGACGCCGACACCGACGGCGACGGCCTCACCGACGGCCTCGAAGTGGCGGCCGGCACGACCAATCCACTCGCTGCCGACTCCAACGGCAACGGATGCCCAGACGGCGAGGAAGCCCTCGGCCTCTGCGGCGGGTGCGTGGGCGACCTCAACACGGACGGCATCGTCACCGTCGCGGACGTCCTCCTCCTCCTCGGCAACTTCGGCACCCCCTGCCCCTGAGCGGGCTCAATGCTCGCGAAGGTGGTCGGCGAGCGGGAAGCGGAGGCGCGGGCCGTAGAGGCCTTCTGGGATGCCTTGGCCCACCGAGACGGCCATGGTGACGAGGGCTTCCTGTGGGAGGTCGAAAAGGGTGCGGACCTTGTCGGGGTCGAGGCCCTCCATGGGACAGCTGTCAAAGCCCGACGCCTTGATCGCCAGCATAAACTGCTGAGCGGCAAGGGCGACACTCTTGTCGGCCCAAGCTGAGCGCTTGGCCGAATCCATCTTGGCCACGCTGGGACCGACCTGGTCCCTGTAGTAAGATGCGGTTCCGGCGTTTTCGGCGGCCTCGAAGTGGGCGACCATCGCTGCGGCCCGAGCCTCCAAAAGATCGGGACGGGCGATAAAGAAGACGAGCTCAGCCGAAGTAGCGGCTGCAGGTTGCGAAAGGCAGGCCACGACGGCCGCTTCGCGTTGCGGCGAGCCTGACCGAACCCAGTGAAATTCCCAAGGCTGCAAATTGTTGGAGCTTGGCGCCAAGTGGGCGGAGCGAAAAGCCTTGCGCATCACCTCCTCCGGCACGGGCACATCCGAAAACCGGCGCACACTGCGGCGGGCCTCAGCCAACCGCTCAAACCCTTCAGCCGACCAACCTGTGCCGTTTTTCGCGTCTTCCATTATGATTGGAGTACATTTCGCCCTTCCCCTTGTTCACACATGGTGCATCGATCTTTTGATTTCCTTACTGAACTGCCTGCCCCTACTGCGGACGGTTCGAAGTTGCTCAAATTCCTGCGGGCCCTTGTTCGGTTCAATATTTTCATTTTCCTCTCCCTCGCAGGCGTATTCAGTGCATCAGTGCGCAAAATAGTCGGTGCGACACATGCGGACCTCTACAAGCCCTACACGTGGTACTGCCGCAACATCCACCGCAGCACGGGGATCCGGGTACACGTAGAAGGCACATTGCCCACCCACGCCTCGGTCATTGTTTCCAACCACCGGTCCTACATCGATGCCGTCATGGTTCCATCGCCCCACCCCTTGGTTTTTGTGGCCAAGGCAGAGGTGCGGTATTGGCCCATCATCGGCTGGGGCGGATCGGCCTTGCGCACCATCTGGGTCAAGCGAAGCAGTCCAGAGAGCAGAAAGGAAACCCGGCAGGAAGTCCTGCGGCGCATCCAAGACGAGCTCTCCGTGATCATTTTTCCAGAGGGCACGACCCACGATGGTCCGGAATTGCTGGAATACAAAATGGGCATGTTCAAGATGTGCGCCGATGGCGGATTCCCCATCACCCCCATTGCCATGGAGTACCGCGACAAAGACGTGGCTTGGATTGGCAGTTCCACCTTCCTGGATCACGCTTTTCGCAGCTTTGGACACCGCAACATCGACGTCTCCGTGCGCTTCGGAGAGGTGCAATACGGGGACGACCCCGTGGAACTCCGGCAGCGCATCCACGACTGGACATCCAAAGCTTGTCTAGAAATGCGGGCTGCTTTTGACGCGCAACCCCGCCGCTGATTCAATCGGGACAGTCAAATCCAAACGCGGACAAGAAAAGGACAAGGTCCCAAGAGCCCACCAAACCGTCGCCGTCGAAGTCTCCCGTGCAGCTTTCTCCTGCACAACCATAGTCACCCAAGAGGACCAGGATATCCTCTACATCGACCCACCCATTGCCGTCAAAGTCCTCTGGGCAAGGCGGTGCCACATCGACTTCACCTTCAGTCAACAACAGCCGCTGATTTGAAGCCAAGTCGTAGTGCATCTCTTGCAACCCCAAGGGCCAGCGCACCTCAAGCGAGTCAATCGCCTCCGTATTGCCCAACCCAAAGTGAAGCCATCGTGAGTTTTGCTGCAGCATGCCTTCGCCACAGGAAGCCTGTCGCACGCGTTTCACAACACCGCCAGCGTCATCCGTGGTGTAGGCGATGACCTTGGTTCCAATACCGTCCCGGTTGCTGATTGTGCCCCGGGGAAGCACTTCAAGCCAATGCCCCTCTGTGGGCTCCCCTTCCAGCAACAGCGCCTCTGTGCCAATGGGCATCGCCGCCAAATCAACCGAACCATCCTGGTTCCAATCTGCCTGCGCCATCACATAGATTTCAGCAAACTGGGCGTCCGTGGGCAATTCAGCACTGCGGTCCATCCAACCGGCACCGCCATCATTGTGGAACCACTTGTTGGGCTGAGACGTGTACCACGAGGGCAAGGGGTATTGATAATGAATGAAGTCTGCCGAATTCACGAACAGGTCTTCCCATCCATCGTTGTCAAAATCCGCACCCACCACGGCCCAGCCCGTCGTGGGTTCAGGCGGAAAGCCATATTCCGGCGCCACATTGACAAAGGACAGGTTGCCCGTGTCCTTCATGAAAAACGCCTCATCAAGCCCGGTGATATAGACCTCCCTCCGGCCATCCAAGTCCTCGTCGATCCACGCTGTACCCATGGCATCCGTGTTGACATCGAGTCCAGTCTCTGCGCTCATGTCAACGAATCCGGAATCTGTGCCGATGTAGTATTCGTTCAAAAAATCCTTGTCGTTGATCACATAGAGGTCCAGTCGGTCATCTTCGTTGAGGTCGATGAATTGGCCTTGGTGAGACGGTGTAAACAGGTCTTGGGCCAACCCCCATTCGGTCTCAGTGAAATGCCCCTGGCCATCTCCGAGATAGAATTCATTCGCCGCCAGCGGAGCGGTACTGGCGTAATTGGCAATGAATACATCGAGGTGACCATCGAGGTTGATGTCTGCCACAGACAATCCGTATGCTTTCTGGGCGAGATTGACCACAATGCCACAAGAATCAGTGATCTCCTGCATCACCAATTCCCCCAGGTTGCGGTACACACGGTTGTAACCAATCCTGCATGTCAGAAACAAATCTTGGTCGGCATCATTGTCGATGTCCACCCAAACCACGCTGCGCGGCGTGCAATCTCCAGGTTGAAGCCCCAAGTCCACCTGCACCGGTTCAAATCCCACCTCTGCTTTAAGATAGAGATCAATCCCGTGCAAGTCGTTTCCGAAGGTCAAGTCCTCCCAACCATCGCCATCCACATCCACCGCACTGACCCCAGGGGAATAGGTGCCATCCAGCATAAAAACAGGCAGCACAATGCTGTCGCCAATGGAATTCCACTGGGCGGAAATATCCTGGGCCAAAGCCAAGGGCACCAGCATGAGAAGCAAGCGCAATTTGATCACCCCTAAATATGGCCCAAAAACAACCGCCAATAGCGGATTAAACGCCCTCATTTTGCTGACGCAATGCACTTTTACGCGTCCGAATACACATCCACTCCATCAGTTGGAGAGGCAGAGCTTGTCTCGAAAGGCACCCAAAGGCCTGCCCTTCGCGAAAAAACAGAAAAAGGGGGTCAGGCCACCCTCGAATGCACCGGGATTTCAAGCTTCATGGCGCGCCACTCTGCGCTCAAGATCCGATCGAAGCGGTTGCGCGAAAACGCACAGGCCGCATAGGTGTCCGGCATTCCAACCGCGTGCAGCGCCGCACCTGCGCGCTCTTCCAAAGCCACATCCACAGCGGAAGCCACCCCCATCAAATGGCGCGCGTGACGGTCCGAAAGCCGCCGGATCGCATCAGCGGGCGCCTGACGCCTGCGGGCAAAACGCCGAAGCACCTCGTCACAAGGCGAGGCGGATGAAGAACGGAATTGACGCATCAAGCACACGGCATCTTCCAGCCCCGTATTGAGGCCCTGGCCCATAAAGGGGACAATGGCGTGGGCGGCATCGCCGATGATGACCACCTCATCGGACGTCCAGCGCGCGCAGGTCTTGGACCCCATCGCGCCCGCATTGGCCGCGGACAGTGCTTCGAGCAAGGTGTTTCCGAGGAATGCCAAGCCGGGAAAGCGGGCGAAAAGCCCAGTGTTGCCTTCGTTAAACAGCAAATGCTCCGCTCCACGGGGGTGCATCACAAACAGGCCCCGCCTGCCTTCTTTTCCAGGAAAGCTCCCCACCATGACCTCCCCATCGGACCAATAGACAAAGGCATCCGAGCGCCACCCCACATTTGCCACAGGCACCTCTCGGTACACCAAGGGCAATTTGTCCAAGGTCACCTCCTCCTCCTCCAGGATGCTCTCCGCGACCACCGAACGCACGCCATCCGCTCCGATCAGCATGTCATAGCCCAAAATTTCAGGCCCGAGAGGTGTATCACAGTGTACGTTTTTGGCCGTGCGGTCCACACCCGTAACCGTCACAGCGGACCGGCGCTCAATCCCCTCTAAGCCATCGACGGCCTGCTCGAGAATGGACTGCAGCGCCACGCGCGACACTGCGAGAATGGCATCATCCGATGCCCCATAGGGCGTGAATGCCCCTGTTTCACCGTCCATGCGTCCATAGACTGGTACACCTTGGGCCTTGACCTGTTGGTCGAGACCACAACAACGCAGGGCATGCAACCCGCGCTCACCGAGCACCAATTGCAGCGACCGGCCGCCTGCAGCTTCAGCGGCGTTGCGCTCAAGCACGGTGACCTGTGCGAAGTAAGGCCTGAGCAGCAATGCCGACACCAGTCCGACTGGACCGCCTCCCGCTATGACCAACCGACCGCGGTTCATGAGGCCAAGGATTGAGGTGAATGGAATTCGGCCGCCATCAAAGGCCGCACGTGCCGGGCGAAGTCACGCATCCGGCGGATGACCACCTGTTCGTCCCGCGCATTGAAATCGAACCACGTCATGAGCCGGTCCTCTGGATGGAAACGCTCGGCAATTTGGGCGGCAACCGTGGCCGGACTGCCGTAAACGGCATTGGACATCCCCTTGCGCACTTTGTCCTCATCCACTGTGCCTTCCATGGCCTTCCAATAGGCCTGCATGGCCTCGCGCGCCTCGGCTTCAGCGAGCGCATCCAGGGTGGCATCGCCCACACCTTCATCGGTTCGGACAAATACCATAACGGTACGCGGCATCCGGTCACGGCGCCAAACACCGCCATCGGGATGGAAGGTGGAAGCCATGCGCTCATGCGTGGCGTCAATGACCTTACCCGGGGTCACCGAGAGATTGAACACCTCCACGGGAAGGAAAGTATTGGCATAGGCCTGCAGCGCCGGATCGTGAGAGCCCAACACCAAGGTCAGTTGCTCCAAGCCGACATCCGCAGGGATGATTTTGAGCGGTGCGAATGTCCAGAAAGGCGCAAACGACAGGCTCTCCTGGTCCGACGAAAATCCCAGGGCGCTGCATGCCTTGGACCAAACCGCTGGATCGACCTTGTCTCGGTTCAACACCTTAGGCGCCACATCCCCAGACCCCAAAGTGTCACCGCGGAGCAGGCGCAGAAAAATCTCTGTGGCCTCCCTCAACACCAGCCCACGCAATTGTGGCCACACCAGCTCTTCAGCCGCATTGCGGGGCGCCACGCCATTGGCGGCATTGGCATAAGCAAAACGACCGGTACCAAATCCAATACAGAGCTTCCGGCCCGAACGCCGAAGGGCCTCGCCGTGGATGGTCAAAAAGGTGCGCACCATCTCCGCATGGGCCACAGGACCGCCGTTCACGAGGATGTTGCGGATGGCTGACCCAACCGAAATTTGACGGGTACGGGGCATGGCCGCCGCCGCCACTTGGAGGATATCGGTGTTGATGCACAACTCGCCTTCGAAATGGGGCAGAAAAGGGTCCGGACCCTGTTGCTCAGGAGCGAGAGAATAGTGGGCCTCTCCTACCCAAGCGCGTTCATAGCCCAGGGCATCTGCCTCCTCCATGGAGCGAAACAACCGCTCGTAAAGAATGGAGTCCGTGGGCATGACACCCCCGACGGGCATCTTGGAGAAACTGAAAAAGACATCAAATCGCATGGACGCAACTTGCCCCGCACTGCGCTGTGCAGTGATGTCACACGACAGCTTTTGATGTGACTTATGTCAATCCGGCAGCCACAAAATGCGCGGCTCAGGCGAGTTTGTCGGGGTGCTTGTCCTTGACATGCTGGGCAATGGGGAGTGAATTGCCGTCCTCATCGATGCGCACAAAAACCAAACGGGTGGTGGTCACCACCGTCTCGTCATGGCTGTAGACATTGAACTTGCGCGCCTCCACAGAAATGGTGATGGACTTGTTTCCTATCCGGACCACCTCACCGTAGATCTTGATGAGGTTGTTTTCCTTGACGGGGGATTTAAACAGCACTTCCTCCACTTTGAGGGTCACCATATTGGGGCTAAAGCAGATCTCATTGACGTACGCCACGGCCAATTCATCGATCCAACTGAGCATCGTTCCACCGAAGAGGTTGTTGTGCACTCCGAGGTCGTGCTTCTTGCACACTTTCGTACCGAGCAATCGCATGCCACAAAGGTCCATCTTTGTACCCTGATTCACTGCATCATGTCCCCAGCACACCAAATGGGCCGCTGTGCCGCCCTGTTCTTGCTTCTGAGCACCTGTACAATGGCCACGGCCCAGAGCGGCATCGCCATAGACCAAGATTTTGCCGACTGGTCTGAAGTCCCTTCCATCGCCGTTTCCGATACGGTAGGGCCCCTTGTGGCGGTGGGGTTCACCAGCGACGCCGAGCGCATCTATTTCCACCTCGAATACGACCGGACCATCGCCCTGGATGAAGGCATCATCCCGCATGGAACCAAACTGGCGCTGGACCTGGACAACAATCCCAGTACCGGACAAATTGTAGGCAGCTTCCAAGGGGCCGAACTGGTCGTTCACCTCAAGGACCGCTACGTCAACCAATCGCAATCGGGGGGCAACGTGGCCCAGTCGTCACTCAACGACGCCTTTGTGCGCATGGCCCCCACCTATGGTGCAGCCGAGCACGAAGTGTCAATCGACCGCCAGGTCAATGGTTTTGCCAGCACACAAACGCCATTGCGCTGGTCCGTACAGTGTTCCTCCTCTGGCCAGCAGGTCACCGCTTCAGATGCCGTAGAGCTGTCCCAGGATATGGCCATACAGTTGGCCACCCCATTGAGCCGACCGGAAGGCACCGAAGTCCGGGTCGCCTTTTGGAACATGAACCGCAGGATGGATGAAGCTTCGGCCCAAGGCGCCTTTTCGCGCATATTGCAGGCCGTGCAGCCCGATGTGCTGGCCATGAGCGAGGTAGAGGACTTCTCTGCCGACATGGTACAAGACCTGCTCAACGAATGGATGCCCTTGGAAGCGGGGACGTGGCATGTGGCCAAAGACGACTGGGACCTCATGGTGGCCAGCCGTTGGCCCATCACCGAGACGTTTCCCGATGTGTATCGCCAATACCCTGTTTTGATCGAGACGGGCTGGGGCGGTGCGATGATGGTGACCGCGAGCCACCTCAAGTGCTGCAATGGGGCCGAGCAGCGACAGACCGAAGCCGATGAGTACATGGCCTTCCTGCGCGACGCCATGTCCCCAGGTGGCGCGCTCGACCTGGAGGACCGCACCCCGGTGGTCTACGGCGGCGACCTCAACATGGTGGGCCCCGGCCAAGCCATGCACACGCTGCTCACCGGCGACATCCACGACGAATCAGCCCATGGCGCAGATTTCGCCCCCGACTGGGACGGCACCGCCTTGGCGGAGTTGACCGGCATGCAGACCGACCAGGCCATGACCTACACATGGCGCAACGACAACAGCCAATGGCCGGTCGGCAAGCTCGACTACATCCTCGTCCAAGACGGTGTGATGGAGGTGCGGGGCAACTTTGCGTTGGAAACGGCAACCATGACACCCGATCGTCTGGCCCAATACGGACTGCAGGCCGGCGACGACATGCAGGCCAGCGACCACTACATCGTGGTGGCCGACCTCAGCCGCCACGACCGTCCGGGCACCAAGCCCGTCAAACAACTCAAGCGCATCGACTGATCACCGGCGGCTCCCCACTTGGAAGACCATGTTCAGCGAACGCCGCTCAATCTGAAATTTGATGCGATCAATCCCTGATACACCTGACCGAAAGCCCATATCCAGCTGAAGGGAAAAAACCATTGGCATATCGGAAGACCGATCCAAAGCAGTAATGGTCAATCTCCCTCGATCCAATTTCACCATTATTCAGAGGCGACCAATAGGCACCGCCATAATCATTGAAATATCCAAATGAATCCCGGTACCCATACGTAGTTTCAAAACCAATGTGGCCGTCACAACCGTTATTAAAATAACCAGAAAGATTTATGTCATTCCCACGACCATAGCCCCCTGCACACCCTCCGAGGTATGAATCGCAGTCCAGTAATTCTGCTGACAAGCCCAAAAAAGACTCTAGTTCTTGCCAAACTGAATCATTGGCCATTGCCCAACCTACAGGACATAGACCTCTGTTATCCTGAACGGCATACCCATTGTACAGAATACGACCTGTAGCATATAGACCATACTCTATGTACTCGGAAATTGCCGGAAGTTCTTGCCCCCCCAATGAAGACCATTCATAAGGGTCTTGTACAAGCAGAATCGCATCCCCGTTAGCAAAATTAGCGATTCGCAAATCCTCTGCCATCCAACATTGCTCCCCTATGGTCACGAGACCATAATCGTGGCCGCCATAGGTAAGAACATCTTCAGGCGCACAACCAATTAAATTCACACAATTGTTGTACTCAATGTTGGCCAATGGGTTGAACTCCAAATATTCTGGGTTCATACACCCCACCACTGCAGGAGTCAGACATCCTCCGTCGTTAATATTGGCCTCCGGATTAAATTCCAAAAAACCTATGTCTGTGCAACCGAATCTCGCCGAATCACGAATACACCGAACAGAATGACCTCTGTTCAAATCAGAGGTGAAAACATAGGCTTGAGCATCGGTACCAAACATGCGAATTGACTCTCCAGCATTTGGAAAATTTCCTTGATATAAAGTGGACGAAGACCACCAGAATCCAGTAGAATTCAACCCCAGAAACATCGGGGGTGTCCCAAAAGCTTCCGAATAACCGCGCTCCCCAGCCCCCAAAGCAGAAAAACCAGATGAGTTCAATGCTGGATTGTCAACAGGCCAATGCGCATTCCCAGACTCCTTTAGTGCATTTGCAGCGACAGGAGCACCCCCTACATGGCTGAAGAGATCATTCCATTCTTCTTCAGAGGGAACTGACCAATATTGAGGACAGATTCCTCGCTCATCTGCGACTGCATATCCATTGTAAAGGAACCCATATTCTAAGCCGTTACCTGGGTCATGGAAATAACTGCAATAGGCGCCTTCCGTAGTTTCCGACCAAGAGTCATCTTGGATTAGGTTAGGAATGGCGTCTCCATTCCGATAAAAATCAGATGACAAATTTTCTTGAAACCAACACCGGTCGTTAAGCGTCAAAACACTGTATTGCTTCTCATTAAAAACCAGTGGGTCGCCGTTCAAACAAGGATTAAGTAGTTCATCATAAATCCCATCCCCATCCGAATCATTCAAAAAATCCGGACAAAGACCGTCCTCGTCAGGCAAGTTTCCTGCACAATCACATAGACCTAACTCAAGAGGGAAGCATCCACAATCTTCAACCGGGCCAGGGCCATTACAGATTCCACACTCATCGTAAGTTCCGAAACAATCGTCGGCACCATCGTCGTCACAAATACCATCGCCATCGGCATCTAATTGGCATTCTCCATTACAAATACCAATCGCGTCAGGGGTCCCAACACAATCGTCAACATCATCGCATATTCCATCTCCATCCAGGTCTGGTGTGCCTGCACAATTGCACGTTCCCGGCTCTATTCCCTGACAGCCACATTCATTGACAGGACCTAATCCGTTGCAAACGCCACAAGCATCCAAGACTCCAACACAATCGTCACTATCGTCGCATATACCATCTCCGTCCGCATCTTCGGCGCACCCTCCTCCACAAACAAACAGGGCATCGAGCTGATTCCCCTCGCAATCACAATCTCCAGCAGGAATGGGCGCACAGCCACAGTCGAACTCCGCCCCCAAACCACCACAAACACCGCATTCATCTGGATAAAAACAGGAATGGTCATTGACGACAGCCGAAGCATCAAAATTGCAGGCTGAAACATCCAGACATCCCGTGGATGGAATCAGCCATTCTGGCATTCCAGCGTGCATAAATAGGCCTTTACCGTCCTCCCCTTTTTCCAAAAGGCTCCATTCAACACCGTCCCAAACCATCATTTGACCCGGCTCTGTTCCAGGAGTGTATTGAACAGAAAGCGAATCAATATCCACTTGAAGGGCCAAGAGATATTGCTCTAATGGCTGCCCATCAATTAAAATACCGAGCGGCGTAAATGGAGAGCCAAAAATGGAAAGGGGCTCTAGGATATCCGCCACTCCAATAGTCCCTGAGGCATCAGAGTCAGGGTTATAAGGATATTCTATTTGAACTTGGGCAGGCAGAAAACCCACAAAAAAGGCAGAAAGGCCCAAAATAAGAATGCGCATGACAAGATGATTAAGTAGGCTAAAGTTAGCGCCTATCACCGGCGGCTCCCCACTTGGAAGACCCGGTTGATGTTGAAGCCGAAATAGAGGTCTCCATCCTGCCAGCGGCCTGCGGTCTCTGAGAGGAATGAGCGCTCAAACATGCCGCGGCTGTTGGTAATGTGCAGCTGGAAAACGTGGCCACCCGTCTCGATATCGAGTCCGAGGCTCAACGAGTTGCGCAGTTCCGGGTCATCGGGAATGGGGCGCGGAAGCAAATAATGATACTCCCCATTGACAGACAATCGGTTGTTGAGCTTGTAGCGGAAACCAGCGCCAAGCGTGCCGACGTCATTGGCGCGTGCGGGTTGGTCCACCAGGTTGCGGTGGACAAGCGACGGGATCAGGGCCAAAGAGAATTCCGGAGAAAATTTCCGCGCCACCACCACCTGATGGACATAACTGATCCGGTGAATTCCGAGCCGTCCGATGCCATCCTCAGGGAACCGCATGCCGTCCCGCATCAGCACCGAATAACCCGTGAGGCTCACCGGAGAGCCTCCCCCACTCTTTTGCTCGAGGAAACGCCACTTGGCATTCACCTCCAAGGTCTTTCCAAAGGACGATCGGGCCACACCGACCTGTAACCGGTCCGTCAAACCGTAATCGAGGCCCATGCGCATCTGGGCATTGTCGAGCCCCCACAGGGCGTATGCCCCATCACTGATCCGACCAAAGCGGTGAGCGATGATGAAATTCATCTCGCCCTTTCCACTGGTTTCCGGACTCTGCACATTGATGATCCTGCCTGCCTTGAAAGCCGAAGTGACCACCTGTGGCCCCGTCGGCTCGTCAAAAAAGTCCATCAGGTCGTCCTGGGCGGACAACGGTGACGCGAGAGCAAACCCCGCAAAAACAAGCGCGACAGACGCTCTCAAAAAGGAAACGTGCTTCATCGCGGCAGCAGGGTCGCGGTCAACGTCACGTCAATCACCTCGGCGATGTTCTCGGAGACCACCTTGGGGATGTCAATGTCGTGATCGGTGCACGGCACACTGAATGTGGCACCGATCATCCATCCCGATGTCGTGCGGGTCATGGTCCCCGTCACCTCGCGGGCTACGGACACGCCATGCATATCAAGCTTTCCCTTGGCCACCACCTCCTGCTGGGCATCACCGTCCGGGTCCCACCCCATCACCGTGCCGCGGAAAGAGGCCTTGGGGAATTTGGCCGACTCCATGTAGTTCTCATTGAAATGTTCTTCCATGAGCGCCTTGGGGAAGTGGAAACTCAAAATGGGCACCTGGAAAGCCAAGCCTCCCGTGGCCACGTCCAAAATTGCTGATGCTTCTTGGCTCTCGGCCTTGATGTCCTCAACGGGCGTCTCGGAGAGAAACGAGATGTGGGCCTCACGGGTCGCAAACTGCTGCGCCCCTCCGGTCAGGTCAAATCCGGCTACAAGGAGGGCAAGGAAAAACAGGTGTCTCATCAATTGTTGGGTTTTCCTGCGGCAATCCAAGCGGAGAAGAGCGCGATGGAACAACTGTCCAACTTGCCCGACTGCGGCATGAGAAGGTCATCGTTGGGGGCCCGGTCCATCCGGTCCAACATGCCCTCGGCCAATTGCGCTATGTCTGCGTGCTCCTCGAATGCAATGCCTGCAGAGGGCGTGCCTCCGGAGTGGCATCCCTGACAGTTGTCAGCCACCAAAGGCAAAATGTCCGCCCCGTAACTCACGTCAAATACATCGCAATCATAGGGGTTTCCGAGTGTCTCCAGGTCGTCATATGTACAGCCCACAACCGAGGCGACCACACACAAACCCATCATCCAAGATGTACATCGCATCATCACGATGAAGTTAATCTGCTTTTCGAATTTTCGGGTCACCTCCGTCCACAAGGTGCATCCCACGCGCAAGGACCCCTTCGATCACCCCCCGTGGTCAATTGCACAACCACACGCTAAAAGATTCGGGCCCAAATTGCCCCAAGTGAATGCGATCGCCAACGCCATGTCCAAACGTCTCCTCAAATCTCGGTCAATCAGCACGATGCTGTGGGTCACCATGGCCTTTGTTTTTACCGGAACCAGCTGCAGCTCAGGATTTTGGCAAACCGATGAACTGGGCATGCAACACCGGCAACTCGAGGGCAGTTGGCGGGCTTTGACCCCAACAACTGGAGCAGAAGCTTGGCTCGCTGGATCCGATGGCCTGTGGGCACACATTCAAGAAAAAGGCAACACCACCACATTGGAGATCATGCACGGTGCCGGCGTGACCGTGGGAGACACTGTCGTGCCCCTGCACTATCGGAGCCTGGTGGTCACCGGGGATGCTGTCCTGGGGATGTCCATCGCCTCTCCCGCCCACATCCAAAGAGCCAACATCACCGAGGATGGCGGGCTCGAATTGCCCCGGGTCCTTGCGTGGACAGAAGCCGATTCTGCGGTATTCATGGACGCCATGCTGCACCTGGGTCAGCAGTGCATCATCGCTATGGGCGACCCCACTGACGGCTGCCTGCACGTGGTGCGTTCTGAAGACGATGGCCGGACCTGGACCCGCGTGGCCTGCGCGGATTCAATCCGTCCCGGAGTCCCTGCAGCCCGGTCAGGCGAAGCGGCCTTTGCGGCATCCAATGGCAACCTGGCGGCCGTTGGAGATACCGTCTGGATGCTCTCAGGTGGCGGTGCGTCACGTGTATACCGGAGTACCGATCGCGGCATCAGCTGGCAGGTATTTGACACCCCGCTGCAACAAGGAGGCACCATGACCGGTGGGTTCTCCATGGATTTCGCAGATGCCCAACACGGCATCATCTGGGGCGGAAACTGGGCGGCCAAGGATGACCAGACCCAACGGGGAGCCGTGACACAGGACGGCGGACAGACTTGGGCCCTCATCTCAGAGAACGCAGGCCCCGGGTATGCTTCTTCTGTGCGTTACAGGCCCGGAAGCCAAGGCCGCCAATTGGCTTTGGTAGGTTCACCCGGCGGGCTCGACCTCAGCGATGACGGGGGACAATCGTGGCGACATGTATCGGACAGCGCTTTCTATGCGGCCCGGTTCAGCCCAGATGGCCAAACCCTCTGGCTTGCAGGAAACGGAAAGATCGGCCGCATTTCGAGCGACAATCTGGGGTGGTAATTCACGCGAGGGGCCGCCGGGCGACAAGGCGCGTCACCTCCGCCGGCCCTTGGTGATATGGCCCTTCATCCAACACCACTTTCACCGTTTCACATTGGACGACGTCCAACCCGATAAAATCACGCTGCAACATGTCAGCAGTAAACAGCATATCGGGGCGTTTTGGGCCGCCGGAATTGAAGTCCAATTGCCCGGGCCCGAACCCCTCCAGGAGCAACATGCCCCCGGGCTTGAGCCAATCTTTCAGCCGCTTGTGAAAGTCCCCGCGCATGGAGGGCAGCAAATGCAGGTAGAAAAGCCCGATGAGATCAAAGGACTCTCCGGGAGACCAGGTGCGGCAATCCCCCACTTCCGCCTCTACAACTACCTGCCTGGTGGCCGCCAAAGCGAGGCTCTTGTCCACGCCTACATCCGCGGCATCAAAGGACCGCACCGACCACCCACAGGTCGCCGCATGCACCGCATTGCGCCCCTCGCCATCGCCGGGCAGCAACATGCGGCCGGTGGCCATTCCATTGAGCTTATCCGCAAAAAACGCGTTGGGCAAAGTCCCGTATACCGCAGGTTCCCCGCTGTAACGGGCATTCCACATCTCACCGGGTTGCAACATGTCAGCCATGAATGCAAGGTCGGCCATCCGGCCACATGGACTTCACTGTAAGCCCTGGTGCCACGCCTCCATCTCCCTGATGACCTCGGGAATGTCTTGCACCAAGAAGTACGTGGACTGGATTTCAGTGGTGGTAAATGGGGTCGACATCACCCCCTCAAGGGTGAATTTTCGCAGGTCCGAACGCTGCGCCCAAGCGTGGTTGGTCTCGCCAAAGGAGCTCATGATACCGGCTCCAAATGCCCGGGGCATGCCCCCTTCTTCGACAAATCCGAATTCCACAAAAAACCAGTACAGCCGTTGCAAAGCGAGCACGGCCTTGTCGTTGCCCTGCAGCGCCACCCCGATTTCACCAAACCGCTGCATGAACAAGGCAAATTCAGGGTCCATCAGTGGCGGCACATGTCCAAACGTATCGTGGAACATGTCCGGCTCCTCCAGATAGTCCAGCTGATCGGGACGACGCACCCAAGTCGAGGTGCAGAATTGGCGCTGGGCGAGCAATTCAAAGAAGTCATTGACGGGAATGAGGCCCGGCACAATGACCAATTCCCAGCCCGTGGCGTCCTGCAATGCGGCGGACATACCGTCCACCCTCGGAATCGCGGCCTCGGTCAGGACCTCCATGCGGTCGAGTGCATCGAGGTACAGACGGGCACCTTTGTCTTCGAGGTTTTCGCGCTGGCGGCGATAAAGCGTAGACCAAGTCCCGTGTTGGATCTTGTTGTAAACCGGCTGGATCAGGGGGGCATTCATAACAACTCAGGTACTGAATAGAAGATACAATGAATTCAGGGGAAACGGAGATTCACGGCCCCAGGTTACAGTCAGGCCGGCACCCTTTGAGATTTTCCACACACAGGCAGGCAAATAGATGGCCCAACGCCAAGATGAATTTGTACACGCACACTTCCCCATTCACTGCGCCCTTTGAAAACTCGATCTGCAGAAATCAGCAGCATTTATTCCTCAGGGGGCATTCCAAAACACATCATCCTTACTTTCGTTCCGCCGTCAACGAACGGCAGGTAGACTGCACTCGCTGTTGGCAATGACGCAGATTGAGCAAATGGTCAAACTACAACCGATTACAACGTTGAAATGAGCGACACGGCGATCCGTAAACCCATATATCTTGGGGAAGAGCCCTTCCAATCTTCCCACACACCCACCTCCGGCAAGGAGGTGACCATCGCAGGCGAGACGTACTATCAAATCAGCTCAGTTGATCAGATGCGCCCATTTTTCATGAGCATCGTGAGCCATTCGGACCACTGGATGTTCTTGGCCAGCAACGGGGGGCTTTCCGCAGGACGGGTCAACAGCGATTACGCCCTATTCCCCTACTACACAGACGACAAGATCACGGAATCCGCAGAAACAACCGGCAGCAAAACCATTGTGTTGGTAGAAACCGACGACCGCCGCATGCTGTGGCAGCCTTTTTCGGAACAGAACAGGGGGGTGTATTCCATCGCGCGCAACCTGTACAAGAATGCCTTTGGAAACAAGGTGATTTTTGAAGAGGTCAACCACGACCTTTCGCTGACTTTTCGCTACCAATGGTCGACCAGTGAGCGCCATGGGTTCGTGAGAAAGGTGCGGCTCGAGTCCTCGGCTGCACAACCCCTGCACGTGAGCGTGCTCGATGGCCTTCAAAATGTTCTGCCTTACGGGGTGCCAGAAGGATTGCAACGCGGCAGCAGCAACTTGGTAGACGCCTACAAAAAATGCGAGTTGGAACAAGGCGGGCTCGGGATTTATGCATTGAGTGCCATCATCTCCGACAAGGCGGAGCCCAGTGAATCCTTGAAATCAAACGTCGTTTGGTCCGTGGGATTTGATTCGCCCAAAGTGCTGTTGTCCTCGAAACAATTGCGCGGGTTCAAAGCCGGCGAATCCTTGGTCACGGAGACCGATATCAGAGCCGAGCGCGGCGCCTACTTCATTCAAAGCGCATTTGAACTGGCCGCCAACGAAGGCAAAGACTGGATGATCGTGGCGAATTTGGGCCAGTCCATTCGGGGGGTCATTCAATTGAAACGAGACCTCCAGTCGCCTGAAGCGCTGCAGAAGGACGTGTTGCAGGATGTCGAAGAGGGCTCGCATCGCCTCAATGCGCTGGTGGCCGCAAGCGATGGGTTGCAGCTCACGGCAGACCGCCGCCGCAACATCCGGCATTTCGCCAATACCATGTTCAACATCATGCGCGGAGGGATTTTCGATGAGAATTATTCGATTGACCGCGCGGATTTCATGGCTTACCTCGACCGGGCAAACCACAAGGTGTTCTTCAAGAAATCGGAGGTCATGTCCGCTTGGCCCGAAAAATTTGATTTGTTCTTCCTCCAAGAACAGGCATCGAAGGACGAAGACCTCAATTTCAAGCGACTGTGTGCAGAATACCTGCCGCTGAAGTTTAGCCGCCGTCATGGTGATCCGAGCCGTCCTTGGAATCGGTTTTCCATCAACCTGCGCAATGAAGACGACGGATCAAAGATCCTCGACTACCAAGGGAATTGGCGCGACATCTTCCAAAACTGGGAGGCCCTGGTTCACGCATATCCCGAGTTCATCGAGGGCATGATCTTCAAGTTCCTCAATGCCACCACCTTCGACGGATACAACCCTTACCGAGTATTCAAAGACGGCTTTGAATGGGAAACCATTGAACCGGACAACCCGTGGTCCTACATCGGCTATTGGGGAGACCACCAGATCATCTATTTGCTCAAGTTCCTTGAGTTTCTGCGCGCTTACTACCCCGAAAAACTGGAGGAGTATCTCCAGAACGACTCCTTCGTCTACGCCAATGTCCCCTACCGGATCAAGGCGTATGATGCCCTTCTCGAAGACCCCAAAAACACGATTGATTTCGATCATGAACGGGAAGAGAAAATCGAGTTCAAGAAAAACGAAATCGGCGGGGATGGCGCGCTCCTTCGCGAGACCCACGTCTTTATCTACAAGGTCAATTTCATCGAGAAAATCATGGCGACGATGCTCGCCAAGGTGGCGAATTTCATTCCAGAAGGCGGCATATGGATGAATACACAGCGGCCTGAGTGGAACGATGCAAACAACGCCCTCGTCGGAAACGGGGTGTCCATGGTCACCCTCTACTACTTGCGCCGCTTCCTCGTCTATTTCCAAGATGTCTTGGCCAAAACAGACCACAGTGAAGTGCAGGTTTCGGTCGAGTTGCTGGCCTGCTTCCATGAGATGAATGCCACTCTGTCTGCATTCCGGTCATTGAATGGAGGTCAGATCTCCAATGCGCAGCGCAGGTCCATTCTGGATGGGCTGGGCAACGCATCAAGCGATTACCGACAGAAGATCTACCAAGAGGATTTTTCGGGTCAGAAATCCCCCTTGAAACTGTCTGACCTCTCGGCGTTTGTCGATGTGGCCTTGGAACACCTGGAACACGCCATCAAAGCCAACAAACGAAGCGACGGCCTCTACCATGCCTACAACCTCATGACCGTTGAAGCGGATGGGGGCATCGAGATCAGCACATTGCCTGAGATGCTGGAAGGACAAGTCGCGGTGCTGAGCTCGGGCCTGCTGAATTCGAGCGAAAGCCTGGAGGTCTTGGATGCTTTGAAGGCCAGCGCCCTCTTCCGGGAAGACCAGTACAGCTATGTGCTGTACCCCAATAAATCCCTGCCCCGGTTCCTGGACAAAAACAACATCGCCCCGGAGACAGTCGCGAGCTCCACATTGTTGTCCAAACTGGTGGCCGATGAGAACATAGACATTGTGACAAAGGATTGCCTGGGTGGGTTTCACTTCAACGGCAACTTCAACAATGTCAACGCTCTGCGCGCAGCACTTCGCACGCTGCCCGAGCCCTACGCCCCCCTTGTGGCTGCTGAGCAAAAGCAGATCGAAGAGATGTACGAGCGCATCTTCAACCACAAGGCTTTCACTGGGCGTTCAGGCACCTTCTATGGGTACGAGGGCTTGGGCTCCATTTATTGGCACATGGTGTCCAAACTCCGGTTGGCCGTCTTTGAAGTCACCAAGGCCGCCGTGGAGCAATCCGATTCTTCTGAAACGGTGGGGCGGCTGTTTGATCACTATTTCGAAATCAATGCCGGCATTGGCGCGCACAAGTCTCCGGAATTGTACGGGGCGTTCCCTACCGACCCCTATTCCCACACCCCAGGTGGCAAAGGTGCCCAACAACCGGGCATGACCGGGCAAGTGAAGGAGGATTTGCTCTGCCGTTCGGGGGAATTGGGGGTGCGGGTCTCCGGAGGTCAACTTCATTTTGACCGGGCGCTGATGCCTGCCGATGAATTTTTGACCGAATCCGCTTCATTCGAATACGTAGACGTCAAGCAGGAGCGGCAAACCATCGAACTCACCGCTGGAAGCTTGGCGTACACGGTGTGCCAAGTGCCCGTGGTGCACAAACGGGGAGACAAAGCTGAAATCGAGGTGACAATGACCGGTGGGCGCACCGAGCGCATCGAGGGCTTGGTCCTGGACCGGGAGCTCAGCAGCAAAATATTCCGGAGGTCCCACGAGATCGTCCAACTCACCGTCATTGCCTAACCCCTGGCAGATGTGGACAGTGTCACATTCCAAAACTAGATTCGAGGGATTCGCCGCCTGCCTTCAAGGGGCGGCATCCATTCTTTTCCTCTCAGGGGTCATCGCATCCTGCGGATCAGCAAACGAGCATCAAACCATGCAGCATACTTCGGCATCCGAACTGTTGGGCAATCCCGACTACCCCGCCATTTGTTACGGAGGATACAGGGGCCTTAGCCGTTCTGAGCAGCCCACCCTCCCTCAATTGAAAGAGGACATGCGGATTCTGCACCAGATGGGCATCCGGTTCGTGCGGACGTACAATGTTCAATTGCCGCATGCTGCCAACATGGTCAAGGCCATCGATGAGTTGAAGCAGGAAGCGCCCGAATTTGAAATGTATGTGATGCTGGGCGCGTGGATGGATTGCGCCGGCGCATGGACGGATGCACCCAACCATGCTGAACAGGATATGGAGGCAAACCAAGCCGAAATAGACCGCGCCGTAGCGCTGGCTCAACAGTTCCCGGACATCGTCAAGGTCATTGCCGTAGGCAATGAGGCCATGGTGCATTGGGCCGCCTCCTACTTTGTGGCCCCTAAAGTCATCTTGCAGTGGGTCAACCACCTTCAAGGATTGAAAGCCAGTGGAGCGCTGCCCGCAGACCTCTGGGTCACCAGCTCGGACAATTTTGCCTCCTGGGGCGGCGGTGGCGCGGAATACCACAATGAAGACCTGGAAGCGCTGATCAAAGCAGTGGATTACGTTTCCATGCACACCTACCCTTTCCACGACACGCATTACAATCCGGTATTCTGGTCCAACGACACCTTGCGCGACAAAGGGCAAAGCGCATCAGACAACCGCACGATCGAGCAGGCCATGGAGCGCGCCTTGGCTTACAGCCAAAGTCAATATGCCCAGGTCGTGGAATACGTCCAAAGCATTGACAACAGCAAAAAGGTCCACATCGGAGAAACCGGCTGGGCCAGTGTTTCGGATGGGTTTTACGGCCCCGAAGGTTCGCGCGCTGCAGATGAGTACAAACAGGCCCTCTTCTACCGCGGAATGCGCGAGTGGACCCAATCCTCCGGCATCAGCTGCTTCTATTTCGAAGCATTTGATGAACAGTGGAAGAGCGCGGCCAACCCCACGGATTCCGAGAATCACTTCGGATTGTTCAAGGCCGACGGCGAGGCGAAATACGCATTGTGGCCCCTGGTTTCCAGAGATGTGTTCGACGGATTGACCCGCGATGGCCATTCCATCACCAAGAGCTATGCAGGACAGCGAGAAATGCTCGATCGGCACGTGCTGCAACCGGCAGATTGACAAAACGCTCCCACCATGCCACATTCACAGGCCCGCCTCGTCATCTCCGCCCTCGTCCTTCTGCTCGGGGTCGGCGCATCGTCTTGCTCCACCGGAGACCAACAAGTCTGGACCAAAAATGGGCAACTGTTGACCAGCGAAGGCCCCTTTTTCATCCAAGGCGTATGCTATCACCCTGTGGCCATCGGCGAAGAGAAGCGCAGCTTTGACCTGTTGACCGAAGACCTCGCCTTGATGCGGGAAATGGGGGTCAATACCCTTCGGGTGTACGAGCCCATTGCGTCCCAGGAGGTGTTGGATGAAATCCATGCAGCCGGGCTGTCGGTCATCATCGGGTTTGGCTACAACCAGGGCGGTGTATACGACTTGAAATCAGGCACCTACCTCGACTATATCCGGGCGTTTAAATCGCACCCGGCCATCCTGCTCTGGGAGCTGGGCAACGAATACAACTACCACCCCGAGTGGTTCGACGGGTCGCTGGATGTCTGGTACGAGACCCTGAAAGCGACATCCGCGGCCATTCAAGCTGAAGACCCTGCCCACCCGGTTTCCACGGCGCATGGTGAGGTCCCAGATGAAGCCTTGCTCGCATCGCTGCCCGACATCGACGTGTGGGGATTGAATGTCTACCGTTGGGACGTGTCGTACACCGCCGCATTGGACTTTGCCAAGGTGAGTGACAAGCCCATGTATTTCTCGGAACTCGGTTCGGACAGCTACATGAAAACGGCTGCTCCAGGATACGACGCAGGCGAGAACCAGGGCGCACAGGCCGATGCCACGCAAACCATACTCACCCCCATCTTCTCCGACTCTGTCCCCTCTGCCGGCGTCGCCCTCTTCTCCTTCACGGACGGGTGGTGGAAGGCCGGTGCGCCGGACCGGCAAGACGTCGGCGGTTGGGCACCTGCCAGCACCGGCGTGCCCTACGACGGTGCCCCCAACGAAGAGTACTGGGGATTGGTGGACATCCACCGCGAACCGAAGGAGGCCTTCGCAGTGGTTCAATCCCTTTTTACTGAAAACTCCCCCTCACGCATGACGGACGGAAAGCGCAAAAAAGCGGTGTACGAGACCTCCCGCAACGGAGGACGGTTTCACGCCATTCCCCAGGACACGCTGGCGCAATGGAATGCCGCGGATTCGGAAGACGCGCAAATCGTCGTGAAGGCGGATCAGCGCAAGCAGAAGATCGAGGGATTCGGCGGGTCTTTCACCGACGCCTCGGCCTACCTCGTTCACCAATTGAGTCCGGCCCAGCGCCAGCGCATCATGGAGGCCTATTTCGCCCCTTCCGGAGCCAACTACAGCCTCACCCGAACGCACATGAATTCGTGCGACTTCTCGCGGTTTCACTACAGCTACGCGCCGGTGGAGGGCGACCTCGCCCTGGAGCACTTCAGCATCGAGCAGGACCTCGAATTCATCTTCCCGATGATCCAATCGGCCCAAGCCATCTCCAAGGACGGCTTCCAGGTCATCGCCTCCCCGTGGACCGCCCCACCGTGGATGAAGGACAACAACGATTGGGTCGGCGGTCGGCTTCGCCCAGAGATGCAGCCCACGTGGGCGCAGTTCTTCGTCAAGTACGCCCAGGCCTGCGAGGCAGAAGGCATCCCGCTTTGGGGCTTCACCGTGGAGAACGAGCCCCACGGCAATGGCAACAACTGGGAGAGCATGCTCTACTCCCCCGATGAGATGACGGAGTTTGTGCAGCAGCACCTCGGGCCCGCGCTGGAGTCGAATGGGCTGGGACACCTGGGCATCCTGGGCTACGACCAGAACCGGGCCGGGCTGGACGAATGGAC
>Ga0209335_10001997_pt1 | contig 22442 bp, 19 predicted proteins | sample COG_09_FD_184753 | JGI IMG/M metagenome (GOLD analysis project Ga0209335, IMG submission 184753) | Pelagic Microbial community sample from North Sea - COGITO 998_met_09 (SPAdes) (version 2) | ecosystem: Environmental > Aquatic > Marine > Neritic zone/Coastal water | place: Helgoland, sampling...
CTCATGCCAAACACCGCTTCATACGATAAGATAAAGCCACACTGATGACCTTGACCCTTACCGCCCATGTTGATGCTCCTATCCCCTGCCAAAACCCTTGATTTTGAGACCCCAGCACCGTCCACCGAGACCTCTAAACCGGTTTTACTCCGAGAGGCGTCAACGCTGGCTAAACTCATGAAAGCAAAATCCGAGCAAGATCTCGCGGGCATGATGAAAATCAGTCCAAAGCTTGCAACACTCAACCATGATCGTTTCCAAACGTGGACGCCTGCCCGGGGCACCTTAAAGCAATCCTTGTTCGCGTTCCGAGGTGATGTTTATCAAGGGTTACAAGCCGATACGTTTTCTGGCCACGATATTCGTTTTGCCCAAAAGCATCTGCGAATGCTGTCGGGCCTGTACGGTCTGCTCAAACCACTCGACCTGATCAAGCCCTATCGATTAGAGATGGGCACCCGGCTTAGAAATCAACGTGGCGCCGATCTATACGATTTTTGGCAAGTGGCGCTGGCAAAAAAGCTCCTTGAGGACCTTGATAGTCAACCTAAACGAGTCCTGATTAACCTTGCGTCGAATGAATACTTTAAAGCCGTTGACATAAGGGCTCTCGGCGACGTTCGAATCATTAATCCCGTCTTCAAAGATACAAGTAACGGGCGCCTTAAAATTATTAGCTTCTTCGCCAAGCGTGCGCGCGGCGCCATGGCAAATTTCGTCATCAAGCAGCGTATCAAGCAACCAGAGCAGCTTAAAACCTTTGATACCGATGGGTATCAGTATCAGCCTGACCTTAGCACTGAGAGCGATTGGGTCTTTGCGCGTTGAGCGAACCATCGGCTAGGCACCTCGGCATTGTTGTCAACCCTATGTCGGGCCGAGATGTCAGACGGGTAGCCGCCCGGGCCAGCACCAGTGCGCATCACGAAAAGCAGCAGCAGGTCACACGCTTGGTCCTTGCCGCGCTTGAGAATGGGGTTGAACGCATATTTTTGGCCCAGGAACCGTTTCGCATTAATGAGCGTGCGGTCGAAAACCTAGCCCAGCGCGACCAAGTGGAAATCCTCTCGTTTGCGCTGACCCATACAGCCCGCGACACCGAGACCATGATCGATCTCATGTGGGCAGCCGGCTGTCGAAGTTTTATTGTGCTCGGCGGCGATGGCACGAATCGAATCGTTTCCCGGCGGTACCCCGATTGCGCGCTCATGCCCCTCTCGACGGGGACGAATAATGTCTTTCCAATCATGATTGAGGCCTCCCTGGCCGGCGCAGCCGCGGGCCTCATTGCATCAGCGCAAGTCCCCAAAGAGGTCATTACAAGCCGCTGTAAACGGATCCATATTCAGGCCGTGGAGAACCAAACACAGATTCATGATATCGCGCTGATTGATGCGGTTGTCTTGCACAACGACAGCCTAGGCTCCCTGCTGCCGTTTCAGGGGGATCGTCTGGGCACGCTCTTGCTAACCCGCGCCGAACCCGCCTCGGTCGGACTCTCACCCATCGGCGGATACCTAAGACCCAGCCGCCATCTGGATGACTTTGGCGTTTTGGTACAGTGTGGTGCGCCGGCTCCGCGTCGCGTTCGAGTGCCGATATCGCCCGGGTTATGGCAAGACGTCGCAGTGCAGCATCATGAAACGGTCTCGTTTGGCGCGGAACTTTTTCTTTCCGGTGAAGGTATCCTCGCCTATGATGGCGACCGCACGCATGATCTAGCCAACCTTACCGACTGTCGAATGCGCGTAGAACGCGATGGGCCTTGGATTATAGAACCCGATCGAGTCCTTCAATTCGCTGTCGAGCAAGGCATTCTGATCCGGGCACCTTAAGGACGTCGCCGCAAGTCGCGCGCGACGCTTTTCGTTGACCAAGGAGCAGTGTTAGTCTGTTCACTAAACATTGAGATTTAACCTGATGCGCCTAGTAGTGTCCCTTATCATCGCCCTTAGCGTGAACCTGGAAGTTCAATCCGAGGAACCCAGCACGCAAAGCCTTGCTTGGCCCGACGGTACCCGGTATGTCGGTGGCATCCAGGATCAAATGCGACAGGGCCAAGGCACGGTTTACTGGCAAGATGGCACCCGATTTATTGGCGGTTTTAAAGACAATTTGCGCCATGGTCCCGGCATGATGATTTTACCCGATGGGACAACCTACGAGGGCAACTTCGACCGTGGCCAATTGATCAAGCTCGACCCTGAGGTTGCACCGATCCCCAACCCAGACGCAGATCCTTCGACGCTTGCGCCACTCGATGATGACGCAATTAGCGCCATTACCAATACGTTAGATTTGTGGGCGGCCGCGTGGATGGCCCAAAATCCAGATCAATACTTATCCCTGTATTCTGATGACTTCGAGCTAGCTGAGGGAGAATCCCGTAATCTCTGGGAAATGAATCGACGCGAGCGCATCTTAATCCCGTCTTACATCCAGCTCGATTTATCGTACGAATCGTTTACACCCGTTACAGCAACCCAGGTCGATGTGAAATTACGCCAATCATACCGATCTGATCGATATCGAGAAATTAGCAATAAAGTCATGAGGCTTCAGAGCGAGCCCAAAGGCTGGCGCATCATAGGAGAACAACAACGATGAATGACAAGCCGCCCGTACCCGCTGCGACCATTTTAATGCTTCGCGATGGCGAACCTGGCCTTGAAGTCTTCATGGTTGTGCGGCATCACCAAATCGATTTCGCCTCTGGCGCACTGGTTTTTCCAGGGGGGAAAATTGATGCGGCCGATCAACTTGCCAAAGACTATTGCGATGGCATTGAGGACGCCAATGACTACCAAGTTGCAATGCAGGTTGGTGCAATCCGAGAGGCGTTTGAGGAGTGCGGTGTCTTGCTCGCACGCGCGCAGGGCCAAACCGAATTAATTTCTGGCAACCGCCTCGCGCAGTTGTCCGATTATCGAGAGAAGATCCATTCTGGCGACCTGTGCTTTGCTGATTTTTTAGAGCAAGAACAGCTCCGACTCGCTTGCGATGTGCTCGTTCCGTTTGCGCATTGGGTAACTCCCGATATGATGCCGAAACGCTTTGATACTTGGTTTTACCTTGCCGTTGCACCATCGGATCATCTGGCCGTGCACGATGGCACCGAATCAGTGGACTCTATCTGGATTTCACCAGAAAACGCCTTAACCGGCGAAAAAGAAGGGACCTACACCATTATTTTTCCAACTCGATTAAACATCGAATTACTGGGTGAAAGCAGCACCGTCTCAGACGCCATCAGCGCGGCGAGGGCCCACGACATTAAGACCGTCCTGCCCTGGACTGAGGCTCGCGAGGACGGCACCTACCTATGCATTCCAAGGGATGCAGGATATGCCCTCTCTGAAGAAAAAATGCCGGCAAGATAGCGCGACCACAAAAAAGGCGCCTAAGCGCCTTTAACATAAGCGCCTTTAACATAAGCGCCTTTAACATAAGCGCCTTTAACAATGGTAGCGTGCAACGCCGATCACGCCGGTGCTAGCCACCAAAGTCATCTAAGAAGATATTGCCTCGCTCGACCCCTAAATCATCCAGCAAGTTGAGTACCGCCTGGTTCATCATCGGCGGGCCACACATATAGTATTCACAGTCTTCTGGCGCGGCATGGTCCTTAAGATATTCTTCAAACAGGACATTATGAATGAATCCTGTGTAGCCGTCCCAGTCTTCGAGGTTTTGATCAGACAACGCAATGTGCCATGTAAAATTCTCGTGCTCCGCCGCCAATCGATCAAACTCTTCGACATAAAACAGCTCGCGCTGATTTCGTCCGCCATACCAAAAGGTAATCTTTCGGTTAGTGTTTAACCGCAGCAGCTGATCGAAGATGTGCGCGCGCATTGGCGCCATCCCGGCACCACCACCAACAAACACCATCTCGGCATCGGTCTCTTTCGCGAAAAACTCACCGTAAGGCCCAAATATGGTGACGGTTTCTCCTGGTTTTTTAGTAAACAAATAGCTGGACATCCGGCCTGGCGGAAAATCGGTTCCCGGTGGCGGCGAGGCCACTCGAATGTTGAACTTCATAATGCCCTTTTCTTCGGGATAGTTCGCCATGGAATAAGCTCGAATCGTCGGCTCATCGGCTTCTGCAACATGGTCGAACACGCCAAACTTTTGCCAATCGCCCTGATATTCTTCTTCGATGATCATATCTTTGTAGGCTATTTTGTACGGCGGGATTTCAAACTGAACATAGCCCCCGGCTCGAAAATCGACGGCTTCCCCTTCCGGCAGTTTCAAAACCAACTCTTTAATGAAGGTCGCGACGTTATGGTTTGACACCACCTCACACTCCCAGCGCTTGACGCCAAAGAATTCCGCCGGAACCTCGATTTTCATGTCTTGCTTCACCGCTGTTTGACAGCTCAAGCGCCACCCCTGCTTGGCTTCACCGCGCGTAAAGTGCCCTGCTTCCGTTGACAGCATGGCGCCGCCACCTTCAACCACCCGACAGCGACACTGACCACAGGTCCCACCACCGCCACAGGCCGAGGACAAAAAGATCCCTGCATCAGCGAGCGTGTTGAGGAGCTTACCCCCAGAATTCGTGGACAAGGTTCTATCCGGATCATCATTAATTAAGATGCTCACAGCTCCGGTTGAAACAAGTTGCTTTCTCGCCAACAAAATCACGGTCACCAACGCCATGATAATTGTGGTGAACATGCCGACCCCAAGAATTATTTCCGTATTCATAAACTGCAATACACCCTTTCTTTACAAGGAAATTCCGCCAAACGACATAAAGCCGAGCGACATTAAACCTACCGTAATAAACGTGATCCCAAGACCCCGCAGGCCCTCCGGAACGTCGCTATACTTCATCTTTTCCCGAATGCCCGCCAACACCACAATCGCGATTGCCCAGCCCACACCCGATCCCACACCGTACACCACACTCTCCGAGAAGTTGTACGAACGATTGACCATAAACAGACTACCGCCGAGGATGGCGCAGTTCACGGTAATCAGCGGCAAAAACACCCCTAAGGAGTTGTAAAGCGCCGGCACGTACTTATCGAGGAACATCTCAAGGATTTGTACCATCGCAGCGATCACACCGATATAACTGAGATAGCCCAAAAAGCTCAGGTCGACTTCCGGGAACCCCGCCCAAGCCAAAGCGCCATCGGCAAGCAGAAACTGATAGATGAGATTGTTAACGGGTACCGTAATGGTTTGCACCACTATCACCGCAATCCCGAGGCCTAACGACGTTTCGATCTTTTTGGAGATTGCAATAAAAGTACACATCCCCAAAAAGAACACCAAGGCCATATTCTCAATGAAGATCGCCCGGACGAATAAACTTAAATAATATTCCATATCCCAGGCCCCTAGCTGTGTGACATCGCGGTGTGCGGACCGATCTTAAATTCCGGCGCTTCCACCTGCTCTTTGCGCCAAACCCGTAGCGCCCAGATCAGCAAACCAATGATAAAAAAGGCACTCGGGGGCAATAGCATCATTCCCATCGGCGTGTACCAGCCGCCTTGCGTGACCAGCGGTAAAATTTCAATGCCAAACATGCTACCCGAACCGAACAACTCTCGAATGGCTGCTACACTCATCAACACCACGCTATAGCCTAGGCCATTGCCAACCCCGTCTAAGAAACTCAGGCCCGGTGGATTCTGCATGGCAAAGGCTTCGGCCCGCCCCATGACAATACAGTTCGTGATAATCAGCCCAACAAATACCGTCAGCTGCTTCGAGATGTCGTAAGCAACAGCGCCCAGAACTTGATCCACGACAATGACGAGCGAGGCAATAATTGTCATCTGCACGATAATCCGGATGCTTGACGGAATCCGATTGCGAATCATCGAGATAAACAGATTGGAAAATGCCGTAACCAAGGTCAGTGCAATACACATAACGATCGCAACGCTCATCTTGGTCGTCACCGCTAGCGCCGAACAAATACCTAACATCTGGAGACCGATCGGATTATTGTTGAAGATGGGCCCAAATAGAATTTCTTTTACATTTGACATACTGAGTTCCGTTCGTCAGATCTTAACCGTTAAAGTTTTTAAGGATTGGGCCGTAACCTTCATCACCCAACCAATACCCAATCATATTCTCAACGCCTCGACTCGTTAGCGTTGCGCCACTCAGACCGTCGATCTGATAATCTGCTTCAGCGCTGCTTGGGTCGACACTGCCCTTCAAGACGCGCATGGCGACCTGACCCTGATCATCATAGATTCTCTTGCCCTGCCACTTAGCCTTCCAAGTTGGGTTATCGACTTCACCGCCCAGCCCGGCGGTTTCTGAGTGCTCGTAAAAGGTGATGCCCGACACCGTGTTGCCATCGCCTTCAAGCGCGATAAAGCCATACAAGGTCGACCAAAGACCATAGCCGTGGACCGGCAAGATAATTCGGTCGATTCCAACCTCGGATCGCAGCAAATAAATCAGCGCATAGTGCTCGCGACGATTAATGGAGGCCAAATCCTCAGCGTCCGTTAGGGCAACCGATAAACTAGGATCTTTTGCCGCTTTTCGCTGATCGTACTCGCTAAAGTTCAGCTTATTGTCCGCAGCGACGACCGCTGCTTCTTCCGCTGTGAGCAGCCTCTTGGTCCGCAAATCCACGACCCGCTGCTCGAACTGCTCGAACAAGGTATTGATTTCACTCATCTGCGTTACATTTTCTTGAAACAAGCCCGCAGCAATCAGAACGTTTTTACTCTTGTCGAGCGCCTTGTTTTCAACCCGACGTTCTTTTAAAGCCACGGCTGAACCCGCAACGACCACTGCGCAGAACAAGCACACCCCAAGGGCAATGACGATCACATTTTGGATAGAGTCTTTATTGCTAGACGTATTTTCTTCAGACACGCGCAAGTCTCCTTCTAACATTGGCCCTCACGACCGACCAATCGAACAAGGGGGCGAACAGGTTGGCAAACAGGATCGCCAGCATCATCCCTTCTGGAAACGCCGGGTTGACGACGCGGATTAGAACGCACATCACTCCAATCAAAGCGCCATACCACCAACGGCCCGTATCGGTCATCGCTGCTGAGACGGGGTCCGTCGCCATATAAACCATACCGAAGGCAAAGCCGCCCAACACCAAATGCCAGTGCCAAGGCAGTGCGAACATCGGATTGGTGTCAGACCCAATCCAGTTAAAGAACAAAGATGTCGCGATCATGCCAAGGAGTACGCCGGCCATAATGCGCCAAGAAGCCACCCGCGTCGTGAGCAAAACGGCGCCACCGATAAAGATGGCAAGGGTTGAAACTTCACCCACCGATCCTTGAATATTACCCAAGAAGGCATCCCACCAAGTCATGCCGGAGGCCATGACCCCTTCTAACCCGCCTGCGGCAGCCAAACTCAGCGCCGTGGCGCCGCTGTAACCATCCACAGCAGTCCAAACGGCATCCCCAGAGATTTGAGCGGGATAAGCAAAATACAAAAAGGCGCGACCCGTGAGCGCCGGGTTCAAGAAGTTCTTACCAGTGCCGCCGAAAATCTCTTTACCGACGACCACACCGAAGGAAATACCGATCGCAACTTGCCACAAAGGAATGGTTGCTGGCAGCGTCAGACTGAACAGGATACTGGTGACAAAAAAGCCTTCGTTAACTTCATGTCCTCGCTTGACGGCAAACAAGACTTCCCACAAACCGCCGACCACAAACGTGACCGCATAGATCGGCACATAAAACACCGCGCCATAGACGAAACAGTCCCACACGCTGTTCGGATCATAACCTGCCATCAGCGAAATAATCATTCCGCGCCAACCTTCAAGGGCTGGAATTCCCAGGTCTTGCATGGCAACCGTTGCGTTATGCCCAACCATATACATACCGACCAGCATCGGGAAAAAAGCACACCACCAAACGGTGGTCATCACGCGTTTCATGTCGACCGCATCCCGAACATGGGATTGGCCAACGGTGGTTTTACCTGGGGTGTAAAAAATGGTGTCGACCATTTCGTAAATTGCATAGTACTTTTCGTACTTTCCACCCTTGTGGAAGTTTGGCTCCAGGCCATCCATAAACGTTCTTAGCGACATACCAGCGTCCTATCCTTAAATGTGTGCCCCGCAGGACTTGCGCGCCTTGCAATGAATCGCGCGCTTACCCGTCGGCTTCCAATTTGGTCAGCATCCTTCTGAGATACGGACCGTATTCATATTTGCCGGGACAGGCGAATGTGAACAAGGCCAAGTCTTCCTCATCCAGCTCAAGACAGCCCAACTCAATGCTGCTCTCCACATCATCCACCAACAAGGCCCTTAAAAGTTGTGTTGGCAAGATATCGAGCGCCGCTAAACGCTCAAACGAACCCAGCGGAATCATTGAGCGTTCACTCCCGCCCGTGCTGGTGGTGAGATCAAACTCTTTCTTGCCAACCAACCACGCGGTGAACAACCGCGTGATCGAAAACTTATCGCTTCCTGGCGCAACGAACCCAAGCAGCTCACGTTCAGTGCCCTCAGACAAAACGGCGACTTGCAGATGAAATCGGCCAATAAACGCTTCAGCGCCTTTAGCAGTGCGGCCATCTAATACCGAGCCGCTAATCACGCGGTGGTTTCCGGGTTTGAGTGCGCCTTCGGTCAAATCCTGAAGTGCCGCACCGCGCACAGTTTTCACCAATTGCGGCTTAAGCACGGCTGGTCCTGCTAAAGAAATCACTCGCTGGGCGTAGACTTCTCCCGTCAAGAACAGGTGTCCTATGGCAATAACATCTTGATAATGCAAGTGCCAAACCGTTTTTTGAGCATGAACCGGCTCTAAATAATGGATATGGGTCCCCACCAGACCGGCCGGATGAAGGCCTTCAAATCGCTCAACACGAATTCCAGCGCCGACAATGCTTGGCGCCGGCGCTTCGCCATCAAGACAAACAAACGTGGTCCCTTCCGTGAGTCGAGCAACGACTTCAAGGCCAGCATTAAAAGCTGCTGAGTCAGCCGCAATCACCAGATTCGCATTGGGCGCGTGAGGCCGGCTGTCCATGGCTGTCACAAATATCGCTTGCGGGACCGTATTGGGTGCAGGTACTTTATTGAATGGCCGCGTTCGCAGTGCCGTCCACTCTCCCGACGCGACCAACTGTTCAACGACAACACTTCGCGCCAAACTGGGCAAATCCGTTGCTGCATGCTGAGCAAACTGCACGGGCGGTGCATCGCTCACCGCAATCACCAACGATTCAAAAACGCGCTTCGCACCGCGATTAATGGCGACAACTTTGCCTGATGCAGGCGCCGTATATTGAACTTGCTCGTTTTTCTTATCGGTAAAGAGCACTTGGCCTTTCTGAACCTGATCGCCTTCCGCGACCTGCAAGGTTGGCTTCAATCCGTGGAAATCCGCACCGAGAATGGCAACGTTGCTCGGTTGGTACTCTTGCGCGATCGTCTGCTGAGGGACACCACTGATGGGCAGGTTGAGCCCTTTTTTAATTTTGATCATGTCCTTCCTATCAGAACCGTTGCAATCAAACTGAGACTGGGCCATTGCGCCGCTGCGTCTACCAGCAGCACCTACTCATTGCCAAGTCTCCGCCGCGTTCTTCAACTCATCTGTAATTTAAGGATGTGACAAGCGAAGTCGCCATTCTGGCGCCCGCAATTATAGAGACTAGGATCTGATTAATCCACCTCGGAATCAGTGCTTTGAAGGCCTGTTACATTATCCCTGCAATCACAGCGGTTCACGCTGGCGCCGAACGCCTATCTCAACGCTTAAACCCTTCAGCCAAGGGTCAGCACCTACTGAAATGTTTCGGCCAAATCAGACTCAACGCTGGGTCGCCTTGCGCCCGCGACTCGGCCAAGTGCCGCGATTCATTTTCGGTTCAGGGGCTTTAAGACATCCTATCTAGGACTGATCTTTTCAGCCGTCGCGACAGGCTGCGGCCTAGCCCTGCGCGGGGCGGATCATTGGGGTCATTAAGGGTGACTTCCCCACTTGGATCTCGCCGACACGCTCGAAACCAAAACGCTCATACAAACTAATATTGCGCGGGTTCGAGCTTTCGAGGTAACAGGGCGTGCCATCCGCGTCGCAGCGTGCCAGCGCATGCTTCATCAAGGCTGCGCCGACCCCTTGAGCCTGAAAGAACGGATCGACGCCGATCTGCGACAGATACCAATGGTCTTCTGCGGGGTGAAACTGGGCCATCTCGCCCATCATTCCGAACAAATCGTCATGCAAGGCCACATCAACCGTCTCAACGATCAAACCGCCAAGCGGTTCCAAGTCGGGGTGCACGCCCGGCGGCACCCATAAGGCAACGCCCGCAAAACCTGGCGCCAGATAAGCGCTACCATGATCAAAGGCTTTACCGCCCATGGCATCCGCCACCTGCCGAATGCCGGCCAAGTATTCCTTGGCACGGGGCCAACAGAAGCGCATCACAGGATCGTTGATAAAAGCAACCTCAAGGGTCGATAGCACCCACTCGCGCTCTTGTGACGTTGCAGCACGGACTTCTGGGGGCGATCGCGTGGTCATACTTGTATCCTTGACATAGAGGTTTTCATCGAATTTCGGTGACGCCTTAGCATTGCCTATTCTGCGGGCCAAGTGCGCTTGCGGGCCAATCGCGGCAGACGCTCAGGTAAAAGCGATTGATTCAAGCACGATTGATTCATTGGGCCCTTGTTGCCCAAGCGGTTTCAGGACCAACCCAACAAAAGCATCGACCCGCAAGCGTCGGTTATTCCGCGCTCGCTGGCTGCGCGGGGATCAAGGGGTAGCGGATACCCGCCATTTTCTGGGCGCAACGCACGACCTGACAACTGTAACCGAACTCATTGTCATACCAGACATACAACACCATTTGCTGACCATTTACGATGGTCGCGTGGGAGTCGATAATGCCGGCGTGGCGATTACCCACAAAATCAGAGGAAACCACCTCACTCGACTCGGTATAGTCAATCTGCCGCTGCATCGATGAATTGAGCGAAACCTCCCTTAGATAGTCGCTCACGTCCTCTCGAGTCGTTTCTGTCTCAACGGTTAAGTTGAGGATGGCCATCGAGACATTCGGTACCGGCACTCGAATAGAATTCCCCGTTAACTTGCCCGCAAGTTCCGGCAGAAGCTTGCCCACAGAGCTTGTCGCGTTGGATTCGGTCAAGACCATGTTCAGGGGCGCACTGCGGCCTCGTCGCTCCTTTGAATGCGTATTATCATGGAGGTTCTGATCATCCGTGTAGGCATGCACAGTTTCCATATGGCCATGTTCGATCGTATATCGGTCATTTATCGCTTTTAAAACTGGGACAATGGCGTTGGTCGTGCAGGATGCGGCGCCAATCAGTGTATCGGTTGCCTCGATTAAATTAGAATTGACGCCCGAGACAATATTTTTAACAGCCCCCTTCCCGGACGTCGTGAGCAGCACCTTAGCCGTTCCCGGACTGAGCAGATGTTGCGATAAACCCGCTTCATCCCGCCAGACCCCGGTGCTGTCAATAATCAAAGCATCCTGAATACCATGCTCCGGATAATTAATATTGCTTGGATCAGAGGCATAGATAAACTTGATCGCCATGCCATTGCAAATGAGCACTTGGTTGTCAGTATCGACTCGAATCGTGCCGGCAAAGGGCCCGTGAATTGAATCTCGGCGTAGCAAACTCGCGCGCTTTTTTAAGTCTTTGATAGGGTCCTTAGGCGGCCTTAAAACAACCGCTTTCGGAACAAGGTTCTGACCACCGCCTGCTTTCTCAATCAAAAGCCGTGTGACCAATCGGCCAATTCGACCAAAACCGTACACCACGACATCCCTCGGCGCGTGGGTGATCTGGGCATCAACCCCCATGATCTCCGCACAGGCTCGTTTCACGTAATCCGAAACAGTCAGGCCTTCCGGGTCATTCATGTAAGCCCCAGCCAACTTACCAATATCGATATGCGCGGGGGATAAATCCAAGGTGGCCAGCACGGCAATCATCGGGTGCGTTTCGAACTCAGACAGCTCGTTCTTTTCGATCTGACGAACTCGACGATGGGCTTTCATCATTTCAATCACAGATTGATTAAACAAGGGCACACCATGGATATAAATGACCACGTTGCGACGGTAGAGCTGTCCGATCAACGGGATCATGGCTTCCGCCAGCGCTTCGCGTTGTTTCCAATCGGAAAATACTTGGTCGAGTCCGGGTTTGGCCACGGTCATCTCCTAAATTTATCTTTGAATCTTATTTTTAAAGCTTATTTTAAGTCTTATTTTTTTAAGCACTGCCGCTCAGAAACGGTTCCGAATTTTGGTACAACCTGCGCTAACGCCCTAAAACGCGCCCTTACATTTGGTCTTGCGAATGACCCCTTTCGTCGCTCTGGCGCCATTATAAGGACTCCGCGCTTGGGCGCAATCAAACCGCGCTCAGCGAATAAAATTCCTGCGCAAGTAAGCGCAGACCATCGTCTTCGCGTACACTCCCGCTGGCATTCAATTTTAATTACGTCTTCGTCATGATCGACCCAGTAACCCAATTCCTTGTGCATCTTGATGACATTCCCAAGCAACCGGATGATGTTAGGCGGTGGCATGGCTTGCAGGGGGCAGCCTTTGCGCTGGCCATTCACGAAACGGCCCTGACTGAAGACCGCTGTATCCTAATTATCGCTGAGCATTCCCAAAGCGCGCAGAGGCTTCAGCAGGAACTGGCCTTTTTCTCCGGCGGCACCTACCCCATCGACATTTTTCCCGACTACGAGACGCTTATTTACGACGGTTTCTCGCCGCACCAGGATATTTTATCGGATCGCTTGGCTTTGCTTAGTCGAGCAGCCGTTGATCGCGCCGTGGTCATTGTGCCCGCAGCAACTTTGTTGCTTCGCTTACCGCCTCGGGCTTTTTTACTGGGCCACAATTTAAGGCTGCAAACTGGCCAACGGTTAGACCTAACAACCCTCAGACGTCAACTGCACGCCAGCGCCTACCGTGCCGTCGACACGGTGATTGAACACGGCGAGTTCACGGTCAGGGGCGCTGTCCTTGATCTGTTTCCCATGGGCGCCGAAAATCCGTTTCGCGTTGAATTATTCGATGATGAAATCGAGTCTATCCGAACCTTTGATCCAGAAACCCAGTTGTCAACTGGGATCACCGATGCCATTGATACCCTGCCCGCACGAGAGTTTCCCCTGTCTAAAGAGGGCATCCGATTATTCCAAGATCAGTGGCATGAGCAATTTGGCGGTAACCCGCGAGACTGCCGCATGTACCAAGACGTCGCACAGGGCCAAGCACCTGCCGGTATCGAGTACTATCTGCCGCTGTTTTATACCAAAACCGAAACACTCCTAAATTATCTGCCGGCAGATCTTTTGCTGATTACCGAAGCCATTGCGAATCCGATACAAAGCTACTGGGAAACCGCAAAATCTCGCTATGAAAGTCTGCGTTATGACCTTGAGCGCCCGATCCTACCGCCTGAGGCTTTGCTCCTGGCCGAAGATGAACTGATGGGACTTTTAAAGGCCTTTCCTCGTCTTGATCGACTCGAAACATTTCGAAAAGGGGCGCGCACATTCGACACCTTGCCAGCCCCAGAGCTCGGTATTGAAGATCGCGCGGTCGATCCCTTTCACAGATTAAGAGCGCACGTTGCAACGCAAGACGTACGAATCCTCATTACTGCCGAAACGCCCGGTAGACGAGAGCTCATCGACCAATTGCTGAGAACTGCCGGGCTTACACCAAAACTGGTCAGTTCATGGCTGGATTTTTTAACCACTGATGCGCCCCTGTGTATCAGCACTGCGCCAATCGATCGTTCGATGCATTTGCCGGAACACCGCTTGATCCAGATTTCAGAACCACAGCTCTTCGGCGAACGCGTTTTACAAGCGCGGCGCCGGCAGAAAGAACGCGACCAAGCCGAGGAACTCGTTGTTCGAAGCTTAACCGAGCTGTCCGAAGGCGCCCCAGTTGTGCATTTGGAGCATGGGGTCGGGCGCTATCAAGGATTAATCACGCTTGAGATTGATGGTCAAACCAACGAATTCTTAACGCTTTTATATCAAGACGAAGCCAAACTATATGTACCAGTATCCGACTTGCATCTCATCTCCCGCTATACCGGCGCCGACAAAGACCTCGCCCCTTGGCATCGATTGGGCAGCGATGTCTGGCAGAAGGCGAAGCGAAAAGCCGCTGAACAAATCCGTGATGTTGCCGCTGAACTATTAGAACTGTATGCCCGACGCGAGGCCAAACTCGGCTTTGCGTTTCCAATGCCCGACGCCGAGTTTGATCAATTTGTTCGCGCCTTTCCCTTTGAGGAGACCGCCGACCAGATGAATGCGATTGAGGCGGTTATTGCCGACCTCTGCAACCCGAAGCCGACCGATCGACTGATCTGCGGCGATGTCGGTTTTGGTAAAACAGAAGTTGCGATGCGTGCAGCGTTTCTGGCAATCCAAGGCGGAAAGCAGGTTGCCATCTTGGTACCCACGACCCTCCTGGCCGAGCAACACCTGCAATCCTTTCGCGATCGCTTTGCGGACTGGCCGGTCAGCATCGAGAGCATCTCGCGGTTTAAATCCCGCAAGGCGCAAGATCAGGTGATCGCGGCGCTTGCAAGCGGTCAGGTTGATATCGTTATCGGCACCCACGCCCTGATCCAAGACCAAATTCGCTTTAAAGACTTAGGTTTATTAATCATCGATGAGGAGCATCGTTTTGGCGTTCGTCAAAAAGAGCGGATCAAAGCCCTGCGCGCCGACGTCGATGTGCTTGCCATGACCGCAACACCCATCCCACGAACCTTGAACCTATCGATGACCGGGCTCCGGGATCTTTCGATTATTGCAACGCCCCCAGCTCGGCGTCTATCGATTAAAACGTTCATCAGAGCCCGGGACCTCGGCGTGATCAAAGAAGCGATTCAACGGGAGCTGTTGCGCGGCGGCCAGGTCTATTACCTTCACAACGAAGTGAAAGACATCGAACGCGTAGCGGATGAACTTAAAAGCCTCGTGCCCGCGGCACGGGTCCTTGTCGGTCACGGTCAGATGCGCGAAAAAGAACTCGAGCAGGTGATGTCGGATTTTTATCACCAGCGCGCGAATATTTTGGTTTGTACCACCATCATTGAGACGGGCATCGACATTCCTAATGCCAATACCATCATCATGGATCGTGCTGACAAATTCGGCCTTGCTCAAATCCATCAGCTGAGGGGGCGCGTCGGTCGTTCCCATCATCAAGCCTATGCTTATCTCCTGACGCCTGAAAGCGGCTCACTCACCAGTGATGCCGAAAAACGTTTAGAGGCAATCACCGCCGCAGAGGACCTCGGCGCAGGCTTTATTCTGGCAACCCATGACATGGAAATTCGCGGCGCTGGTGAGCTTTTGGGTGAATCCCAAACGGGCAACATGACTGCCATTGGATTCGGTCTTTATATGGACATGTTAGATCGGGCTGTGACCGCCTTCAAAAGCGGCAAACAAATTAACTTTGATAACGATGGCGAGGACAGTACCGAAATCAAATTGCACTTACCTGCTTTGATTCCAGATGACTACTTACCCGATGTCCAAATGCGTCTTGTGCTTTACAAACGCATTTCCAATGCCAAAACCATCGACGCGCTGCGCGCGCTGCAGGTTGAGATGATCGATCGGTTTGGCCTGCTGCCCGAACCTGTAAAGAACTTATTCCGCGTCACTGAAATCAAGTTGATCGCAGCCGATCTTGGCATCAACCGAATCGATCTAGGACCCCGTGGCGGCAAACTAGATTTTCTTCAAAACACCAAAGTGCCGGCCGAGCGCGTGATTGAATTGGTGCAAAAGCAGTCGCATCGCTATAAATTTGCCTCTGCCAACCAGATCGCAATTATGGATACAATAGACGATCGAGAAAAACGGTTTAAATTCATTGAAAACTTATTGGAACGATTTCTTGCGGCCTAAAGACGCAGACTTGCCTTGGGCCACGCGTCGAGTATCATTGCGCGGTCGTTTTCCTGCACACTCGGCGGCCGGACTCAGCCAGTCTTTACGCCGCCTTGCCTTGGTCATGGTCTCTCTCACGGGAAGCCTTGGCGTCGGGGCTTCCGAGACCCAGGATGAACGCTGGTATCAAGTCGAAGTCATTGTTTTTAAACGCCTGAATGCGCCGCTGAGTGCGCCCAGTTCCGGGGCTCTAAGCCCTAAATTTCCACAACCGCTGTTTGCTGTGTCGCCCCACGAGATGCAGGCGGCGAAGCCAATGCTGATCGAGCAAGCGCTCTATCTCGATGAGTCGGCTGGCTCGACCGGCCTTTCCGAAGACCTGCCCTCAGCGGATCCTGCAATACGCGCGGCGACCACCACCTTTAAATTTGCTCGCTTTGCGGAGGGTCCTCGATACCGAGCCCTCGTCCAAGCCCACGCTGAGCAGCGCCTTCAGGCCCTGCAGCAAGATAACGTGACGCCGGTTGAGCAGACGCTCGTCGACCCGCAGACTTTGGCGATTCAAGCTGTTTTAGCCCAGGAAAGCTTTGCCTTTCGTGCGGTTGCGGACGCGGACAGAAATCTTGCGGGGGCCGCGCGCTCGATTCGACGCTCAAAAGATTATCGAATGCTGCTGCACGACAGCTGGACGCAACCGATCGACGCGCAGAGCACTGCGATTTTGCTACAGGGCGGAGATCAGTTTGGCGATCAGTTTGAATTGGAGGGCACCTTATCGGTGCGCCGGACTCGATTCTTGCATGTGGAAACAGATCTTTGGTTAACCCGATTTGAGGCGACCGGGTCATTGGCGGACCCTTTTCAAGATCATCCGATCGCCAAGATCTACCCTGCATTAATCCTCGCAGCTGCGCGGGGTCAAAGTCATGAGCCGAGCTATCGCTATCATTTGGCGCAGCAACGCCGGTTGCGGTCGAACGAAGTGCATTACCTCGATCACCCGCAGTTCGGCGTTATTATCGAGATCCGCCCCGCGGCAGCTGCTCGCGCACTATAATCATTTTTGGCGCCGTCATCCCGAAGACCAACGTCGTTTGATCATGCAAGTGTGACCCGCAACTTAAACCGATGGCGTTGAGACCAACTCAGCCAGGACCAATTTGACCCAAGAAAGTCCTTGATTCATCGCTTCGTGAATTTCGGCTAAGGCAATATCTCGATCGGTCATTCCAGCGCCTGGGTTCACCGTCACCGAAATGCCCGCATAGGGCAGCGCAAGCTCCCGCGCCAGGGCAGCTTCTGGCATTGCCGTCATCCCAACGATACTGCAACCATCATTCCGCAATCGCCGGACCTCAGCGCTGGTTTCCAAACGCGGACCCTGGGTGCAGCCATAAACCCCTGAAAGCACCGCTTGCAGCTCCGGATGCCGCGTCGAAACGTTTGCAACGGCTGCTAGCAATTGCGCTCGAAACGAAGCGTCATAGGGATGCGTAAAATCGATGTGATGAATTTCATCTTCAAAAAACGTCAGGGCGCGACCATAGGTGTAATCGATAATCTGATCCGGCACGACCAAACACGGCACACTCAGGTCTTTGCTCACGGTGCCAACGGCGGTCACGGCCAAAATCTGCGACGCACCGAGCATCTGCAATCCTTTTAGATTGGCTCGATAATTAATTTTATGGGGTAGAAAGCGGGCGGGCATACCATGGCGCGGTAAAAACAAAATGGCCTGCCCAGCCAGGCGCCCTGACTGGATCTCAGCTCGCCCAAAGTCCGTCTCAACAACGTGGTCTTCGGTTTCGGTTAAACCCGCAAAGGCGCCGAACCCGGTGCCACCAATGACCGCAAGTGTCATTGCGCAGAGGCTCGGTGGGTCAGTCGCTTAAGATTACTAATGGACATCAGGTGCGCGTAAATCCAGCTGAGCTCACCCGAACGAAACAGACTCAAAACAACCTCGTCACTGAGGGCCAAAAGTTTTTTCTCGTCCACCACCATCAATCCTTTTAGGTGGGTCTCGGCGGCATTCTCATCTTTCACGGTGGCTGAGACTTCCGTCATCAAATCATTGGATTTCAGCACCGATACAAACCGTTTGGTGCGATCAAATTGCCGCTGAAACTCGCCCAGAAATTCCATGGCCTTCGTTAAAATGGGCTGGGTCTCGCCATTTTCAAATAAGGGCTCACCACTGGTCTGACTAAAGCCCGTATAAGCCTCGTCAATACAAACCACCGGCTCTGGGCCGGGGCCATCCGCCAAAACAAATGGATATCGCCGAACAAATGCGGGGACATAATGATCCGATAACCAAGTCCCATTTTCATTCAGATACAGGTTTCCCGTGGCACGCAGTCCAAGCAGCGCCACCGGCACGTCTTCCTCGCCCGCCTTAGCAAACACGATGGGATAATCTTTCGAGGCTTCAACAAATTCGATGCCAGCGAGCACCACGGAATTAATTTTGTCGGCGAACTCATATCGGAGTTCCGAGCGATCCAATTTCCAATCAGCGTGGGTAATATTGCTGAGCGGGACGGGCTTTTCATAAAAGAGCATTTCAGGCATGACGGACCCTTTCCTCGGGTGAATTAAAACAGATCAAACCGGGCTTTAAGACTCGGGCTGAATTGTCTCGAGATGAACGGTTGACGTCGGGAAGGCGATTTCCGCGCCATGCCCGGCAATGATGTCTGCGATTTCCAACAGGATTTTTTGTTTTACACTGTGATACTCGACCCAGTTGATGGTTTTCGTGAAGGTGTAAATGAAAAAATCAACACTCGACGCGTTAAACGCATCAAAATTGACGATCAAGGTTTTATCCTGATCGATGTCGTCGTGGTTTGACAGTAACGCATGAACATCCGCCACAATCTCTCGCATTTTACTCAAATCACTGTAGCGAACCCCAATTGTTTCAAAAATCCGGCGATTCAGCATTCTAGATGGATTCTCCAATGAGATCGTCGAAAACATCGAGTTGGGAATGTACAAAGGACGCTGACTGAACGTTCGGATTTCTGTCAAGCGCCAGCCAATTCGAATGACGGTGCCTTCAATATCCCGGTCCGGACTTCGGATCCAATCGCCCACCTTAAACGGGCGATCCAGATAAATCACCAACCCGCCAAAAAAGTTCGCGAGTAAATCTTTTGCCGCGAACCCGACCGCAATCCCACCGATACCGCCAAAGGTCAAAACGCCTGAAATACTCAGACCCAGTGTTTGCATCGCCATCAGCGCAGCTGTGATGAAAACCGATATCCGCACAAGCTTTGCAATGGCGGTCACCGTCGTTTCATCGCCCCCAGAACTCAGGTAGGCGGCTTCTAATTCACGAATGAGGCGACTTAAGAATAAGGTCACCAGACCGATAAAGGCCAAGTAACGCACGATTCCAATGAGTTCAATCTGAGACTGGCTTCGAGCTTCGGCAACCCACTCCGCTGCCAGTGACAAGCCAACAATCCAAATCAAAACGTTCAACGGCGTTCTGATGGTGCGCAGCAAAGCATCATCCCAGGGATTTTCGGTCTGGGTCACCCGAGCCATTAACACCAGCACCGTTCGGCGACTGGCGTAACTTGCGAAAGCCGTGGCCAAAACAATTGCGAACACGCTCGCCACCAGAGGATCACTCAGCCAGACGCTGGAGAATGCCATCAACTCCTGTAAGGTATTCATTGGTCTGCCCTACTCCGCCTCAATCTTGTTTTGTATCCCGCAATCAGCGCCCTGACTTCAAACGGATCGGATGATAGTCAGAAGGGTTATCGGCGGCATCCGTGCGATCAGACGCGGGTTTTAAATAAAGGTTGCGTTCGGCGCCCGCCGCGTCCGCCTGTTTCATCAAATCCCCTTGACCACCATTTAGCCCCGCCGCTGGCTGTGCGAGAGGCGGCTCGCTGTTTGGCCCTTCGGACCGCTGAACCGCGACGACCTCAGATTGGTTCATCACAACCGCACCAATCCGCTTCACGTTTTCGCCCTCAGTATTGAGCTCAAAACCCCAAGTCTGGTTGTAGACCGTATCGCTGAGTAATGCCGTTGTCCGAGCTTGGGCCGCAACGGTCGCGCCTGGGTCAATCAAAGCTCGATGAACCTTACGACCATTTACGACAGCGGTTTGCATAAATCCCGACCGACCCGTGAGCTCGTGCACCGCTTGCGCAACCTGTTGGGCGGTGTCCGCATCGGAAAAGCTCCCTAAAACCCAAACCAGCTGATCACTCAAAGCCCCTGCCGGGGCCAACGCAAGCATCAGAGGAAGACCCAGTTTTAAAACCCCCGCAGCCAGCGTTTCTCGACTTGCAACTTGCTTTGACTCTAAATTCAACAAACCTGCCTCCTAAACCCTATGCCGGGACACTATAGCCCCGAAATTTTAGAAATCAACGTTAGGGTCAAACCAAGAAATTTCGCTTGCTTGCGTTCCTATACTGTATATAATTCCAGCGCTGTATAAATAAACAGACCCCAAAACGCTGAGCAATCAGGTTTTTGAGGGACTCAGACCCAAGCGAGCAGACTATGATCAAACTCACGCACCGTCAAAGCGAAGTCCTCGACTTCATTAAATCCTACTTAGAAGAAACTGGCTATCCACCAACTAGAGCCGATATTGCGCGAAAGCTCGGTTTCAAGAGCGCCAATGCTGCCGAGGAACACCTTAAGGCGCTCGCGCGTAAAGGCGCGATCGAGATGATTCCAGGCACGTCCCGAGGCATCAAACTGCCAGAGAACTTAGGTTTACCCATCATTGGTCGGGTTGCGGCCGGCAATCCAATTTTGGCGCAAGAACACATCGAAGATCATTGTGAAATTCCAGCTACTTTTTTCAGTCCGACCGCGGACTATATGCTGGTGGTCCGGGGCGATAGTATGATCGATTGCGGCATTTTAGATGGCGATTTGTTAGCCGTGCACAGCACCCCGACCGCCAAAGCCGGGGACATTGTGGTGGCGCGCATTGACGATGAAGTCACGGTTAAACGTTTTCAAAAAGGCAAGCAAAGCCATCTGGTCACACTCTTACCCGAAAACCAGGACTATCAGCCCATTGAAGTTGATTTAAGGACCTGCCAATTTGCCATCGAAGGTTTGGCCGTCGGCGTGATTCGGCACTAGCTGCGATATAAGACCGATCGCACGCGGATTGTGCCGCCATTGCCTCGCTGACAGCGAGCCGCTACAAAGTAAGAATTCGCAGGCGCTCCGAAACAATAGACGCTTTCGTTAGCGTTGCGTCAAATAGCGTTAAGTCAGTTAGCTTAGAGTCAGTTAGCGTTAAGGCGCTTTTGGCTTGGCAGGCGCTTTTTTCTTAGCAGGCGCCTTCTTTTTCGCTGTCGCTTTTTTCTGAGCGGGCTTTGATTTCTGAGGCGCTGGCGCAAGGGTTTCGACCCAAATGCCTTTGGTTTCATCAAAGTCTGCTCGCCAACCCGAGGCTTTCCCCTTTTCAATTTCGGTCGCTAAATAGTGTTCTTTGGTTTGCCGACCAAACTTCACTAAGGTTCGGCGATCATCGGGATCCTTAACCGGCGCCCGCATCAGGAATTGATATTTTGGATCGATTTCATTTTGATGCGGCAACAGCTCATCTAAATACGGCGCTCGGGTTTCGCGGTTTTTAGGAAACTGACTGGCGGCCAGAAACAAACCTGCAGCGCCATCGCGCAATAAATAATGGTCGTCCACTTTTTCACACGCCAGCTCCGGCATCGCAACCGGGTCCATCTTGGGGGGCGCTGCTTCACCATTACGTAGGAGTTTTCGGGTATTTTTGCAGTCTTCACCGGTGCAGCCGAAATATTTGCCAAAACGACCCGTTTTGAGCTGCATTTCCGCACCACACTTATCACACTCGACGGTCGGACCCTCATAGCCGCGAATTTTGTAGTCGCCCGCCTCAAACTCAAAGGTACTACAATCTGGGTTGTTGCCACACAGGTAGAGCTTCGTATTTTTGTCGATCAAATATTCTGTCATGGCGGTCTGGCATGCTTGACAGCGGCGCTTCTTGAGCAAGATCCTGGACTCTTCCTCGTCATCGCCGGTCGCGCTCACCACCTCATCACCCGGGATCAAATTAATCGTCTGTTTGCAACGCTCCTTTGGCGGCAGGTCATAACCCGAGCACCCTAAAAACACACCCGTACTCGCTGTCCGGACATTCATGGGGCGCTCACAGAGCGGACAAGGTTTACCAATAATCGACGGCTGATTTGATCGCATCCCGTCGTCTTGATCAGAGGCTTTTTCTAATTTTTCTGAAAAATCGGAATAGAAATTGTTAAGCGTCTCTTTCCAATTTTGATCACCGCTCGATACTTGGTCTAGCGCATCTTCCAGATTGGCTGTAAACCCAAAATCCAAAAGATTGGTAAAGCTTTCATTTAGACGGTCGGTCACCAGCTCACCAATTTTTTCGGCGTAAAACCGCTTGTTGCGTAAGGACACGTAACCTCGATCTTGGATGGTGGTAATAATCGACGCATAGGTGGAGGGCCT
>Ga0209335_10002008_pt1 | contig 22369 bp, 19 predicted proteins | sample COG_09_FD_184753 | JGI IMG/M metagenome (GOLD analysis project Ga0209335, IMG submission 184753) | Pelagic Microbial community sample from North Sea - COGITO 998_met_09 (SPAdes) (version 2) | ecosystem: Environmental > Aquatic > Marine > Neritic zone/Coastal water | place: Helgoland, sampling...
CTTATTATCTCGCTTTTAGCTACCTTACTTGCTGCCATGGAGACTGATTCTTCTCTTATTTGCTTCGTTACATCTTCTCCGTTCAAGAAAATCGTGTCACCAGAAAGCTCAATCCTGATCTGGTCCATAAATTTTTTAACTGAAACTGGATCACTAAGGTTGTTGCTTTCTCCTCCGTTTAGATAAAACAACCCTACGGATCGATATAATGCACCGCTGTCAAGGTAAGAAAATCCGAGCCGATTAGCAACTTGCCGTGCCACGGTTCCCTTGCCTGAACCACTCGGGCCATCGATCGTTATAACCGGTGCTTGCAAAGCTGATTCCAGCTTCTCAAAAAAATTAGGGAACGTTTTGCTGGCGCATTTAGGATCGTTAATTGTAATATCCAGACCTGCAAATGCAACTAAGGCAAAACACATCGCCATACGATGATCGTCATACGTATCAATGGCAACTCCCTCATTAAAAGACGTCGGTGGCTCAATCTCCAAACTATCAGGACCTTCACTCACATTCACCCCAAGCTTTCGCATCTCAGTAGTCATCGCAGAAAGACGATCGGTCTCTTTAACACGCCAATTCCCAATATTTCTCAGCCGACATGGACCATCTGCGAATAACGCAATTATTGCCAAGGTCATCGCCGCATCTGGGATATGATTAAGGTCCAAGTCGAAGGCCCGAATAGCTTTATTTTTAGGCATCGAAACGGATAACCTACGTTCGGCCCAGCTAATCTGTGCGCCGATGTCACCCAATATATCCAACAGTTTGATATCCCCTTGGATACTGTCCTTAACGATGTTGTTTATAAAGACTGGTCCCCGGCCGAGCATACCCGCCGCAAAAAAATAAGAAGCGCTGCTGGCATCCCCTTCCACCTTGTATCTTTTCGATCTTGAGTAAACCTGACCACCCTCAATGTCAAACCGCTTCCAATTATGGTTCGTGACTTTAACGCCGAATGAATTCATCATATCTAAGGTCAACTGAATATACGGCTTTGAAACTAAAACTCCGCTAACTTCGATCTCAATTTTTTGCCCCGCGAGAGGAAGCGCTAACAGCAATCCGGTCAAAAATTGACTCGAGATATTACCGTTGACAAAAATTGGTCGGGAGAAATCCAAACTCTCACTTTTTTTGATATGTAATGGCAGAAATTTTTTTCGGCCCTCGTAACGAATCCGGGCACCGATGTTGAGCAACGTCTCCACGAGGTCTTCGATTGGTCGCTCATGCATACGAGCCACACCACGTATCTTATATTCGCCCTTACCCAGGGCCAAAACCGGGACTAAAGTCCGGACAGCTGTACCCGCATTACCAAGGAAAATGTCCGCCTGCTCATTAGGAAAAAGGCCTGCACATCCAGAAACACGCGTGATATCCCCTTTTATATCAACATCAACACCCAGTGCTCGAAGCGCTTCAATCATGACAACCGTATCGTCAGAATGAAGTAGGCCTTCAAGCTCTGTTTGTCCGGATGACAAAGCCGCTAAAAGCAAAGCCCGGTTTGAAATGCTTTTTGAGCCTGGGACTGATATTTCACCGCCTGCCCCGAAGGGCGCCCTTAAAACGATCGACTGATCGTCTTGAGAAACAATCATTGCTTTGACGACCAGTTATTTCGAGCTATCGCAGCAGCATCAAAAATTTTACGAAGCCCTTCATAATCTTCTGATCTCAGCAGTTCTCGGATTTTTTCTAAGCTAGAGATGAATGACTCGACGTCATCTAGGATGGGAAAATGATTTGCACGACAAATGTCCACCCACATTTCAGGAGAACTGCCTGCGATACGCGAAAAATCACGAAATCCTCCTGCAGCAAAATCGAATAAATCCTCTGCATCATCTCGTCGATTCACCATTTCAACTAACGCATAAGAAACGATATGGGGGAGATGACTGACGGCTGAAAAAATTTTATCGTGTTTATCGTCGGACATCTTACTTACAAAAGATCCGCACGACTCCCAAAGTCTTTGAACCAAATTAATAGAAGTAGCTTTGGATCTCTCCAAAGGGCATAAAACTACATTTTTTCCTTGGAACAAGTTTGCGTCAGCAAACTGAGGCCCTACTTTTTCAGAACCGGCAATCGGATGTCCTGGAACTACAAAATCCGCCCGCTCAGGCATTACCCTCTCTATTATTCTTTTGAAATCACTCTTTGTGCTTCCTACATCAGTCAGAATAAGCTCCGAATTTGGGCTTAATTTAATCTCTTGCAAAACCGCCTCGACCTGCTTCACCGGAACAGCGACTACAACAATAGTTGCCCGCTCAATACCTTGTTGCACGTCCATTGCGACTTCATCAATTAACCCATGCTCATGAGCATAGGTTATATTTTTGCGCCCGCGGCCTACCCCGACAACTTTACCGACTGCGCCCTCACGCTTTAATCGAGCCGCAATTGATCCTCCAATCAAACCGACACCTATGATGGTCAGCTGTTCTATGTAAAATTTATCCATAACAGCCTCAAGTGCCAATATTGCTCATGATGTCCTCGAGCCCCAAGCAGAACCGTTCATTCTCAACCTCAAGACCAACACTGACTCGCAGATGGTTCGGCAACCCATAGCCAACGAGGGGCCGAACAATGATTCCCTGCTGCAATAGCTTTGTGTATATCTCGGTAGCTACTTGCTCAAATTGAATCGTTAAAAAATTACCACGAGAAGGAATGAAGGAAAGTCCGATTTTCCCAGCCACCGAGACAAGTTGTCGCATTCCACTATTATTCGTGCTAACAGAGGCTTCGACAAACGTATCATCTAATAACGCTGCCGAAGCAGCAGCTAGACCATAGCTATTTACGTTAAATGGCTGGCGTACACGATTTAATATTTCAGCAAGCTCTGGATTAGCCATTCCATAGCCGACCCTAAATGACGCTAATCCATAAATTTTAGAAAATGTACGCGTAACCAAAAGGTTAGGAAATCTCTTAATCCACTTCGCACTATCCGATTGAAGATTCTTCGGCAAATACTCATAATATGCCTCATCGAGTATGACTAAGATATGCTCAGGTACACTCTCGATGAACCTTAAAACGTCTTCAGGTTGTATAAAAGTACCCGTTGGGTTATTCGGATTTGAAATAAAAATAATGCGGGTATTGGTTTGAATCGCATCACGCATACGTTCAAGGTCATGACCATAATCAATTGATGGGACCTCAATGCCGTAAGCAGCTCTACTTTGAGTCGCCAGTTTATTCACCACAAAGCAAAACTCTGAATAAATCGCAGACCGATCATGATCCAAGAAAGCGATTGCGGCCATCTCTAAAATATCGTTAGACCCATTACCCAAAATTAAGTTATCGGGTGAAATACCCAACTTACTGCTGAGTTGGTTTTTGAGCTTATAACCACTCCCATCAGGATATCTAGCGACTTCGCGTAATTCTCTACTGACCTCCTGCGCAACTGCTTCGCTGCAGCCTAAAGGATTTTCGTTGGAAGCTAATTTAACGATAGAAGTTGGATCGAGTGAAAGCTCTCGAGCGAGCTCCTCAATCGGCTTGCCCGGTTGATAAGGAGCAATGTTTTGAACGCAATCTAGGGGGGTCGGAATCCTTGTCATGAAAATTAAAAAAACAAATCAATATTTAAACCGTTTTAGGATAAGACCCGAGAATCTTGAAAAATCCAGACTTTATTTGAACCTCTGCTAATGCGGCCTCCACAACCTCATCATCTTGGTGACCTTCCAAATCGATAAAGAACATATATTCCCAAAGGCCGACCCCAGAAGGTCTTGACTCGAGACGCGTCATACTAATTCCGTTCTTAGCAAAGGGCTCTAGCATATTTAGAATAGCACCAGGTTTGTGTTGCCCGGCCAACACGATAGAGGTCTTATCCATTCCTGAGGCCCCAACTACCGCTTTAGAAATTACACCAAAACGCGTTGTATTATCTGGTTTATCTTCAATTGAAGAATGAACAACAGACAAACCATAGTGTTTTCCCGCAATTCGACTAGCAATCGCAGCACAGCGCTCCTCTGTCACGACCATTTTGGCTGCTGTCGCATTGCTGGCTACAGGTATCAGTTGCGCAGAGGGGAAATTATTACCTATCCACTTTTGGCATTGCGATAAACTCTGAGAATGAGAGTAGATTCGCTCGATGTTTTCTAGTTTTTCGTTACTCAGCAAGTTATGCCGCACAGGCAAACCAACCTCACCAGAAAGTGAAAGGGAACTCTCAAAAAGTAAATCTAACGTTCGGCTGATTGCACCCTCTGTTGAGTTTTCAAGCGGAACAACTCCATAAGCAGCAATATCTGAGCCAACTGACTTAAACACTTCATCAATGGTATTGCAATAAACAATGCAAACCTGAGAGCCAAATTTTTTTAAAACCGCCTCCTCGCTGAAGGTTCCTGCTGGACCTAAACAGGCAATATTCAGAAGCTCCTCCTGCGCACGACAAGAGGAGATAATTTCCGTAAACAAAGAAGACACTGTACCGTTTGACAAAGGCCCATTATTTCTTCCATGTAGGCGACGATGAACTTGGGCTTCTCTCTCAGGACGATATACAACCCCCTGTTTTTTGGCTTCCCCTACTTGTCTCGCTATTTCCGCACGCTGATTAAGTAAATCTAACAATGCGTCATCGATGGCATCGATCTGTTGCCTTAGATCTGAAATGTCGTCACTCATCGGTGGTCTTTAAGCTCCATTTAAGTACCGGACGCGCTGAACGCCCTCGATTTTCCTAATGGTGTTCAGCACATCATCTCCAACAGAATCATCTACGTCAACCAAGGTGATCGCAATCTCATTCAAAGATTTGTTAATCATGTTGTGAATGTTCAGCTTCGCATCACCCAATACAGTTGAAACCTGACTCACCATATGTGGCACGTTCTCATTTATTACCACTATTCTGTATGGAGACTCACGAGACATAAGAACATTAGGAAAATTGACCGCGTTCACTACGTTTCCGTGCTCTATATAGCCCCGTACTTGATCAACCACCATCGTCGCACAATTCTCCTCAGCTTCTACCGTAGAGGCTCCTAAATGAGGCAGCGCGATAACACCCTCAACACCAATAAGTGACTCATTAGGAAAATCGCAAATATATTGCTTTATTCTATTTGCTCTTAGCGCTGCTACAAGGGCGACATTATCCACAACAGCCCCCCTTGAAAAATTTAATAAGACGGTATTTGCGCTCATTAAAGCCAAACATTTTTCATCTATTAAATTTTTAGTGGCATCATTTAATGGCACGTGCAAGGATATAAAGTCCGAATCGCGCACCAAACTATCTATTGATGCAGCTTTAGCCACACCCGAAGGCAAACTCCAAGCAGCATCGACAGTGATTCCAGGGTCATAACCAACTACGCGCATACCGAGCCTCAGGGCCACATCAGCCACTAGACTTCCAATCTTACCTAACCCTATTATCCCTAGGGTTCGCCCCGGTAATTCACGTCCAGCGTATTCCTTTTTACCATACTCAACATTCTTAGAAAGTTGTCCATCCAAAGTTAAATTACTAACGAAGTCTATAGCACCAACCAGATTACGACTGGACAACAACAAACCCGACAGAACCAACTCTTTAACAGCATTGGCATTGGCTCCTGGTGTGTTAAAAACCGGCACACCCAGACCCGCTAGGCGAGAGGTATCAATATTATTCGTCCCGGCACCTGCTCGGCCCACAGCTAATAAGTTTTTTGACGGCTCGAGTTCCAATAAATTCGCAGATCTAACCAAAATGGCGTGAGGGTCTTCAACCTCTGCTCCGTGAACATACAAGCCTGCCGGAAATTTACTGAGTCCCGCCTGAGCTATATTGTTTAGCGTTTTTATTCTATAAACTTCGTCTTGCGACATCACAAATTCCTTATCCGTGTTGCTGTTCAAAATGCTGCATAAAGCCAAGTAGCGCCTCAACCCCTTCCGTGGGCATCGCATTATAAATTGATGCACGAATGCCCCCGACAGAACGATGACCCTTTAGCTGTAATAAACCATAATCGTTTGCATCCTTCAAAAATAAGTCCTCGAGACTTTCATCATGAATTCTAAAGGGAATATTCATACGAGATCGGCAATTTCTTGCGACTGGACTTCGATAAAACCCTGTTGAGTCGATTTGGTCATAAATCATATTTGATTTCTTAATATTCTTTTGTTCAACTGAGGATAGTCCACCTTGGTTTTCGAGCCACTTGAACACCAAACCAGCCATATAAATAGCGTAGGTTGGGGGAGTATTAAACATCGACTGGTTATCGGCCTGCACTGCATAGCTGAACATCGATGGTAAATCAGGACCAATACGGTTTAATAAATCTTTTCGGATGATAATAATTGTTAAGCCAGCAGGACCAATATTTTTTTGCGCACCAGCATAAATCAACCCAAATTTAGACACATCGAGTGGACGAGATAAAATATGCGAGGACATATCCGCGACTAAAGGTGCCGGCAAATTTGAAGGGTAGTCATGAAACTCCACCCCACCAATCGTCTCGTTCGAAGTGATATGGATGTAGCTAGAGTTTGAACGCAAATCCCAGGAATCGTATGAGGGAATATCTGAAAATTTACGATCCTCCGACGTCGCTGCAACATGGATAGATCCGATTTTTTTACCCTCTTTAATGGCTTTCTTCGACCATTGTCCAGTGCAAATATAGTCAGCTCCTCGCGAATCTTCCAGCAAGTTCATCGGAATAACAGAAAACTGAGTTGTCGCACCACCTTGCAAGAACAGCACTTGGTAGTCCTCATTTAATCCAAGAAGAGAAGTCAATGTTCGCTCCGCGTCTTCAACTATACTCAGAAACTCTTTACTACGATGACTCATCTCTGTAACGGACATTCCAGACCCGGACCATTCAAGCATTTCCTCTTGAGCTTGCTCTAAAACCGCTCTAGGTAGCACGGCTGGACCAGCGCTAAAGTTGTATATCATATTCACACCAAACCTCTAACAATAAATTTAAACATAGAAGACGCCAGTAGACCCTGACGTTTATGGGCACAAGCCTATCCAGTCGGTTCCTCTTCATCGCCCGGTCCGACTAAATCAACTTGTTCTTCGACTTTTACTAATCCGGCTAACTTTTCGTCTGTGCCCAAGTTAATAAGACGTACCCCTTGCGTTGCGCGTCCCATTTCCCTTATCTCACTTACGGAGCTACGTATTAAAACTCCACCAGTTGTGATCAGCATCGTCTCATCTTTCTCCGAGACCAACTTCGCAGAGACTACCCTTCCGTTTCGCTCACTTGTTTGGATCGCGACCATCCCTTTTGTGCCTCGACCATGCCGAGTGTACTCAGCGACTTTGGTGCGTTTACCGTAGCCGTTTTCGGTTGCAGTCAGGACACTTTGATCCTCATCATCGACAACAACTAAAGAAATGAGTGTGTCAGCATCAGGCAACCGCATTCCCCGCACACCTCTAGCGGTTCTGCCCATTGCGCGGACATGATCTTCGGCAAATCGAACAGCCTTACCACCATCCGAGAACAACATTATGTCATTTGCCCCATTTGTTATTGACACACCAATCAGATGGTCGTTTTCTACGAGATCGACAGCAATAATACCCATCTGTCTTGGTCGCGAGAAATGCGATAAGGGCGTCTTTTTCACGACCCCTCGACTGGTTGCCATGAAAACAAAACGGTCATCATCGAACTCTTTGACTGGTAAGATCGCAGTAATTTTTTCCCCCTCAGCCAATTGAAGTAGATTGACTATTGGTTTACCACGACTCGCTCGACTCGCCTGAGGAACTTCATAGACCTTAAGCCAATACATACGTCCAAGATCTGAGAAACACAAAATATAATCATGCGTATGCGCAACAAACAAGTTGTCAACAAAATCATCCTCTTTTGTTTTGGTTGCCTGCCTACCTCGCCCACCACGCCGCTGCGCTTGGTAATCACTCAACGGCTGCGACTTAACGTATCCCGTGTGCGATAAAGTAACAACGACGTCCTCGGGAGTTATCAGATCTTCCAAGGAAATGTCTTGTGCATTTACCTCGATAACACTTCTTCGATCGTCTCCAAAATCAAGTTTTGATTGACCCAATTCCTCTTTAATGATTTCTTTAACTCGATGGGTATTTCTGAGAATATCCTCTAAATCGACGATCGTATCAATCACGTCTCGGTATTCCTGCTCGATTTTCTGTTGTTCTAACCCTGTCAGCCTTTGAAGCTGCATTTCTAGAATTCTCTGAGCTTGGGTTTCAGACAAATGATATCCATCGTCTTTCAGACCAAATGGACCCGATAGATCCGCATCTTCACCAAGTCCACGCGCTAAAAGTTCTTCGACAAGTTTTGAACGCCATACCCGACCCATCAGAGCAGCCTTGGCTTCGGGAGGCGTGGGCATCGACTTAATTAGCGCGACAATTTCGTCAACATTGGATAACGCAACTGCTAAACCCTCCAGGATATGTGCTCTTTGTCTCGCCTTACGTAATTCAAAAGCTGTGCGCCTTGTCACGACCTCTTTACGGTGACGAACAAATTGCTCAATAAAATCTTTTAAGTTTAGTAACTTAGGCTGGCCATCCACCAAGGCCACCATATTCATCCCAAATGAATCTTGTAATTGAGTATCCTTGAATAAATTGTTGAGGACCACTTCGGCGATCTCACCGCGCTTAAGCTCCAATACAACACGCATACCGGACTTATCTGATTCATCTCTTATCCCTGAGGGTGAAATACCTTCAAGCCTCTTGTCTCGGACCAACTCCCCGATCCGAATAAGCAGGGACGACTTATTCACCTGGTATGGCAACTCATCAATCACGATGGCTTGTCGTCCCCCAGCTGAATCAACATCCTCAATATGAGTTTTGGCACGCATCAATACTCGGCCACGACCGGTTCGGTAAGCCTCTTTGATTCCGACAGTCCCGTAAATGATTCCTTTGGTTGGAAAATCTGGAGCAGGAACAATATCCATGAGCTCCTCGACGCTAATAGTTGAGTTATCGATCAATGCAAGACAAGCATCAATCACCTCACACAAGTTGTGCGGCGGTATGTTTGTTGCCATTCCTACTGCAATACCAGATGAACCATTAACGAGAAGATTCGGAATCTTTGACGGCATGACGAGAGGCTCTAGTTCTTTACCGTCATAGTTCGGCCCATAGTCCACTGTTTCTTTGTCCAGATCAGCCAAAATTTCTCCGGCGAGCTTCTGAAGTCGGCACTCTGTATATCGCATGGCCGCCGCGTTATCGCCATCAACAGACCCAAAATTTCCTTGGCCATCAATAAGCGTATACCGAAGACTGAAATCCTGAGCCATACGAACTAGCGTGTCGTATATCGCGCTGTCTCCGTGAGGATGATATTTACCCATAACCTCACCTACGACTCTGGCACACTTGACGTAGGGCCTATTCCACTGATTGTTTGCCTCGTGCATTGCATAGAGGATTCTTCGGTGAACTGGCTTGAGCCCATCTCGAACGTCGGGTAACGCACGTCCTACGATCACGCTCATTGCATAATCCAAATAGGAACTACGCATTTCCTCTTCTAAACTGATCGGCAAAGTCTCTTTTGCGAATTGATCCATGCGAACTTTCTTAACAAATTAGGCTCAAAACGGCCGGTTTGAATCAAGGTATCGATCAACGCTTAAATCGCGCAGTTTGAAGTGGCTTGACCCCATTTTTATTGACCTATAAGGATACCACACCTGCGGGTTTCTTGAGGACTAGTTTAAGCGCTATAGCAGCAGATAAAAGCCGAAAATTTAGTCAAGTAATATGAATTTCTCCCATTTGTCATTAAGAGCCGATAACATACGAGAATTACAGATAAATTAGTTAATGAATCGAAAAAACATGAAAACAAATGTCGACCCGTCGGAAATCAATAAATTTGAAGCTCTGGCTCACAGATGGTGGGATCCAGACAGCGAATTCCGTCCTTTGCACCAAATCAATCCGCTGCGTATAAAGTATATCGAATCGCTCATAAAATTAGATGGCAAGCACATTTTAGATGTCGGGTGCGGTGGAGGAATTCTGGCTGAAGGACTAGCGACCAAGGGCGCTCGCGTAACCGGGATAGACATGGCAGACAAGGGACTCAACGTTGCAAAACTACATTTGCACGAGAGTAAGCTGGATATCAAGTACGAGAAATCCTCAGCTGAGGATTTTGCTATTGAACATAAGAGTATGTTTGATATTGTTACTTGCATGGAGATGCTAGAGCACGTGCCCGATCCGTCCAGCGTGGTTCACGCCTGCGCGGATTTGGTCAAACCAGGCGGTTTAGTTGTTTTCTCCACAATCTCTAAGACACCGAAGGCATTCTTATTCGCGATTGTAGGTGCGGAATACATCTTACGACTTTTACCGAAAGGCACTCATGAATACAGAAAATTTATAGCACCTTCAAAGCTGGCTAAAATGGCACGCGAGTCAAACCTAAAGGTGGAAAAAACAAAAGGGATGGGGTATAACCCAATAACCCGAGTATATTCACTGAATGATCAGTTGGACGTAAATTATATTCTCGTGACCCAAAAACAAATGTAGTTTATCGCAGTCACCAACAGGAGATCCGATCATGCACACATTTATAAAACAATGCTCATACTTCGCACTTTCTTTTTTGGTCATTACGCTTTCAAGCTGCGCCTACGGGCCACAATTTATTAAGCTTACCCCGGATGTGATTGGCCCCACCGATGCGAACTTTTACAAACCCAAACAAACATCAGTTTTTGTAACAGTAATCGACTCTAGACCCAATAACGTTTTGGGTGCTACTGGTGACGATTCGGCACGATTCAGCGTCACACTTAAAGGTGAGGCAACGACGGCGTTAGAGGCGAAAGTACTACCGGCGCTTGAATACAGAGGACTTGTTCTAGCCAGAGTACCAGATCGAGATTCTCCAACATTAACTATAGACTTGCAAAAACTTAAACTTAGCTCTTTAAAAACGAAACGATTCGGCTATGTAACGACCTTGGATGTAGAAATTGTGGCTTCGATTACGAACGGAAATAAAAAATATTCAAAACGTTATACCGTCGGAACAGAGAAAAAGATGGGCAGCATATCGTCATCGAAAAACAGCGAAAATATGATCAATGAGGCGGTAACGCAAGCCCTGTCTGCAATAATAAATGACGAAGCCTTATTTAGGGCATTTGATCAATAACTTTGATGAAGACTTGAGCGCATTGAAATGGGAGATTGTTAACGCTGGTCAGCTTTCTTAGGATCGTTTAAACTACCCAATGTTGGGGGCGACCCGGTTTCGACGTGGGTTGCGAAACAGCGTGGTGCATGCCAAGGTCCAGTCACCTTGTAAATCAGCTGGAAAACGTATAGTCGCAAACGACGAACGTTACTCTCTAGCCGCCTAATACCGGCTAGACTCCGCACCAGCTTTCTCTCGGGTTGGGTTGGGTAACCAACAGCGGAGTCATAAACGAGAGATCGTGGAATCTGGGGTTACTTCAGATCCCATTAAACTTAAGGTAACTCGTTATCTCCAGGGCTGTCGATCAACCTGAAGATAATTAAATTTAATGATCTGACTAAGCATGTAGTACCGCCTGCAGAGGACTTACGGACGGGAGTTCGATTCTCCCCGCCTCCACCAAATTTTTAAGCCCGAGTGCGCCTACAGCAGTTATTCGGGTATCGTAGCATTCCAATATGCTATGTTCTGAAGCTAGAGATTAACCCCTAAGAGTTAAACTATGTATAGGGGTTTTTTGGTTGTACATCTTCTGAGTAAAGATTTAAAGTAACGAGAACCAAACAAGGAAAGTTTGTCTTACACGGAGCATTCGATATGGCCAACATAGAATCCGTCCTTAGCCACGCAGAAGAGCACTGCCGTGCGCATGGTATTCGCTTGACCCCAAAACGCAAGCAAGTGTTATTCGGCCTTGTCAAAGCACAAAAGGCTCTATCAGCGTACGACGTTATCGATGAGGTCAACCGCGAATTCAATAACGTTTTACAACCCATGTCGGTCTATCGTATCTTAGAGTTCCTGACGGAGAACCAACTCATCCACAAGTTGAGCACAGCTAATAAATTTATTGCTTGCTCGCACATCACTTGCAGCCACACGCATGAGGCACCGCAGTTTTTAATCTGCGGAAGCTGTCATCGAGTCAGTGAAATCAATATCGATAAATCCTTAATCTCTACGCTCAGAGAAAACATACACCGTAAAGGATTTAAGTTAGTGAGTCCGCAACTCGAGCTGAGCTGCCTGTGTAATGATTGCGCGACAAATATCAGCTTAAAATAGCAAAAACTAAAGACTCCCTATCAGCCTTCAACTGCAGCAGCGTTATCACAAAACATCTACTGGCTTAGCCCCTTATTTAGGTACGAGGCCAGTAAGATCTAATTCCGAAAATAATACAGACATACCAGTTACCGTACCCATTCCTAAACTTAGGGGAGCATCCTCCTCACCACACCGTCACGGAGAACAAACCGGTGGTACATTGCAGCAAGAACGTGTACGACGATCAATCCCATCAAAAAATAAGATAAATCATGGTGAATTGACTGTAAAAAATCTCGTAACTCAGGATTATTTGAGCCCATCGGGGGAATTTTGAATAAACCAAAATACGTGACTCCGTACTTGGTAAATTGAGATGCAGAAAAACCGATGATTGGCATGCCAATAAGACACACGTAAAGCAAGCCGTGAGATAGCTTCGACATAAACACCTGCCATCGTGGCAGCGAAGATGGCAGCGGAGGGGGTGGATTTTTGTGGCGCCACCATAATCGGATAAACATGATCAAGCCAGCGGTCACACCAATTGACTTATGTAAGTTGAAGAAGAAAGCTCGGTCTGGATCCCCCTTAGGAATATCATGCATAAACATCCCCAGGCAGATCAACACTAAAACGAGGATTGCTACCATCCAATGAAGTAGCATCGAGAATTTGTTATATCGATCTTGCCCAAAAATCATTTTGCTCTCTCCAAACTTACTTGTTCTACACAATCATTGACCAACAAGATTGAGCGATACTATACCCTGATCAAGTTAAAGTGCTAAATATTCAGAACGAAAAAAAACCGCCTAAAGGCGGTTTTTTTCAAAATACTACGAAAATCGAATTAACGATTTGCGATGTACATTGTTACTTCAAAACCAAAACGCATTTCTGTGTACTCAGGCTTGCTCCACATAGTCATCTCCTTGTAGAAAATTAATCAATCTAAATCTAACAAATCCAATTATCCACGCTCTTACTTCCAATACAACTCAGACTTTTCTTAATTAGGCCTAGTGAAAATCATGAGAGTAAATTCTAAATAATTAAATACTCAATTTAATCATATATTTATAAATCTATAAGGCCCGACCTCATAGCTATAATTGCTAACTCAGCACTGTTCGAAGCACCGAGTTTTTGCTTGATGTTATACAAATGCGTGCCAATGGTGCGCGGACTCAAACACATGACCTCTGCAATATCCTGAACAGATTGACCCTTCGCAAGAGAAATAAATACTTTGAATTCTTTCTCGCTCAAGCTATCAACCGGATCCTTATTACCTGAGACCTGCTCAACCGCAAGTTCCTGAGCGATTTGCGGTTCTAAATAAGTTTTTCCTCGATATACGGTTTTGACCGCATCTATCAATGCATCCGCCGCACTGCGCTTAGTCAAATAACCAACCGCCCCTGCCTTCAGTACTCGTCGAGCATGCATCACATCCTCATGACCAGATAGCACTAGAATTTTTTGATCTGCTACTTTCGCCAGTATTCGATCAATAGCCTCTAATCCACCAATACCAGGCATTGAAATATCCATCACCAAAACGTCCGGATTGTGAGCTTGAAACGTACGGACAGCTTCCTCCCCACTTTCAGCTTCTGCGACCACTGATATCTCCTGGGCTCCCTCGAGCAGCAGCTTAAAGCCCATCCTGACAACAGCATGGTCGTCAACAAGCATAATACTAATCAAATTAGTCGCCATAAATTCCTTAAATGTCTGTTACACATCGTGTTTAGCATCGTCGATCACGACTTCCATGTCTGCGATGATGAGTGTCCCTGAACCCATATTAGACTCGATCTTGATATCACCATTAAACGCTTGCACTCTCTCTCGCATTCCAAGAAGACCAAACCGCCTGGACTCTGACGCGTTCGCATCTAGCCCTTGCCCATCATCCTGAACCCTAATCATTATCTGAGCAATACCAGACTCCTTAACGTTAGTAGAAACGAAAACAGAAACTTTACTAGCGACCGCATGTTTTGCGGCATTTGTTAAACATTCTTGTATCACGCGATACACCGTGATATTGACATACTCATCATAACGATTGACTTCACCCTCAAAATCTAGCTGCAGATCTAACTCTGGATTAGCCCGTCGATGTTGGTCGCATAGGTCAGTAATCGCATCTGCGAGCCCCAAATGATCTAAAGCACTCGGTCTTAGCTCTCGAATAATAGAATGAACCATATCGTAAATCCGAGAGGTCACATCAACAATTGTTAATGCGTTCTGACGCGTAATCGATTGCTCATCAGGCTCCCGGTTAGCAATTGCAGTACCTATAGTTTTTATCGCTGTTAAGTTCTGCCCCATCTCATCGTGTAACTCTCTCGCAATTGACTTACGCTCTTCCTCCAACTTTTCTTGAATTAATTGAGTTAATCGTTTGTTTTGCTGCAGTTGCATCTCAGCCGAAATGCGGCTTTTATAATCCGTCATATCACGCAGAACGCTAATTTGACCGACAAGTTGATCCGTATCAGGGTCTACAAGAGGCGCCATAGAAACCTCCACATCAACGATTGCGCCACTTTTCTTAAGTCTTTGGCATTCATAGTGTTCAATTATGCGCGATTGCGATACCCGATCCCGCATCGAATCATGTAAGCCAAGCCCCTCATCAGGCACAATAGTTTGAATTGACTGACCGAGAATCTCGCTCGAAGTAAATCCAAAGAGTCGCTCAGCAGACGGATTCCAAAAAGACACATTACCCTCTAAATCACAAATCAAGATCGCGTCACTGGATTGTTGTGCGACAAGAGCTAACCTAGCATTCTGAGCTAGCGCATCATGGAGGTTAGTCGTCATGCGGTTGAATGTATGGCCAATTGCAGCAAACTCTGGCAATTTGTAATCAGGCAATCTTATAGATAAGTCCCCTTTCTCGAGAAGAGACATCGCTGACAAAATGCCCTTCAGTGGACGCATCGCACGCCCCAATAAACCAAAAATCGCTAAGTTTAAACTCACGAAAAATATAATTAATATCAAACCAAATCGTCTCAACTCATCCCATGCGTCTAATACTGATCTAGATGAATCTGGCGTGATCACGATATAGCCAAACGGCATATTGAGTTGAAATTCACGATCTCCGGGAGACATCAACCTCGAGAACCATTCAGGTGCCCAACGCCCCTGTTTGTAAACCGATGGAGGAGACTCATAAACAAGCGTATCTGATTGATCATAAAGCCTTATTTCGTTAGCACGTACACGCCCCGCTCTTCTTAGAAACCCAGCAAGCCCTTCAACTGGATCTACTCCGCCAAGGAATGGACGTCGGCTGAGCGCAACAGACTCTAAAAGCTGCACCGTAACCTTTGTTCCCGCTTCAATTTCCTCTTTAATTGATTTCCGTCTGTCGTCAATAAGAATGAAAGAAGTTACCAACAGAAAAATCACTGCTATAAAAGAAATCGCAGCGTTGACTCTAAACCTAATTCCCATGATTCGCCTGCAAGCTTTTTTTTAGCAGTTCCATCTCATCTGAAAGCGCATCAGCAATTTTCGATTGCCAAGATCCGTGGCCACCGGAGGGAATTAAATTTAGCTTTGAATTAGGTAACGTCTCATGCAGTCGATATGCCGTAATTGGTGGGCAAATCATATCCATACCCCCTTGAACAATAATGGCAGGTTTGCTAATAAATGCAGCCTTTTGCAGCAACTCATCTTTTTCAAAAAAACAAGAATGTTTCAGATAATGCAACTGGACACGGGCCCGGGCCAATTCAGCATTAGTTACTTCGCGCCTTTCCACTTTTGTCTGGTCTGCAATTTCACTACCTAACATCATTGACTGAATCTCGTAATCAAGCCAACGGCGACAAGCCTCTTTAGCCACCGCAATATCTTTTGCATTAACCCGGTCATAATAGTGACCCACCAAATCATCAGACGCATCCCACATTAATTGATTATGCGCTTCTGGCATAAAACGTTTAAGACCGTTGGTAAACCATAGAACTTCCTCGGATGATCCAAGGAAGATGCCACGCAAAACTAATGCCTCGATACTTTCCCCATATTCAGCAGCATAAGCTAACGCCAAAGCACTGCCCCAAGAGCCCCCAAAAATTACCGCTTTTTGATTCAGTCCTAGCGTATTTCTAATCAAATTAATATCTTGAATTAAATGCGAGGTCGTATTGTTATTGGTTGCACCTTTCGGTAACGATTGACCGCATCCTCGCTGGTCGAACAATACAATATCAAAGAATTCTGGGTCAAAATAACGTCGATGATTCGCGTTAGTGCTGCTACCAGGGCCGCCATGAAGGAATATGACAGGTATACCGCCCTCACGACCACTGCGTTCCACATAGATACGGTGTCCATCATCAGTATCAATTAATTCACTAAAATTCGGTTTGATTTCCGGGTAAATCGGCACGTTTTCTCCAGAACACTTAAGTAATGTAAATCTACTTTAAATCGATAGGAATCGTCACAACTGTGGTCGTAAATTGCGCCAGCGGTGGCGTAGGAAAGTCACCTCGATCAACCAACCGCTTAATTAATTTTAAGTAATATTGATCAAGACGCTCAAATTTACTGGGCTCAGAAACTTTCCATGCGACAAGTTTACCTTGATCATCGAAACTAAGCGTAATTATCAATGATGCGCCCTTGTGTTTCGCGTCAACTACTGATCGGCTTCGCTGTATATCCTTCGCAAGTAACTTTTGTAGCGACTCGTGAACAGTTCTACGATACTCCTCGCGAGCTTGAAGCTCAGTTCGGCCCTGTCCTTCGGCTGGCTGGGGCGGTGTGACCGGCTGGGGCGGTGTGACCGGCTCAATGGGCACTACCGGCGGTGCCGGTGCTGCTACCGGAGACGGAACTACGGGCTGCGGCTGAGTGACTGGCTGAGGTCGAGTGACTGGCTGAGGTCGAGTGACTGGCTGAGGTCGAGTGACTGGCTGCGGTCGAGTGACTGCCGCTGGAGATAAAACTGGCTCTGAATTGATTGAGGGCTGCGGGGGCAGCTGCAGTACTTGTGGGGCTATCCGTTCATTCGATGGCTCCCTGACCAAGAGGTTATCTTTTGGACTCCTCGTAATAACGGCAGAACGATTTTTAGGAGCTTCTAGCTGTAAATTATCTTCAACTAGTTGACGCTGCGGCACATCCGGCAGTTCCGGGACGATCTGTGTTGGCGCAGGCTCAATACTCCTTTTTGGCTGAACATTCTGGGGCATGGGCAAACGCTCTATGGGACGCGAAGGAATGATCGGCTCAACCACATCCTCCGGCAGTGACTCTATGGGCTCGAGAATTTCCGGAGCAGAATCAATTTGAACCGTTAAAAAATCACGCTGATCTTCAACTTGGGCGGCGAATTCCGGGACCGTCGCTACAACTAATACATGAAGTAACAATGAGCCCAAAAGTCCCCATAGCATACCCCCGTTATAACCATTTAAAGTGCCTGCCGACATAATTCTGTTAAACGCCTCAATTACTTCTCGATCTAACCTCAAACCACATGATATTTCGACCCTAAACTAATGATAATCATGAGAACGATTTGCTGAATTTTCTGCAGAGCATAGTTAACAAGCAGGTCACAATCTCGTTGTCATGAGACTTAAGTAACTGTTAAGCCCACATTGTGAGCCATGAAACTGTAGCGACATGACGGCCAGGAAGCAACTGAAAGGTTGCCGAGCGGTCTGTTTTAATTTTTTTTGGAGGTATTTAACATGTGGACAAAGCCTGAGTATACCGAAATGCGTTTCGGTTTCGAAGTCACCATGTACATCGCAAACAGATAATTTCTGTTTCGAATGTATGTGAAGGAAAGCCCCTTTTTGAGGGGCTTTCCTTATTAATTACAAGCAAGTCAAAAAGAAAGTTATATTTATGAGAGTGAGAGTTCTTGGTTCAGCGGCAGGCGGTGGGTTCCCCCAGTGGAATTGTAATTGCCCCAATTGTGATGGTGTCCGTAAAGGAACAATCGATGCAAAGCGTCGCACACAATCTTCAATTGCAGTGAGTAGCAACGATATCGACTGGTTACTATTCAACACTTCACCAGACATCCTCACTCAGTTCCAACAGTTTCCTGAATCACAACCGGCAAGGTCTATACGAGATACAGCATTTAAATCGATTGTGCTGCTAGATGCGCAAATAGACCACACGACCGGTTTGTTCATGCTCCGCGAGTCAAAAACACCTTTAAATATCTACTGTACCGATATGGTTTACGAAGACCTAACGACAGGAAACCCCATCTTCAAAATTCTGGAACATTATTGCGGAGTCAACTGGCATCAAATCCACACGAACGAAGAGAATTCCTTTCAACCAGAAGGTATTGACAACATAAAAGTGAAAGCTATTCCACTATCGAGCAAGGCACCTCCTTATTCGCCACACCGAAACGATCCTCACGAGGGCGACAACCTAGGCATCCTACTGGAAGACATGTCAAGCGGTAAAAAGACGTTTTATGCGCCTGGCCTGGGTCAAATTGAGTCTCATATAAAGCCTTATATGGAAGCCGCTGATTGCCTTTTAGTAGATGGAACCTGTTGGACAAATGACGAGATGAAATCGCTAGGCATTGCAAATAAAATGTCGCTTGATATGGGCCACCTTCCGCAATCTGGACCAGGAGGCATGATTGAAGTGCTTAGACCCCTGCCCGCCGAGAAAAAGGTCCTGATTCATATCAACAATACGAATCCAATCTTACGAGAAAACTCAGAACAACGCCAAAAACTCACCGAAGAAAACATTGACGTTGCTTATGACGGGATGGATTTCGTTGTTTAACTTAGAACAAGTTGCAAAAGAGGTTTGCTGTGAGCACAAAAGATAATACCCCTTGGTCAATCGAAGAGTTTGAACGAAGATTAAGAGCGAAAGATAAAAGCTACCATATTCACCATCCGTTTCATATTGCAATGAATGGAGGCGAATGCACGAAAGAACAAGTGCAAGGGTGGGTTTTAAATCGCTTCTATTATCAAATAATGATTCCGATCAAAGATGGCGCGATCTTATCAAACATGCCTGACAAAGAGCATCGAAAATTATGGATTCAAAGAATCCTCGATCATGATGGTATTGATGACGATGAGGGTGGAATAGAAGCGTGGATTGCATTGGGTGAGGCTGTGGGTTTAAGCCGAGAAGATTTGGTTTCTCTGGAGCATGTTACTCCGGGCGTGAAATTTGCGGTGGACGCTTATGTAAGTTTTGCCCGGAAGTCGCCATGGCAAAAATCCGTGTGTTCTTCCCTAACAGAATTATTTGCACCAACAATCCACAAGAAGCGGTTGGATTCATGGCCTGAGCACTACCCCTGGATAGAGCTTGAGGGTTACAAATACTTTCGAAAACGACTCTCTGAGGCGAGAAGAGATGTAGAGCATGGTTTGCGTGTCACATTGGACCACTTCAAGACTAGAGAAGAGCAAGAGGAAGCGCTAAGCATCTTACAATTCAAAATCGATGTATTGTGGACAATGCTAGACTCGATACATGTTACATATGGAATCGGCCCAAATCGAGTTGGCGCGATAGAGAGAATGGAAAAATGAGCGATCCTATTCTAGTTAAAGACAAACCGCTTTCTCTACAAAAACAATTTAGATTTCAATGGGAACCTGCGCAAGAATCTTATGTATTACTATACCCCGAGGGACTGATCAAACTCCCGGGCAGCTCAGGTGAAATCATGAAATTAATTGATGGATCAAAGAGCGTGGACGAGATTATCGCTTATCTAGAAGAACAATTCCCAGGGGTTGACCTCAAAAACGACGTTTTAGATTTTTTGGAGCACGCATATGGAAAAAATTGGATCTGTACCAACGATTAAACCAAAGGGACCGTTGTGGGTAAACGCTGAAATCACTTATAAGTGTCCACTGCACTGCGTCTTTTGCTATAACCCATTAGACTACGCCTCAACGTTTAAATCGGAACTTTCAACTGATGACTGGTTAAAAGTATTTAGGCAGTCCCGCGACTTGGGCGCTGTCCAACTAGGAATTTCTGGTGGGGAACCGCTCATGCGAGACGATGTTGAAATTATGGTCTCAGAGGCTAATCAGATGGGCTACTACGTCAATCTATTAACGTCAGGAATCGGTCTGACTGAGAAGCGTATTTCCGCTTTCAAAGAAGGGGGTCTTGGCCAGATCCAATTATCATTCCAAGATTCAACGAAAGAACTTAATGATTTCCTATCAAGTACCAAAACGTTTGAATTGAAATCAAAAGTCGCAAAACTCATCAAAGAGCATGACTATCCAATGGTGCTAAACGTAGTGCTACATCGACTAAATATCGATCATATGGATCAAATATTAGAAATGGCCGAGGCAATGGGCGCTGACCATGTCGAACTCGCCAATAGTCAATACTACGCGTGGGCTCTCAAGAACAGATCTTACCTCATGCCTAGTGAAGAGCAGTTAAGGAAAGCAGAAGAGACCACAAACCGATTCCGAGAAAAAATCGGTAACAAAATGAAATTGTATTTTATTGTTCCAGATTACTACGCGAACAGACCAAAAGCATGCATGAACGGCTGGGGTTCCGTATTTCTAAATGTCGCTCCGGATGGATTAGCACTGCCCTGCCACGAAGCACGAATGTTACCTGGGTTGACCTTTCCCAATGTTCGAGATCATGACATGGAGTGGATATGGAATGAGTCCCCTGCGTTTAATGCCTACAGAGGCGAATCGTGGATGAAAGAGCCGTGCCGCAGTTGTGACGATCGAACGAAAGACTTTGGTGGTTGCCGGTGTCAGGCATTCCAATTAACTGGTGACGCAACAAATACAGACCCAGTGTGCGACAAGTCAGAGCACCATCATATAATTACTGAGCAAGTAGAACTTGCTCAAAAACCACAGCCACCAGCCGCAGATATTAAACCAATCATCTTCTACCGAGACGATAAAAACTCTAAAGCACTCATTGCTGAAAATTCTTAAATTGCATCACAAGCAACCAAGCGTGAGAGCGAGACGTATCGGCGTGAAATATATCGAATGATTCTTGCAAAAAACATAACGAAGGAATACGGCGAACAAATAGCCGTTGACAACCTAAGTCTAGATATACCGCAAGGACAATTTTTCGGTCTCTTAGGCCCCAATGGATCAGGTAAAACTACGACGATCCACATGCTCTCCACCCTGATTAAACCTACCAGTGGTTCAATTTCCGTGAATGGCATAGATGTTCAGAAAGGCCCACAGACAGTTAGGAAGAGTATAGGTCTTGTGTTTCAAGAATCGGCCCTAGATCGCACGCTCTCCATCGAAGAGAACTTATACTTCTGTGCGGGTTTACACAACATTAGTAAAAAGTCTGCTGGCCCGAGAGTTAATGAGCTACTGGAACTTTTTGAGCTCCAGTCCAAAAAAAATGCAACTGTCGGTAGTTTATCAGGTGGTATGCGCAGAGCAGTTGACATCATTCGTGGTGTGCTGCACGCGCCTAAAGTACTATTCTTAGATGAACCAACGGTGGGTTTAGATCTACCAAGTCGGCGAAGAATTTGGCGTTTTATAAAGCAACTCATCGATGAGCAGCAACTAACAGTTGTACTCACCACCCATTACCTTGAGGAGGCAGCACCTTGCGATAATGTTGCATTTATTAAAGGAGGAAGCATTGTTTCTGAGGGAGCGCCCGAAAAGCTAATTGACCAACTTGGAAAGACAATCATTGAAGTCAACGGTCCGGATACTAACGCGTTAATTGAGCGACTTGAACTCAAAAAATACGAATATATGATTGAGGGAGGAGTGCTATTAATTCGGATTAAGGATTACGAAACAAATAAATTAGACGTTATACAAAGCACATTACGTGGCAAAGCAGACGCAATAAGCGTACGAAAATCTAATTTAAATGATGTATTTCTTTGGTTATCTAGTAACGATCACGGATTAAAATAATGCTCATAGCTCTGAATGCGGTACTAGGCCGAGAACTGAAAAAAACATTCCGCCAGAAATCACGTCTTCTTGCTTCAA
>Ga0209335_10002012_pt1 | contig 22337 bp, 26 predicted proteins | sample COG_09_FD_184753 | JGI IMG/M metagenome (GOLD analysis project Ga0209335, IMG submission 184753) | Pelagic Microbial community sample from North Sea - COGITO 998_met_09 (SPAdes) (version 2) | ecosystem: Environmental > Aquatic > Marine > Neritic zone/Coastal water | place: Helgoland, sampling...
AGTTCCTCTAAACTATTTCCGTTAATTAATTTGTTTTTTAGATCTAAATTCATTTTGTAAAAATAAATTAGACTCTAAAAAGATTCTTGGGTCAACCTAGGATTGAATTATTTGGATTCGATTTGTGTAAAGTTTTTTTGAAACAACAAGATATTGTGTTTCTACGTGAAACCTATATTTTTTTATTAATTGGTGAAAAAGTTTTCCTATGATGTTTTGTAATTCCCAACTTTTTAATTGTCTTTAGATGCTCTCTGGTTCCATAACCACTATTTTTATCCCAATTATAATCTTTAAAATTTTTACCTAAATTAGTTATAATTTTATCTCGAGTAACTTTAGCAATAATTGAAGCAGCTGAAATAGAAGCGATCTTTTGATCGCCCTTTATTATTGACTTAAGTTTATAATTTTTTATTTCAGGCAATTTGTTTCCATCAATTAAAACAAGTTTAGGTTTTCTTTTGAGTTTTTTTATTGCTCTTTTCATAGCCAATAAACTTGCGTGAAGAATGTTCATTTTCTCAATTTCTTTTATTGAAGCTTTTCCCGTAGCCCATATAGAGTTTTTTTTAATGTACTTTGCTAAAAACTCTCTCTTATTTTTAGATAATTTTTTTGAATCTTTGAGTAATTTTTTATTAATAGTTTTATTTAGTATTACAGCAGCTGCGTAAACTGGTCCAATTAAGCTTCCTCTACCAACCTCATCAACCCCAGCAATTAATTTCATTAAATTTTAATATTCAATTCTTGTATTTTTTTTTTAATCTTTTTTAAATCCTCCCAAGAATATTTCTTATTTTCAGGAAATCTTATTAGGTAAGAAGGACTGAAAGTTGTCATGAGAGGAAAAGTTTTATTTTTTAAAATTACCTCTTTCCATTTTCCTCTTTCATTAGATATTTTACTTAAACCAGTAATTGCTTCCATTGCAGTATTTCCCATCAGAATGACAATTTTTGGATTTATGATTGATACGTGTTCTTTTAAAAATACTGAATAACGTTTTATTTCTTGAGCTGTGGGCTTACGATCTTCTGGAGTTCTAAAGTTAACTGAATATGTAGTGTAAACTTTCTCACGATTAATATTGATTGCTAGAAGCATTTTATTCAACAATTCACCAACCTCACCTTGAAATGTTAAACCAGATTCATCCTCATCTTTTCCAGGTGCCTCACCAATTAACATTATGGGAGAGTTGTTGTCACCATCACCCAAGATAAGGTTTTTAGAATTATTTTTTAAATTACAATTTTGAATTGAATTTATTTGATCTTTAAGAAGCAATAAAAGTTCACTTTTATTTTGATTTTCTGAGTGATTGTTATTTTGAACTGCATTTAGTCTATTTATAGGAGTGTCACTAAAAACAAAGTCAGGCTCTATAGCTTTTAATAGTTCATGAGCATATTTAGCATTTTGATTTAAGGTCTTTTTAATCATAAAGTGTGTACATGTTGTTAAAAATTAAATTAATTTTAATTTTGATTTTATTTTATCAGACCCCTTTGTTATCTAAAAGCAATAGTTTTGAAAAAATTGACTCTAAAAATTTATCAAAATACTTCTCAGGTATTGTAGCATCTGGAAATCAAAAAAATTCAGAGGCATTAGAATTTTTTAACTCATCAAAAATTCTTATCAATAAGCATGATCCATACTTAAAAAGGTATGTTTATACATTAGTTTTAGAAAACAAAGTTTCCCAAGCAATTAATTATGTTAGACAAAATAAAGATAAAGATAATGCTAAATTTTTTGATGCATATTTATTGTTATTAATTGATAGTTTAAAAAAAAATGATCTAGATACTGCATTCAATGTTATATCAAAAGCATCTAAATTTGTTGAGGAAGATAGATTTAATTTAGCTATTTTAGAAAGTTTTAAGCAGTATGTATATTTGTTTAAAGAAAAAAATTTTTTAGATAATAAGAAAAATTTAGGTAAGCTATCTATTATTTCAGAAACATTTCAAAGGTGTTATTTGGGTGATCCAAAAACAGACAGCTATTTTTTAAACATAATTAATGACCCAGAGTCAGACTTTACCAGATACATTTATTTTTATCTCAGTTATTTGGTTGAAAATAATCAATTAGAAAAAGCAGAAAAAATTTCTGAAGATATAGATTTTATAAATGCCACATTATTGTTGTCCCAGGGTAAAAGTTGGATTGAAAATAAAAATTTTAAAAAATTAAATGATGTTTTTTCTTGTAAAAATCAAAATGATTTAATTGCTGAATTTTTATTTTTGATATCAAATTTATATTCTTCTCAAGATAATTTTGAAATGTCAAATTTTTACTTAAATTTATCAAATTTTCTAAATCCAAAATTTACATTTAACCTTTCCTTAGTCGCTGAAAATTATTATTTAAATAAAGATTATGAAAAAGCAAAAAAAGTTTTAAAAAAATTTACAAAAGAAGAAGACTTTTATTATTGGTATCGATTAAAAAAAGAAGCACAAATTATTGGAAAACTGAGAAACGATCAAGAGTCTCTTAATTATATTACATCAAATTTTAAAAAAATAGAGAGACCAAATAAAAAAATATTATTTGACATTGCAAATTTTTATAAAAAAACAAAAAATTATGAAGAAGCAATAAAGTATTATACTAAAATTATTAATGATTTAGAGGAAGGCTCTGATATTAGATCTGATATTCTTTATAGAAGGGGAGGTAGTTATGAAAGAATTAAAAATTATAAAGAAGCAGACAGAGATTTACTAAATGCTCTTAGCGTAAGTCCCAATGACGCTTATGTATTAAATTATCTTGCCTACTCTTGGTTAGAAAGAGATTATAAAATTGAAGAGGCAATCGAAATGTTAGAGATAGCCTATAAGGCTAAAAGTAACGACCCATATATTATTGATTCACTTGGCTGGGCCTATTATTTAACAGATGATTATTTAGAAGCTGAAAAATTTTTAAAAAGAGCTGTGGAGTTGATGCCAGATGATCCAGTGGTTAATGATCATTATGGAGATATTTTGTGGAAGCTGAACAGAAAAATTCAAGCACGTTATTTTTGGTCTAACGTACTTAAAATGGATGATGCCGAAGAAGATATAATTAAAAAAATTAATATCAAGATGATTCAGGGTCTTAAAAGTTAATAGATGCTGTATTCTAAAGTTAAATCATACGCAAAATTAAATTTAGCATTAAATATAGTTGGTAAGAGTAATTCTTTGCATAAAATAGAAAGCATAATATCATTTGTTAATTTACATGATTTAATTACAGTAAAAGAAATAAAATCAAAAAATCATGTAATAGAATTTAGGGGAAAATTTTCTAAAAATATAAATAAAGATAATACAATTTCTAGATTATTAGAAATATTAGAAAAAAAAAAATTATTAAAAAATAAAAAATTTCAAATAAAAGTTGATAAGAAAATTCCCAATAAAGCGGGTCTTGGAGGGGGCTCAATGAATGCTGCAAGTATTTTAGAATTTTTTATTAAAAAAAAAATTATTAAAGCAAGAAAAAAAAAAATAGTAGAAATTTCTAAATTAATTGGATCAGATGTAATTTTGGGTTTAAATAAAAAAAGTGCTATTTTAACATCAAAAAACGAAATCAAATATTTCAATAATACAAAAAAATTTTATACGCTTATTGTTAAACCTAATTTTGGTTGTTCAACTCGAGAAATATATTCCAGAGTAAGAAAATTTCATAAATCAAAGTTAAATCAACCTAAGAAAAAAATGTTTAGTTTAAATTATTTAAAAAAAATGGGTAACGATTTAGAAAAAGTTGCTTTTATAAAATATCCAAAATTAAAAATTATTAAATTATATTTAGAGAATTCATTAGACCCTGCTTTTGTGAGAATGACAGGGTCAGGATCATCTTTAGTTGCATATTTTCAATCAAAAAAAAGTTGTGAACGTGGAAAAAAAAGGTTTAATAAAAAATATAAAAATTACTGGTGTATAGCTTCAAAAACTATATAAATTTATTTTTTTTATGTTATACGAACTTATTATTGGGGCGTAGCCAAGCGGTAAGGCACGGGTTTTTGGTACCTGCATCCTAGGTTCGAATCCTAGCGCCCCAGCCAATTATGAAAAGTTTTTTAGATACAATTTTTTTTAGATCAAATAATTTAGACTATGTAAGTCAAAATATAAAAGACTTAACAAAAAATACTCCAGCAAATAAAATTTTTGATGCAATAAACTCTTTTTCATCAGATAGCGAAATCAGGTATGTTGGAGGTTGTGTTCGAAAGATAATCAATAAAGAAAAAGTTGATGACATTGATTTAGCTACAAATTTAGACCCACAAAAAGTTTGTGAAGCTTTAAAAGAAAATAAAATTAATTATTACGAGACTGGCATCGAACATGGAACTATCACTGCCATAATTGATGAATATAAATTTGAAATTACTACATTAAGAGAAGACATCTCAACAGATGGAAGACATGCAAAAGTACAATTTTCAAAAGATTGGAAAGAAGATGCATCAAGAAGAGATTTTACAATTAATTCAATTTATTCTGATCGAGAAGGTAATTTGTTTGATCCATTTGATGGTAGAAAGGATTTAGAAAATGGCTTAGTAAAATTTATAGGCAATTCAGATATAAGGATTAAAGAAGATTACTTAAGAATATTAAGATATCTAAGATTTTTTACTAATTACTCTAAACACCCTCATAATCCGGAATTAATTAGAAAACTCAAAATGAATATTGGTGGGATTTCAAAGTTATCAAAAGAACGATTATTTGATGAATTAAAAAAAATTTCTCAATTAGAAAACTTAGAAAAAATAGCAAAAAATAAAATTAGTTTAGAACTACTTCAAATAATTTTTCCTGAATTAAAAAATATTATTATTTTTTCAAAATTAAATTCGTACAAAAGATCAATACTAGAAGAAAATGATTTCATTTTTATGTTATCTTTAATGATAATTGATGACTCTGATAATACTGACTATTTTTTTTATAAATTTAATATTTCAAAAAAAGATCAAAAAAGAATTAAAATCATTAATGATTTTTACCAAGAAAAAATTAGCTCAAAAACTTTTTTAGAAAATAGAATGAATAGAATTTTTTATTATGATGGCAAGCAAGCTGTATGTGATATTTTGAATTATTATTTAATAAAATCAAAAAAAATTGAAAAAAATCTTATGGATTTAATTCATTTATATAAAAATAAATCGATACCAAAAATGCCAATAGGTGCAGATACTTTAATGACAAAATTCAATATTCCAGAAGGTAAACAATTAGGTACAAAACTTAAAACAATTGAAGAAGAATGGGTAAAGAATAATTTTAAGATTTCTGATAAACAAATAACTTATATTGTTAATAATTAGATATATTTAACATCTTTAATCTCAAAGTTTTTTACTCCCGCTGGAGTATGTATTTCAACTAGGTCACTTTTATTTTTCCCTATTAATCCTTTGCCAATAGGAGATTGAAAGTAAATTAATTTTTGTTTTAGATCAGCCTCATCTTTTCCTACAATTTTATAATTTATTTTTTCACCTGTATCTAAATTTTCTAAAAAGACTGTTGAGCCAAATATAACTTTACCCTCATTGTTTAATTTTGTAACATCAATAACATTTGCTCTAGCAATAATATCATTTATTTCTGTAATTCTTCCCTCATTATGAGACTGCTCTTCTTTTGCAGCATGGTACTCAGCATTTTCTTTTAGATCTCCATGAGACCTAGCTTCAGCTATGGCAGCTACAATTTCAGGTCTTTTTTTTTCTTTTAAAAATACCAGCTCGTCTTTAAGCTTAACTAATCCATTTAATGTTATTGGTTCTTTTTCCATACTATTTCCATTTAGCTGTGGGTGGTAATGACATTAATATTCCCTGAACATTTCCACCTGTTTGTAATCCAAATTTTGTTCCTCTATCATATAATAGATTAAACTCCACATATCTACCTCTCTTGATATATTGTAATTCCTTGTCATTTAAATTCCATTTTTTATTTATTTTTTTTCTAATAATATTCTGAAAAATTTTTTGAAATGTAGTTCCAACATCTCTTACAAATTTAAAATCTTTTTCAAAATTATCTTTTTTATAATCAAAAAAAATACCTCCTACTCCCCTTGGCTCTTTTCTATGAGGCAAATAGAAATATTCATCACACCATTTTTTATATTTTGAATAATAATTTTTATTATGACGATCGCACATCTTTTTTAATATTTTATGAAATTCTTTTTTTTCATTTTTATCTTTTATTGAGGGTGTTAAATCCATACCACCACCGAACCAATCCTGTGTTGTGCAGATATATCTTGTGTTAAAATGCATAGCAGGAATTAAGGGATTTTTCATGTGCATTACTACAGAAATTCCTGATGCCCAAAATCTTGGATCTTTTTTAGCACCCAGTATATTTTTTTGAAATTTTTTTGGAAATTTTCCATAAACTTTTGAAAAATTAACTCCAACTTTATCAAATACTTTTCCATTTTCTAAAATTCTGAATTCACCACCACCTTCATCTTTTTTATGATTTCTTTTCCAATTTGATGATTTGAATTCAATTTTATTTTTTTCTAAATCACTTATGTTATGACAAATAGCATCCTGTAACATTTTAAACCAATTACTTGCTAGATCTTTTTTAATTTCTAGTTCCATATTAAATTAATTTAGTTTGTTTTAAACTTTCTGCCAATATGATTGCAACAGATGAGGCAATATTAAGTGAACGCATGCTATTTTTCATAGGTATTTTTAATCTATCTTTAACAATTTTGTGTATATTATCTGGAACACCGGCACTTTCCCTCCCAAATAAAATTGTATCATTTTTATCAAATTCAAATTCTGTGTATGGCAAAGATGCTTTAGTGGTCATAAGCACAATTCTTTGATTCTTCTTTGACTCAAAAAAATCGTCTGCACTTTTGTAAAATTTTATTTCTTTTTCATTCATATAATCCATAACGACTCGCTTAAATCTCTTATCACTCAATAAAAAACCACAGGGCTCTATAATCTCTAATTTTGCACCCAAACAAGAACAAGTTCTGATTATTGCTGCAGTATTTTGTGGAATATCTGGTTCAAATAATGCAATTTTAGGGCCATGATTTGTTGAATTCTGTGTCATTCTTTCAGTAGTAAATTTACTATTTTATATTATATGAATTCATATATTTAGGTAGAAATAATCTATATTGAGTATATTTAAATAAACAAAAAAATGTCAGAAAAAAAAACTAATAGAAGAGATTTTTTATTTACAGCCACTTATGCTGTTGGAGCTGTAGGAGTAGGTGCAACAGTGTGGCCTATGGTCGATCAAATGAATCCTGACGCTTCAGTAAAAGCTTTAGCGAGCACAGAAGTAGATGTAAGTTCTGTTAATCCAGGAAAAACTATAACTGTCTTGTGGAGAGGTAAGCCAGTTTTTATTCGAAGAAGAACTCAAGAAGAAATAACTGAAGCAAGATCTGTTAAGTTAGAGGATTTAAAAGATCCTCAAAAAGATGAAGATAGAGCTAAAAATCCAGAGTGGTTAGTGATGTTAGGAGTTTGTACCCATTTAGGATGTGTGCCCTTGGATCAAAAGGGTGATTTCAATGGATGGTTTTGCCCATGTCATGGTTCACACTATGATACATCGGGAAGAATTAGGAAAGGTCCAGCTCCAACAAATATGGAGATTCCAAAATATGAATTTGTTAACGCTAATACAATTAAGATTGGTTAAATTATATGAGTGATCATGAATATACTCCAAAGTCGAAAGCTGGTAAGTGGTTTAACGATAGATTACCACTTTTAACACTTGCTAATCATTTAACAGATTATCCAACTCCTAAAAATTTAAATTATTGGTGGACTTTTGGAGGAATTTTAACTTTTTGTTTAATTACTCAAATCGTTACGGGGCTTACTTTAGCTATGCACTATATTGCTCACGCCGATATGGCTTTTGAAAGTGTTGAGCATATAATGAGAGATGTTAATTATGGTTGGCTGATTAGATATATTCATGCAAACGGAGCCTCTATGTTTTTTTTAGCTGTTTATATTCATATTTTTAGATCTTTGTTTTATGGATCTTATAAATCACCAAGAGAAATTATTTGGATCATTGGTATAATTATATATTTATTGATGATGGCAGCTGCATTCATGGGTTATGTTCTTCCGTGGGGACAAATGAGTTTTTGGGGTGCTACAGTAATAACAAATTTATTTAGTGCAATTCCATTGGTTGGAGAAGGAATTGTAACTTGGTTATGGGGTGGATATTCAGTTGATAACCCAACGTTAACTAGATTTTTTACTCTTCATTACCTAATTCCATTTTTGATTTTAGGATTAGTAGTTCTTCACATTTGGGCATTACATGTTCCTGGAAATAATAATCCAGTTGGTATTGATATAAAGAAACCTTCAAAAGACACTGTTCCTTTTCATCCATATATAGTTATTAAAGATGGATTTGCATTATTAATGTTCATGATAGTTTTTGCTTTTTTTGTTTTTTATACACCAAATATTTTAGGTCATGCCGACAATTACATTGAGGCTAACCCTTTAGTTACACCCGCTCACATTGTTCCGGAGTGGTATTTGTTACCATTTTATGCAATTTTAAGATCAGTTCCTGATAAACTTTTAGGAGTAGTGGCAATGTTATCAGCAATTTTAATTTTAGCAGCTTTGCCATGGCTTGATACTTCAAAAATAAGATCTGCTGTATTTAGACCTTTATACAAACAGTTTTATTGGATCTTAGTAGCTGACGTTTTAATTCTAGGTTATGTAGGAGCTATGCCTGCAGAAGGACTGTACTTATTAGTGGCTAGAGTAGCTACTGCTTATTATTTTTTACACTTTTTGGTCATTCTTCCAATTTTAGGTTACAAGGAAAAAACTCTTCCTGTTCCATTAAGTATTACAGACCCAGTACTTGGTGGATCTCCAAATTTAGCTACGGTTAAAAATAAAGAAAGTTTAAACAATTAAGTGAAAAATTTTTTAAAAATATTTTCTGTATTTATTATATCAATTGGATTATCGTTTAATGTGAATGCTGCTGAAAAAGCTGAGTATTTAAAAACAGATTGGAGCTTTAAGGGTCTTTTTGGAAAATTTGATCGTGGTGCACTTCAACGAGGATATCAAGTTTATACAGAGGTCTGTTCATCTTGCCACTCCATGAAATATCTGAGTTATAGAAATCTATCAGAAAAGGGTGGTCCCGAATTTTCTGAGGATCAAGCAAAAGCAATTGCTGCTTCTTTTGAAGTAAAAGATGGACCAAATTCAGATGGTGAAATGTTTACTAGACCTGGAAAACTATCAGACAAATTTGTTATGCCCTATGAAAATGTTAAGGCAGCGCAAGCAGCCAATGGTGGTGCTTATCCTCCTGACATGTCGGTTTTAGTCAAAGCAAGAGGAGGAGGTGTGGATTATATTTACTCTCTATTGCAAGGCTATGAAGATCCTCCATTGGGGGAAACTTTAGATGACGGTGTATATTATAATAAATATATGTATGGAAACAAAATAAGAATGGCCAACCCATTATCTGATGGCTTAATAGAATATGCAGATGGAACAGAAGCTTCAATTGAACAAATGTCAAAAGATGTGACAACATTTTTAATGTGGACAGCTGAACCGCATCTAGAAGCAAGACACCAAATGGGCTTTAAAGCAATTATATATTTAATTATTTTAACTGCGTTAGTATATTTTAGTATGAAAAGAGTCTGGTCACGTGTTGAAACGAAAGTTTAAAACATCACCATCTTTTACAATATAATCTTTTCCCTCAAGTCTCATTTTACCGTTAGTTTTTGAATTAACCCAGCCATCATTTTCAATAAAATCTTTATAAGAAATTGTTTCAGCTCTGATAAATCCTTTTTCAAAATCAGTATGAATTTCACCTGCAGCCTTAGGAGCAGTGCAATTTTTTTGTATTGTCCATGCTCTAGTTTCTTCAGGTCCAGAAGTAAAAAAAGTATCTAGTTCAAGAATTTTATACCCTTTTTTAATTAGTAGGTTTAATCCAGTTTCTTTTAAACCAATCATTTCCATGTAATTTTTTTTTTCATTTAAATCGAGCTCATTTATTTGATTTTCTATGTCTGCAGAAACAATTAAGGTGCTGTCTTGACTATATTTTTCAATGAATTTTTTGGTATAATCATTTCCATTTTGAACACTTTGTTCGTCTACATTACAAACAAATATTTTTGGTTTTAAGGATAATAACCCACTAAGATTTAGTTGTTTTTTATCAAATTGAGTTTTTAAATTTGAAATATCTTTATTGTGATTTATACAATCTAAAGCACTTTCAAGTATTTTTATTTGATCTTCATCGACATTTTTTTTGTTACTTTTTTCTAGTCTTTTTTGGATAGACTCGAGATCTGCAAGCATCATTTCTGTTTCTATAATCTCAAGATCTCTCACAGGATCTACTGTGGGATTTACATTTTGAATGTCATCAGAGTCAAAACATCTAATCATATGTATAATTGCATCCACTTCCCTTATATGAGATAAAAATTTGTTACCTAAGCCTTCCCCTTTAGATGCACCTTTTACTAGACCAGCAATATCAACAAAAGAAATAGATGTGTTGATAGTTTTTTTCGATTTTGAAATTTTAGCTAAGTTTTCTAATCTCTCATCAGGAACTGGAACAACACCAACATTTGGATCAATTGTGCAAAATGGAAAGTTTGCTGCTTGTGCTTTACTAGAGTTAGTTAATGCATTAAAGAGAGTTGATTTACCAACATTGGGTAATCCAACAATTCCACATTTAAAACTCATTATTTATTATTTACAGTGCTTGAAAATAGATCTAGTTTTTTTTCTACAAGTATTGAAATTGACTCAGTAATATTTTTTGATATTTTTTCAATTCCAACAGTCTCCTCATCATCAAAATTTTGCAAAACATAATCAGCAACATCGATACTTCCTTTAGGCTTGCCTATGCCAATTCTTACTCTTGAATAATCCTTACCAATATATTTATCTATTGATGATATTCCATTATGACCTGCACTTGATCCACCAAATTTTGCTTTTATTTTTCCGAATTCAACGTCAAGATCATCATGAAAAACAATTACATCTTCAGCATCAATTTTAAAATATTCAATTAATTCTCTGATACAAATTCCAGAGTTATTCATGAATGTTAGAGGTTTGATTGCGTAAACTTTTCTGTCGCTAATATTTCCAGTAGTCAATAGACCTTTAAACTTTGGTTTTTGTTTGGTGAGACCAAATTCTTTATTGATTGTGTCTATAATTTTAAATCCAACATTATGTCGATTATTTTCACTGTCTGGCGTTGGATTACCCAATCCTACAAATAGAAGCATAAATTTATTAGATTTTGTATTTCAAAATTAGAGAATTATTTTTTTTCTTCAGCAGGTTTTTTGTCAGCGGGTTTCTTCTCTTCACCCTCTTTCTTTTGACCTTCTGTCGGTTTTTCACCATCTGCAGCAGCAGCTGCCTCTGTTCCTTCTGCACCTTCTGCGCCTTCAGCAGTTTCAGCTTCAGCAGGTTTTTCTGGTTCTTTCATAACAGTTGGAGCCGCCAAGGTTGCTATAACAAAATCTCTTCCTTGGATAGTTGGAGTTACCTCTGGATCTAGTTGCACTGAAGAGATTTTAAAACTTTCACCAATATCAATTCCATCCAAGTCTAAAGTTAGACTTGCAGGTATTTTCTCACTTGGACATTTTAATTCAACTTTTCTTCTAACTATGTTCAATACACCACCTCTTTTTAATCCAGGTGACTTGTCATGGTTAATAAAATTAACAGGAACTTCAATTGTAATTTTTACTCCAGGCAGAACTCTTAAAAAATCTACATGAGTAGGTTCATCAGTTAAAATATGATACTCAACTTCTCTAGGCAAAACATTCTGAGGTTTACCGTCAATATTTAAGGTAAGGATATTTGATAAAAAGTTTTCTTTTTCAATTAATGTTTTTAATAATTTTTTTGATATTGTAATTTTCTGGTTTTCATCTTTTCCACCATAGATAATTGCTGGAACCGCTCCATTTTCTCTAATGGAGTTTAATTGTCCTTTAGTTTTATTGTCTCTGATGCTTGCGTCTAATGAATTCATAAACCATGGTTTTTTAACCCATGTTGATAAATAATCAAGGTAATTATTTGAATAAATCTGAAACCGAAGTTGAGTTAGAAATTCTTTTTATTGCCTCACCCATAAGGCCAGAAATGGGTAAAACTTCTATATTTTTAACATTTTTAGTTTTTCCCCCATTATCGATAGTATCTGTAATCACTAAATTTTTAATTACAGACTGTTTAATTTTTTTTACTGCATCTCCACTTAATACACCATGAGTAATATAAACATAAACTTCTTTTGCACCTCTTTCTTTTAGAGCTTTAGCTGCATTAACTATTGTGCCACCAGAGTCAATTATGTCATCTACTATTATGCAAGTTTTACCTTTTACATCTCCAATCACATTCATCACTTTTGATTGACCAGGCTTAGGTCTTCTTTTATCAACTATAGCAAGGCCAACATTTAAAATTTTACCAACTGCTCTTGCTCGTTCAGTTCCACCAACATCTGGTGCAACACAAATCATATTTTTACTTTTAATTTTTCTTTTAATGTGTCTTGCAAAGATTGGTGTAGCAAAAAGGTTATCTACAGGAATGTCAAAGAAACCCTGAATTTGTCCAGCATGTAAATCAACAGTTACAACTCTATCAGCACCTGCTTTTGTGATTAAATTAGATACTAACTTTGCTGAGATAGAAGTTCTTGGCACAACTTTCCTATCTTGTCTTGCGTATCCAAAATATGGAATTACAGCAGTGATGTTTTTTGCAGAAGATCTTTTTAGGGCATCAATACACAACAATAATTCCATTAAATTATCATTAGCGGGTGATGAAATTGATTGGATAATAAAAATACTGTTTCCTCTAATATTTTCATTTATCTCAACATAAATTTCTCCATCAGCAAATTTTCTTATACTTGAGTTAACAAGTTTTGATTTTAAATATTTAGCAATATTTTTACTGAGAACTTTGTTGCTATTTCCAGTTAATAATTTCATTGAAAAATTTAATTAATCATAATTATTGAAATATTTCTACCATAATCAACATGATTTAATTTTAAAGATCGTCTAGCACTAAAAAAATTATTTTTTTCAGTGAAAGTATCGATATTTATCATATCAATTTTACTAATTTTATAAAACTTGACTTGAGATCTGACATAACTAGGTAAATTAAAATAAATTGATTCATTTTTAATTTTAAAGAAAATTTTGTTTTTTTTATGTCTTTTGATGAATTTTTTTAGAAAATCTGATTTTACTTCATAATTTTTTTGAGCAATTGATGGTCCAATAGCAATTGTAATGTTCTTTCTATTACAACCTTTTTTTAGCATGTGATTAATAACTTTTTTTACAATACCTTTGTAAGCACCTTTCCAACCAGCATGAATAGCTGCAATCATTTTTCTCTTATTATCATATAATAACAAAGGAACACAATCAGCAGTTAAAACAGCAATTGGTATTTTTTTTTGATCAGTAATAATTGCATCAGCTTTAATTTTTTTTTTACTAAACTTATAATTTTTATCTATAAAGACAAATTTATTACCATGTGTTTGATGAACTAAGAAAATATCTTTTGCTTTTTTACTAATTTTGTTTTTAACAATTGTTAAATTCTTTTTTATATCTTTTTTATAATCATGAGAACCTGGACCACAATTAAGACTTTTATAGATGCCTTGTGATTTACCACCATTCCTATTAAAAAAACCATGATTAATATCTTTATGTTTTAGTAATTTTTTTGATGTAATCAGATTAAAACCCTAATTTAAATTTATTCTTTTTATTTTTAATTAACATAACTTTAAATAATTTTCCCATTTGTTTATCGTCAACTAATCTTTTCAATCTATAGTAAATATCTGCTTTTTTAAGAAAACTCTGATTTCTTGATATTATTTCAGCTCTTTCATATATACCCATTTTAATCAAAAATTCTTTTTGAGTAGTTAAATTATCTTTTAATCCATTTAAATTTTTAATAATTTTTTTAAATAGACTAAAACTTATATTGTGAGTGATATCTGAGTCTCCAATATTTTTTAGTATATTAGAATATCTATGTCTCGAGATTGACTGCAGAGTATTTTTCATTTTGATGTTTGAATATCCATAATCAATAATCAAAATTCCTCCCGTGTTTATTTTAATTATATCAGATATTTTTTTTAAATAATCAATACCGGTCTCTGAATATTCAATAAATTTTTGATTTTTTGATAGTTTAAAATTTATTTTTTTTTCATAATTTTTCATATTAAATTTTTTTTCAAAGAAATAAGCTTCTTTATTATTTTCTAAATGAACAAACTTTTCAAACCATAAATTTTTCTTTTTTGAAAATTGTTTTATTGCAAGTGAATCAAAAAATTCATTTGCAATAAATATACTTGGAATTTTTTTAAGTTTTTTAATGTTTGTAATCCAAGATATATTATTTTTGTTTAACTTTGTTTTTTGAATTTTGATTAAAGTTGGGCTCTTTTCATAAATATTGAATTTACAAGATTTTAGAAATATTGGAAAGTTTTGAAAACTTTCTAGAAGAATTTTCATCATTTCTCCATTACCTGCACCTAACTCAACTAAATTAAATTTTTTTGGTGAACCTAAACTTTTCCAAAAACTAAAAATCCAAATTGCAATCATCTCAGAAAATAACCTTGAAATATTTGGAGCTGTTATAAAATCCCCCTTTTTACCAAAGGGATTTTTTTTCATATAGTATCCAAATTTTTTACTATAAAGAGAATAATCTATAAACTTATCTAAGGGTAAATTCAGTGTCTTTTTTATTTTCATATTTTGTGACAATTAAATAACATCCGATTAATAAGCTAAAGAAACTTATAATTTGTCCCATTGTAAGATTGAATAATAAATAACCCAATTGTTCATCTGGTACTCTAAAAAACTCAATTACGAATCTAAAAGTAGAATAAATTAATAAAAATAACCCAGAGATAAATCCTGGTTTTTTTGCAAAAAATTTATTTTTAAAATACAGAAGAAGTATAAATAAAATAATTCCTTCCAATAAAGCTTCATATATTTGTGAGGGGTGTCGATATAAATTATCTACTTGTACAAATTTGACTGCCCAGGGTACATTTGTTTCAATTCCATAAAGTTCAGAATTTATAAAGTTTGCTATTCTTCCAAAAAAAATTCCAATAGGTGCAACAAAGGATACTATATCTAAATAATTAAATGGATTTTGAGAATTTTTTCTTGCAAATATAATACTTGCAATAATTATCCCTATCACACCACCATGAAAAGACATCCCACCTTGCCAAATTTTAAAAATATCGAACAGATTATTGGAATAAAAATTTAGATTGTAAAATATTACATAGCCTAATCTTCCTCCAATAATCAAACCTACAATTAAATAAGTTATATAATCGTCAAATTTTTCATTTATTTTTGTGTCTGAAATAAAAAATTTTTTTCCTAAAATCCAGCCTAATGAAATACCAACAATATAAGCTAGAGAATACCATCTAATTTCAATTGAAAAAATTTGAAATGCAACTGGGTCAAAATTATTAATGAACATTTTTAATTATATATGTAAGTTATAATTATAATAAGTTATTAGATAAATATATGAAAAATTCAAAGTTTGTAATTGATAAACTAGCTAAGTTATTTGAGCAAGGCATAGTTTCATCAAAAGATATAGCTAGTGAATTAGTAACTATTTTGAAATCCAAGAGAGATGAAATAGTTTTTAAGATGAAACTTACGAGTAAAGATGAATTTGAAATTCTTTCTAAGAGAGTAGAAAATTTAGAAAAAAAAATTGATCAATTAAAATCTTCAAAAATAAAGAAAATTAAAAAGGTAAAAAAATCTTAACCTCTAAACCATTCATAGATGATTTTGCTAATTTGATATTTCCACCATGTGATTGCACAATGTCTGATGCAATAGATAATCCAAGTCCAACACTTGATTTTGAGTCAGCTCTTCCTTTATCAATTTTATAAAATGGCTTAAATACGTTCTCATATTCTTGCTCAGGAATACCAGGACCATCATCTTCAATTTTTATAAATACATTGTTACTACTTTTGTTAATGCTAATTTTTACTTTTTCGGCATATTTAATTGCATTATCAATTAAGTTATTAATACATCTTTTAACTAAGTTTTTTCTTCCACTTATATTTACCCCAGCTAAAACGTTTGAAGAAATATTTTTATTGTTATATTTTTTGACTATTTCATTGATTAAATCACTAAGATTAAAAAGTTCATCTTTTTCAAGATATGATGAGCTAGTAAACTGCAGATACTCATTTAACATTTTTTCCATTTCATTAATATCCTCGGATAACTTAGAGGCTAATTCACTATCTTTAATGAAAGCTATTTGGAGTTTCATTCTTGTTAGCGGAGTCCTTAAATCATGACTAATTCCAGATAACATTTCTGATCTTTGATTGAGATGTCTAATAATTCTTTTTCTCATTTTATCAAATTCATATCCTGCCTGTCTTATTTCAGCTGCACCTGAGGGTTTAAATTCCTCTATTTCTTCTCCTCTACCAAATTTTTCAGCTGCTTTAGCAAGATTTGTTATTGGTCTTGTTTGATTCTTTAAAAAAATTAATGATATAAAAATCATTATTATGGCTGGCACTGTTATCCAAAGAGCAAATATTCTAGCTGATGAACTTGTAACCCGATCACGAGGGATTAAAAATTTAAAATATCCAGATTGATATTTAATTCTTAGATCAATTAATTCTTTATATCCAATTGTATCAAACCAAAACTCTCCATTACCAAATTTTGACTTAAGCTCTCTTCTTAAAGTCCTATCAATTGGACTAAACCATCTTTCATCATAACTAAAATTAAAATTACTATCATCAACATATTCAATATTTAAATCTTGATATACTGAAAAGAGATTAGTTATGTAGTCTTTGTCATAATTTTCATTTGAATAAACTTCAATAAAAGTACTAATTTCACCTACAACAGCTTTTGTCATACCTTTATTAGTTTTAATCCAAAGACTATCAAAGAAAACAATTGTTATAACTAATTGTAAAACAATGACTGGAACAGCAACAATAAGCAGAGCTCGATAAAACAATCTTTTTGGAAGAATGTTTTTAAAAAATCTACTCAATCCATAAAACATATCCAGCTCCTCTAATGGTTTGTAAAAATTTTGGATTTTTTGGATCTATTTCAATTTTTTTTCTTAATCTAGTAATAATCACATCAATAGATCTTTCTTTATCTAATTCAATTAATACACCTATATTTTCTCGAGAAAATGTTTTTCCAGGATTATTTATCATTTTTTCTAAAATTTTTTTTTCAGTATTATTAATTTTATATTCAGTATTCTCTTTTAAAATTATTTGTTTATTTAAATCAATTTTAATATTCTCAAATTGTATAACTCTTTTTTGATCACTCTTCTTCGTTTTTTCAATAATATTTTTTATTCTCAATAAAAGTTCTTTTGGTTCAAATGGTTTTGGCAGATAATCATCAGCTCCAATCTCTAATCCTTCAATTCTCTCATTTGCTTCGCCCTTAGCTGTTAACAAAATTATTGGAGTATCTAGTTTTTTTTGATTTTCCTCAATAAATTCTAAACCACTTTTTCCAGGCATCATTATATCTAAAATTATTAAATCAAATTTTATTATTTTAATTTTTTCTAAAGCATCTTCTGCACTAGAAGCAGTTGTGACTAAATAATTATTTTCATTTAAATATTTTTTAACTAAAATTCTTATTCCATCATCATCATCTACAACTAAAATATGAGCAATTAAATTATCCATTTATTATTTTCTTTAAAACACTGTCGAAATTTATTACCTCTTCTGAACTAGAGTTTAATAATGCACTATGAATTCTTTTTTTCTGTATTTCAAATATTTCATTGAATATTTTTTTTCCTTTTTCATTAAGAAAAATATGTTTAATTCTAGTATCTTGGTCATTTTTTTTAAAAATTATTACCTCTAATTTAATTAAATCTTTTAACACTCTATTAAGGCTTTGTTTGGTGACCTTAAGTCTTCTCAATAGTTCTGAAATAGAAATACCTTCATACATCGATAATAGATGAATTACTTTCTGATGTGCCAAACCAATTTTGTATTTATTAAGAATTTTTTTAGAGTCTGAGAATGTTTCTCTGTAACCTATAAAAAGTTTTTCTATTAAATCTTTTAATTGATCATCTTTTAGATATAAAAGTTGTTTCATTATTGGTAAGTTATATTGACATATTATAGATACAAAGATATTTTTCAGTAAGAATTTTTATTTCACAAATGATACCCTACGATAAAAGATCTGGAAAAATATGGTACAATGGCGAATTAGTTGATTGGTCAGATGTCAAAGTTCATGTTTTAAGCCATGGATTACATTATGCTAGTTGTGTTTTTGAAGGTGAGCGTGTTTATGATGGCTCAATTTTCAAGCTAGAAGAACACACATCAAGATTATTTCATTCAGCTAGAAGAATGGGATTTGAAATACCTTATAGTGAAGCTGAAATTAACAATGCATCAAAAAAAATAATTTCAACTCAGAAAATAGAAAATGGATATGTAAGACCAGTTGCTTGGAGAGGGAGTGAAATGATGGCTATCTCTGCACAACAAACAAAAATTCATGTTGCAATTGCAACATGGGAATGGGGATCTTATTTTGACCCCAAACTAAAAATTGAAGGAATTAAATTAAATGTATCTAGTTGGAGAAGACCTGCTCCCAACACGATACCTTGGGATACAAAAGCATCGGGTCTTTATATGATTTGTACTCTTTCAAAACATGAGGCAGAAAAACAAGGATATACCGACTCACTCATGTTAGATCACGAAGGAAATGTAGCTGAAGCCACAGGAGCTAATATTTTTTTTAAAGATAAGAATGAAGAGCTACACACTCCGATACCAGACTCATTTTTAGATGGAATCACAAGAAGAACGGTTATTGAAATAGCAAAATCTAAAAATATTAAAGTTCATGAGCGAAAAATCAAACCTGATGAATTAAAAAATTTTGTTGGATGTTTTTTAACTGGAACTGCAGCAGAAGTGACACCAGTATCATGTATAGGTGAAAATCAATTTAAAGTTTGTAAAATGATAATTGATTTAAATGAGAGCTATCAAGTTTTAGTTAAAAAGAAAAAAGCTGCTTAATCTAATCTTTGCTGTCCTCAGATATTGCATGATCTATTCCTTTTCGCATATATTCATAGCCTGTAAAAAGTGTTAATGCTGCTGATAGCCACAAAAGAATAATACCAATTGTTTGTGCGTTATAATCTTGAAAATTTATAATTTTATTTCCAGTCTCGCCTGAGAGTAAAAGGGCAATAGATATCATTTGTAAGACTGTTTTTAATTTAGCTAGATTTGAAACTGGTAATTTTATTTTTCCCTTTGCTAAAAATTCCCTTAATCCAGAAATTAAAATTTCTCTTGTTAATATTATAATGGCAGCAATGACTTCATAATTACGGATTGTACCATCCATAACTAACAGAATTAAAGCGGTGGCTACAATTATCTTATCAGCTATTGGATCTAATAATTCGCCAAGTTTAGATTCTTCACCAAGTAATCTTGCCAACATTCCATCTAAAAAATCTGTAAACGATGCAACTATGAATAATATTAGTGCAGTAAGATCTCCATAAAAACCTGGAAGGTAAAAAGCTAATACAAAAAAAGGAACTATTAAAATTCGACCTACAGTTAAAATATTTGGTATTTTTCTCAGCATAATTATTTTTTATTCATGGAAAAAGTTATATATCTTTTTAGCAACTTTTGCCTCAACACCTTCAACTGATTTAATTTCATCGAGACTAGCAGACTCAACTGCCCTTGCTGAGCCAAAATGGTTGAGTAAAGCTCTTTTTCTAATAGCCCCTATGCCATTTATTTGGTCCAGTAGTGACTTTTTGATACCTCTGGCCCTTTTGGCCCTATGAGATGTGATGGCAAATCTATGAGCCTCATCTCTAAGACGTTGCATAAAAAATAGGGTGGGGTCATTTTTTTCAAATTTGAATGACTTTCCATTATAAAAGAATGTTTCATTACCACTATTTCTTAATTTACCTTTAGCTATAGCTATCATCGGTAGATCATGTAATCCAAATTCATCCAGAATTTCTTTTGCAGATGAATATTGGCCCTTTCCACCATCAATTAATATTAAGTCAGGTAGAGTTAAGTAATTTCCTTTTTCTAGCATAGCTCTTTTAAATCTTCGAGTGAGAACCTCTTTTAACATTGCAAAATCATCTTGTTCAGAGCCTTTAGTTTTAATATCAAATTTTCGGTATCTCTTTTTAACAAAACCTTCATTACCAAAAGTTACCATTGCACCAACACTATTTGTCCCCTGAATATGACTATTGTCATAAACCTCTACTAAGTTAATAGGATTTTTTAAATCAAATTTTTTAGCAACATTTTCGAATAAATTTTTATTATTATTTGTTTCATAAAGTTTTCTATTTAAGGATTCCTTGGCATTTTTTTCTGCCATAGCAATAACTTTAGCTTTATTTCCTTTTTTTGCTGCATTAATAGAAATAGAATTATTTTCTTTTCTACTCAAGGTTTCTTCAATTAATTTTTTATCTTTTATTTCAGTATTAATGATTATTAACTTTGGAACATTTTTGTTTTCATAGAATTGCATTAAAAAAGAAGACATAATTTCTGAAATATTTTGATCAGGATCATGTTTTGGAAAATATGCTTGATTTCCCCAATTTTGTTTAGATCTATAAAAAAATACCTGGATACATGTTTTACCAGACTCTTTATATGCGGCTATCACATCAGCATCAACTAGGTTTGCTTCATTTATTCTTTGTGAAGATTGAATTATATTTAGTGATTTAATTCTGTCTCTTAAAATTGAAGCTTTTTCAAAATCAAGTTTTTCACTTGCAGCCTCCATTTCATTAGATAGATTTTTTTGAATATCTCTCGATTTGCCAGATACAAATTGTATTGCTTGGTCTACAGATTTTTTGTAATCATTTTTGTCTATATAACCTACACAAGGACCTGAACATCTTTTAATTTGATAAAGAATACATGGTCTTTTTCTATTTTTAAAAGTTCCGTCATCGCAAACTCTCAATTGAAATATTTTTTGAAGCATCTTTATAGTCCAGTTTGCTGTACCTGCTGATGCAAATGGACCAAAATAAAATCCTTCTTTATCTTTTTTTCCTCTGTGTTTAGTAACTCTTGGCCACAGATCCTTTTCACCAATAAATATGAATGGAAAAGATTTATCATCTTTAAGTAAAATATTAAATTTTGGTTTATGCTTTTTAATTAAGTTTGCTTCTAAGAGTAGCGCTTCACTTTCATTAGCAGTAGTTGTAATCTCTAGCTTAAAAGTTTGAGACAACATTCTTTCAGTTCTAATAATGTGATTTTTTTCAGCTACGTAACTCTTCAATCTATTTGGAAGGTTTTTAGCTTTACCTACATAAAGAATATCATCTTTATGATTAAGCATTCTATATACACCAGGGCTTTTAGGAATTAATGGAAGTTCTTTTTTAATTACTTCTTTTCCAAGTTCAGAACTTTTCATGACTTCTTTTTTTGGTAATTTGAATACCAACAGACGAACATTCTTTTAAAATTTCTAATTTTTCGATTTTAAGCATTATTTTTGCAATTCTTTTGTCTTTGAATAGTTCATCAAAAACAGACTCAGCTAAAGTTTCTAGGAAGTTATAGTGTTTCTTTTTAACAAGTTTCGTAATGAGTTTTACTATTGTTCCATAATTTACAATAGATTTGATATCCTTGTCATTTGTTGGCTTTTTATCCTCATAGTCAATCTCGAGACTAAACTTTACTCTTTGAGGTTTTTCTTTCTCAAAATCATAATAGCCAAGTTTCAAATCTAAAATTAATTCATTAATGAGAATTTTTTTCTCGTAGTTAAATAAGTTTTTAGATTTATCAATTTTGACAATATTAAGATTATTTTTTTTCATTCTTTTCCATTTATAATATCTGGTGTTTGCCAGTTTAAACTTTGTCCACTATCAATGGCAATTACCTGTCCAGTAATAGAACTGTTTTTAATAAAAAAGTCAACTGCATTACAAATCTCCTTAACAT
>Ga0209335_10002019_pt1 | contig 22226 bp, 21 predicted proteins | sample COG_09_FD_184753 | JGI IMG/M metagenome (GOLD analysis project Ga0209335, IMG submission 184753) | Pelagic Microbial community sample from North Sea - COGITO 998_met_09 (SPAdes) (version 2) | ecosystem: Environmental > Aquatic > Marine > Neritic zone/Coastal water | place: Helgoland, sampling...
GGTGAATGACTCCCATGGCCTTAAAAAAGAACTTGGTGAGGATGGTATTCACCCCAATAAAAATGGATATTTAATCATGGAACCCATTCTAGAAAAAGCTATAAAAAAATATATAAATTAAACTATTTTGATTTTATAGAGTCAAAGAATAAAACAATAGAAAAATGAAAAATTTACCCCTACTACTACTGATTGCACTAACTTTAATGTTATCATCATGTAATAACGATGATGAAATTACACTACCACAAGAAACTCAAGGGTACAACATGTTACTTATTGGCAACAGCTTTTTCAAACCCTATGCAGATCATCTCAACAATCTCGCTTCTTATGCTAACCTTAATGAACACAGTAGTACTATTGTTAAAAGAGGAGGAGAAAATGGAAGGCCAATTAATTTATGGAATGACTCAAATACTGAAGAACACCAACTCATTAAAGCCACATTAGATCAAGGTAATCTAGACTATTTTGGGATGACTTCTGGCTATGATTTTGATTCTGAAAATCCAACTGAAGGGCACAGTGCATGGATACAATATGCATTACAAAAGAATCCAAATATTATAATTTTCATCGCTATTGGTTCATTTGACTTTCCAAATGGAGATTCAAATAGTACACGACCAGATTGGGATACATTCGCATCAGACAATGGTTTCAATTCTATTCAGGAATTTTATGATTATTACATAAACAAGGTTATACACAAAGAAATAGTTGATGAACTTCGATTAGAATTTCCTTCTACAAAAATATTTACCATTCCGACAGGATGGGCTACAAAAAATTTAGCACAGATGAATCTAGATAATGAATTGTTAGATGATATAAGTATGGTTGGTCCAAAATCAAGCTCAATATTTACAGATGAAAAAGGCCATCAAGGACAAATCGTTATTGAAACAGGAACAATGATATGGTTAAATAGTATTTACAATGTGGATTTATCCTCATTCAATTACGATACAGGATTTACCACAGACCTTCACAGTATCTCTCAAGACATTATAAATAATCATGATCCAAATTATAAGCAATAAATAATTAGATTATAGACTCACCATTTAAATTTGTAGTGAGTATATCGCTAAATAAATTAAAAAATGGTCTTAATGCCTTGTAGGACTTATCTACCTCTAAACTAAAGTTTGGAGAGAGTACTTCATCATCTGTAAAATTACGAACAGCTATAAAGCCTTTTTTACGTAACAAATCTACATCTGGGTGCTCTTTGTCGAAACCACGTGGTGCAGTTTTTAATTCATCACCTTTAAATGAATTTCCAAAATAGTATTGAAAGTTTTTATCTTCTAAAATTTCTCGAAACTCTGAAGCATCTATCTCTATTTCTTTTCTAATTCTAAGTAAATCTTCTTTGTTAGGCTCCCAAAAACCACCAGCTAAAAAACTCTCACCAGGTCGAATCCTAAGATAATACCCTCCACGTAGATGTTTGCCTAATCTTGAAAATGAACCTGCAAAATGGGGCTTATAAGGTGTTTTATCTTTAGAAAAACGAACATCTCTATAAATTCTAAACAATTTAAATTTTTCTATTTCGTCATGTTTTTCAAGATTATTTCTAATCTCAGCATACAACTCTTTGGCATTGTTTTGAGCTTCTATAAAGATGGGCTTATGTTCTGCAAACCAATCTCTATTGTTATTTATTTTTAATTTTTTAAGATAAGACAGGCTAGACTTCTCGAATTGCATAGATGTAATTTTTAGAGAAGTTAAAATTACAAAAAATGATTTACTAATGATTTGTATTTTTGAAGTTGAATGAAGTATACACAATTAAGGTTTGAAGGTTTTTTAAAAACACCCACATTATGGGAATCTACTCCTGTATATGAATTATCACAATTTAAAATTGAGCAAAAATCAATTGGAATTGATACAGAGGTTGATACTAAGCAGCGATTGGGTAAATATGTAGAGCGTTTTGTTTCTCATCAATTAGTAAATACCGAGGGTATCAGCTTAATTGCAGAAAACATTCAGATTTCTAAAGATAGAATTACTCTAGGAGAGTTAGACTGTTTATTCTATAAGAATGAAAAACCGATTCATTTAGAAGTGATTTATAAGTTTTATTTGTATGATCCAAATAAACAGGGGTTACATTGCTGGATTGGGCCTAATAAAAAGGATTGTTTAGTTGAAAAATTAGAGAAGCTTCAACAGAAACAATTACCGCTACTCTACTCAAAGGAATGCGAAAAGTATTTAAAGAGTATTTCGCTTCATAGTGCTGATATTTCACAACAAGTTTATTTTAAAGCGCAATTATTTCTTCCTTTTGGGATAAAAAAAGAAATTCAATCAAGTATAAATACAGATTGTATTATTGGTTACTATTTTAAACTCCACGAATTAATTGAATTTAAAAATGCTAAATTTTATATTCCTTCAAAAAAAGATTGGTTAATAATTCCTCATACCAATGTAGATTGGATGGGGTATGAAAAGTATCTTGAAGAAAATAAAAAATATCTAGAACGCCAGTTCTCTCCGTTGTGTTGGATGAAAACTACTACAGGCGAACTTAAAAAGTTTTTTTTAATTTGGTGGGGTGCATAACCTCTAAAAGAACTATTTTTCTCTTTCTTTTAAGATCTCTACAACATCATTAAATTTAAATCCTTTGGCTTGTAATAACAGTAAATAGTGAAATAACAAATCTGCACTTTCATTTAAAAACAAGTCATCATTGGTGTCTTTTGCCTCTATAACTACCTCTACAGCTTCTTCTCCAACCTTTTGAGCTACTTTATTGATTCCTTTCTTAAATAGGCTTGCTACATAAGAATTAGAAGGATCAGCATTCTCAATCCTATTTTCAATGATCTCCTCTAATTTAGAAATAAAACCATACGATGCCAAATTTGAATCATTCCAACAGGTATCTGAACCTGTATGACAACTTGGTCCTACTGGATTCACAAAAATTAACAAGGTATCATTGTCACAATCTAGCTTTAGATCTACTAAGTTTAAAAAATTTCCACTCTCCTCACCTTTTGTCCACAATCTATTTTTTGTTCTGCTAAAGAAAGTTACTTTTTTTGTGTTTTGTGTTTTCTCAAAAGCTTCTAGATTCATATAGCCTAACATGAGAACATTTTTAGAGGTTGCATCTTGAATAATTGCAGGGACTAAACCATCTGCATTTTTATTAAAATCTATGGTCATAATCTTACTTGTATCGTATTATTTTTTAATTCTTGTTTTAATGTGGGTATGGGTATTTCTCCAAAGTGAAATACACTAGCTGCCAGTGCAGCATCTGATTTTCCTTTAACAAATGTATCTACAAAATGATGTACTGAACCTGCACCACCTGAAGCAATAATTGGAATATTAACTAATGCTGATAACTTTGCCAATGCTTCGTTAGCAAAGCCTTCTTTGGTTCCGTCATTGTCCATGGAAGTGAATAAAATCTCTCCTGCACCTCGTTGCGCTACTTCTTTTGCCCAATCAAATAACTCTAATTCGGTAGGAATAGTACCTCCTGCTAAATGAACAACCCATTTTCCATCAATTTGCTTTGCATCTATGGCAACCACAACACATTGACTTCCAAATTTCTGAGACAATTCATTTATTAATACTGGTCTTTTAATTGCAGATGAATTAATAGAAACTTTATCTGCTCCGCAATGAAGTAAAGCGTCTACATCCTCAACAGTAGAAATGCCACCACCAACTGTAAATGGAATATTCACTTGTCCTGCAACTTTTAACACCATTTCTAACATGGTTTTTCTACCTTCTAAAGTGGCAGAAATATCTAGAAACACCAATTCATCTGCACCAACTTCTGCATATTGTTTTGCTAGTGCTACAGGGTCTCCTGCATCAATTAAATTCACAAAATTAACGCCTTTTACAGTTCTACCGTTTTTAATATCTAAACAAGGTATAATTCTCTTTGTAAGCATCTTAATTAGTTATTATATAGGTTTCTAATTCTTTCAAGCTAATTCTATTCTCATAAATTGCCTTTCCAATAATTACGCCTTCACAACCCAATTTAGCTAATTGAGGAATCTCATGAAAGGTTGAAATTCCTCCAGAAGCAATAAGTTTGATGTCTGATGCTTGCGTGAGGATTCTTTCGTACAAATCAAAAGAGGGGCCTTGCAACATTCCGTCTTTTGAAATATCTGTGCAAATAACATAGTGAATGCCTTTAGATTGATAATCTTGAATAAATGGAATAACATTTAAATTACTTTCTTCTTGCCAACCACTCACAGCAATTTTATCATGATTACAATCTGCACCTAAAATGATTTTATCGGCACCAAACGTTGCAATCCAATTTTCAAAGACAGGTGTGTTTTTAACTGCAATACTACCCCCTGTAATTTGGTTAGCACCAGATTCAAAAGCAATGTGTAAATCTTCATCAGATTTTAAGCCTCCTCCAAAGTCTATTTTTAAATTTGTTTTTGAAGCTATTTGCTCTAATATCTTATAATTAACTATTTGGCTTGCTTTAGCGCCATCTAAATCTACCACATGCAGATACTCAATTCCGGCATCTTCAAATGCTAATGCTACCTCTAAAGGGTTTTCATTGTATATTATTTTAGTGTTGAAATCTCCTTTAGTGAGTCTTACACATTTTCCTTCAATAATATCGATCGCTGGTATAATTCTCATGTTAAAGATTTAAAAAGTTTTGTAAGATTTTTTCTCCCAATTTTCCACTTTTTTCTGGGTGAAACTGAACGCCATAAAAATTATCTTTTTGTATCGCAGATGCATAAGGAAGCTCATAGTCTGTTGTTGCAATAGTATTTTCATTTTCTTCAACATAATAACTATGTACTAAATACATATACTCTTTATCAGAAATATCTTTAAACAACTTAGATTTTAGGTTGGTTATGGTATTCCATCCCATGTGCGGAACTTTTACTGAATTTGAGAAGCGTTTTACCGCTACATCAAATATTCCCAACCCGTTGGTATTTCCTTCCTCAAGTTTACTACACATTAATTGCATCCCTAAACAAATTCCTAAAACAGGCTGGTTTAGTTTTGTAATAACATCTTCTAAACCTACCTCTTTGAGTTTTTTCATTGCAGAACTTGCTTCACCTACACCAGGAAATATAATTTTATCAGCTGCCTTTATTTCTTCTACATCACTAGATAAAACCGCGGTTACTCCTAACCTATCAAAAGCAAACTGAATACTTTTAATATTTCCAACTCCATAATTTAAAATCACTAATTTCATTATAATACCCCTTTTGTAGATGGTAAAATCATTTTTTCAACATCGCGCTTTACAGCCATTTTAATGGCTTTTGCAAAAGCTTTAAAAATTGATTCTATCTTGTGATGTTCATTGGTTCCTTCGGCTTTAATATTTAAATTACATTTAGCACCGTCTGTAAACGATTTAAAGAAGTGAAAAAACATTTCTGTAGGCATTTTACCAACCATTTCCCGTTTAAAATCTGCTTCCCACACCAACCAGTTTCGTCCACCAAAATCAATAGCAACTTGAGATAAACAGTCATCCATTGGTAAATAAAAACCATAACGTTCTATTCCTAATTTATTTCCTAAAGTCTTTGCAAAAACTTCACCTAGTGCTATTGCTGTATCTTCAATAGTGTGGTGTTCATCAACTTCTAAATCACCTATTACATTAACAACTAAATCCAATTGACCGTGACGTGCAATTTGATCTAACATGTGATCAAAAAATGAAATTCCTGTTGAAATATCACTTTTACCAGTTCCGTCTAAATTTAAATCTATTTTAATTTTAGTTTCATTGGTGTTTCTTGAAATACTTCCTGTTCTATCTTTCGCCTTTAAAAATTCATAAATTGCAGACCAATCTTTTGTTTCTAGAGCAATATAGTTTTCTAATTCATCTTTTGTAACCGTTAATTCATCGGTCCCTTCTATATTATCATTGTTAATAAAAATACCCTTTGCTCCTAAGTTTTTAGCCAATTCTATATCTGTCATACGATCACCAATCACAAAAGAATTTTCTAAATCATATGATGAAGAAATGTAATGAGATAATAGTCCTGTATTGGGTTTTCTGGTCGGAGCATTATCTCTTGCAAATGTTCTATCAATAATTTGATCCTTAAAATTAATTCCTTCTTTTTCAAAGGTTTTTATTAAAAAATTATGCACTGGCCAAAAAGTAGCTTCTGGAAAACTGGGAGTTCCTAATCCGTCTTGATTGGTAACCATCACCAATTCAAAATCTAATTCTTTGGCTATTTTACCAAGGTATTGAAACACTTTTGGATAAAATTCTAATTTTTCAAAACTATCAAGCTGATAATCTACAGGTGGTTCTATAGCTAATGTTCCATCTCTATCTATAAAAAGTACTTTTTTCATTTATACTAATTTTAAGGTATTTATTAATTTTTTGTTTTCATCTGCTGTACCCACTGTAAAACGCAAGCAATTATCACATAAAATTTGGGTAGTTCTATTTCTTGCGATAATTCCTAGTTTAACTAATTGCTTATAACGAAGATTAGCGTCATCTACTTGTACTAATAAAAAATTGGCATCAGATGAATATACTTTTTCTACGATCTCAACATTTTCCAAGTCTCTAATCAATTGATTTCTTTCGGATATAATAGCTGCTATTTCATTTTTTACTTTCTCCTGATTTAAAAGTGATTGTAAGGCCACATCTTGAGTTAGTTGGTTCACATTATAGGGAGGTTTAATCTTGTTTAATATTGAAATAATTTCTTTTGAAGCATAGCAGATCCCCAGGCGAATTGCAGCTAACCCATAAGCTTTAGATAAGGTTTGCGTAACTATTAAATTTGGAAATTCATCTAACCTACCTAGCCAGCTATCTTCAATAGAAAAATCTATATACGCCTCATCAATAACTACAATTCCATTAAATTCTTTGATTAAAGTTTCTATACTACTAGCATCAAAACTATTGGCTGTTGGATTGTTTGGTGAACATAGAAACAATACTTTGGTTTTAGCGTCTTGAACTTTTACGATCTCCTTAACATTAGGCTGGAAATTTTCAACTAAAGGAATTTTCACCAACTTAACATCATTGGTATTCGCTAAAACCTCATACATGCCATAAGTAGGTGGTAAAACAATTACATTGTCTTCTCTAGGTTCACAGAAAACCCTAAAAATAAGATCCAATACTTCATCACTTCCATTTCCTAAAAGTATTTGTTCTTTGGAGATTCCTTTCATTTTAGATAATGCTTCTTTAACTAAATTCTGTTGCGGATCTGGATATCTATTTAAACCTGTATCAAAAGGATTTTCGTTCGCATCAATAAAAACAAACTCTGAAGACATTGCTTTAAATTCATCTCTTGCAGAAGAATAAGCCTCTAGTGATTTTATATTTTCTCTAATTAGATCTTTTATTTCCATCATTTTAAGTCTTTTAATCTGAGGGTTACTGCATTTTTATGAGCTTGCAGACCCTCTGCCTCTGCCATGAGTTCAATAGAAGGTCCAATATTTTGAATTCCTGTTTTAGTTATTTCTTGAAACGTAATACTTTTGGTGAAACTATCTAAATTTACGCCTGAATAGGCCTTTGAATATCCATTGGTTGGTAAAGTATGGTTAGTTCCTGAAGCATAGTCTCCTGCACTTTCAGGAGTAAAATTTCCAATAAATACAGAACCTGCATTGCTAATACCATCAATAAAAAAATCATTATTTTTTGTACATACAATAAAGTGTTCTGGAGCGTATTCATTAATTAAAGCCAAGGCTTCTTTAAAGTCTTTTACTAGAATAGATTTTGAATTCTGAATGGCTTTGGTTGTAATTTCTACTCTAGGAAGCTCTTTAAGTTGCATATCAACTTCTGAAGATACTTTTTCAATTAACTTTTCTGAAGTAGATACCAATAGTACTTGACTATCGGCTCCGTGCTCTGCTTGACTTAATAAATCGGAGGCAATAAATGATGCATTCGCAGATTCATCAGCCATCACTAATAGTTCACTAGGGCCAGCTGGCATGTCTATAGCTACTCCAAATTTTGTAGCTAGTTGTTTTGCAACAGTTACAAACTGATTTCCAGGACCAAATATTTTATAAACTTTTGGAATGGTTTCTGTTCCGAAAGTTAATCCTGAAATCGCTTGGATTCCTCCTATTTTATAGATATCAGTAACACCACAAAGGCTAGCAGCATATAAAATTTCATTAGCAATTTCACCCTCTTTGTTTGGAGGCGAACACAGAATAATTTCCTGGCATCCTGCAATTTTTGCCGGAATGGCTAACATTAGAACTGTAGAAAATAGTGGTGCAGTTCCTCCAGGAATATACAAACCAACTTTTTGTATGGGTCTTTTTTCTTGCCAACATACTATACCTGGCTTGGTTTCTTTATATACCGTCTCTGTTTTTTGCGCACTGTGAAATTTTTCAATATTACCAGCTGCCATTTGAATAGCTTCTTTTAATTCATTAGAGACAGACTGTACTGCCATTTTAATTTCATCACGAGTAACTAAAAATGATGACATCGACACCTTATCGAACTGCTTAGTATATTTTTTTAAGGCATTGTCACCATTTATCTGAACATCATTAAAAACTTCATTGACTGTTGCTTCAATTTCTTTGACCGTTTGTGTTGGTCTTTTTAAGATTTGAGACCACTGATTTCTTTTAGGATATAGTATATTTTTCATTACAATACCATTTTTTCAATTGGACAAACTAAAATACCTTCTGCTCCTTTTTCTTTTAATTCATCTATAATTTCCCAAAATTGATCTTTACTAATTACTGAATGCACAGAACTCCAACCTTCTTCTGCCAAAGGCAAAACTGTTGGGCTTCTCATTCCTGGTAATACTTTTAAAATATCTTGCAACTTGTTGTTTGGTGCATTCATCAAAACATATTTAGAATTTCTCCCTCTTAAAACGGATTCAATTCTAGACTGAAATTTGTTTAAAACACGTTGTTTTTCATCAGATAATTTTGGTGATACAGCTAATACTGCCTCAGATTCTAGCAAAACAGCAACTTCTTTTAAATTATTTTTGAATAAGGTGCTACCACTAGATACAATATCACAAATACCATCTGCTAATCCAATATTTGGTGCAATTTCTACAGAACCATTTATAATATGAATATCTGTATTTATTCCTTTATCTAGTATATATTTTTTTACGGTGTTTGGATAGGAAGTAGCTATTTTTTTATTGGTAAAATAATCAATACCTGTGTAGGTTTCATTTTTTGAAATCGCTAAAGAAACTTTGCACTTTGAAAAGCCTAAACGTTGCGTAAATGAAATCTCCTCTCCTTTTTCAATCAATACATTTTCACCAATAATAGCTATGTCTACAACACCATCTTTGAGATACTGAGGAATATCACCATTTCTTAAATAAAAAACCTCAAGAGGAAAGTTTCTAGCCGAAGCTTTCAACTGATCTTTTCCGTTATCTATAGAGATTCCACAATCTTTAATAATTTTAAGGGAGTCTTCATTTAATCTCCCAGATTTTTGAATTGCAATTCTTAATATTGTCATAATACTATTCCGATAGTTCGGTTATTTTTTTAAATAATTTGAAAAAATCAAAGAGTCATATAAAAAAGAAACCCGTTTGATTGTCTCAAACGGGTTATTAATATGTTGAATTTAATCAATACACTTTTACTTCGCCTGAGTCGAATGGTAAAAATGATGATGATGATTTTGATTAAACTTCATGTGTCTATTTATTCTTTACAAATTTTGCAATTTTATTTCTGTAAAACCAAACATATTGGTTTATTTATTTGTTAAAAAACTCTTTTTTATGATATTCTAAAATTTTGAATAAAATTTTTAAGAATTAAATTATGTTTACTATTAATTTTTTGAGACTTCATAATTATCATCCCAATTCTTCTGTTTTGGAGTCCCTAATTTACCTACAGATTTAGCGACTAACATAGAAACGGAAGCATCACCAGTAACGTTAACTACTGTCCTACACATATCTAAAGGCCTATCTACTGCAAAAATTAGAGCCAAACCTGCTTCAGGAATACCTGCATAACCTAATACACCAACTAGCATTACCATACCAGCTCCTGGAACTGCAGCAGAACCTATGGAGGCTAATGTTGCTGTGGCTATAATTCCCAACTGTGTGCCAAAAGATAAATCCATTCCAAATGCCTGTGCTATAAAAACTGCTGCAACAGCTTGATACAAACTTGTTCCATCCATATTAATAGTTGCACCTATTGGCAAAACAAAACTTGCAACTTCTTCTTCTACACCAATGTGTTCGGTAACTCTTTCCATAGTTACGGGAAGTGTTGCTGCACTTGAACTTGTAGAAAATGCGAGTAATTGAGCAGGTGAAATAGCTTTCATGAAAAAACTTGGTCGTTTTTTGGTGAAAATAAAAACTAGGATATTGTAAATGACAATCATTAAAGCGAGTCCTAAAACAACAGTTAAAGCATACCAAGCCAACGCCTTAAATAAATCTACACTAGGTGATTCTGCTATTAAAGCTGCCAACAACGCAAATACACCATATGGTGCTGCCAACATAATTAGATCTACCATCTTTAGTATAACTTCATTGAATCCATCAAAAAAACTTTTAACTGTCTTTCCTTTTTCTTCAGGTATTAAAATCAACCCAATGCCAAAGAAAACAGCAAAGAATATAACTTGTAACATATTTCTATTACTCGTAGCTGCTTCAAAAATATTTTGAGGAACTAAATCAATCAGTGCTTGCAATGGACCACTTTCTTTTTGTTTTGAAGCCTCCTCTTTATATTTTGTAGTATTGTCGCTGTAACCATCTACTAATTCAGTTCTAGTCTTATCTGAAATAGAATTTCCAGGTTTTACAATATTTACAAGAACTAGACCAATAGAAACTGCAATTACAGTTGTTGTGATGTAAATAATGATGGTTCTTCCACCCATTCTTGATAATTTAGAAATATCTTTTAAATCAGATACACCTTTAATTAAAGCTGCAAGTATTAAAGGAATCGCAATTAATTTTAATGAATTTATGAAAATGGTACCAAAAGGTTTTATCCAATCTTTTATGAATTCTTTACCAAAATCAAAATTCACCATTATAAGAGCAAAAACAACTCCAAGTGCCATACCAATTAATATTTTCCAATGCAATGCCAGTTTTTTCATTTAAATATTTTAAAATTATTTGATTGTTGAAAGATAATTAAAATCCTAATATATATTCTTTTTAATCTTATCTAGTTTTCGCTTTTTTATCATTAAGTAATCCTCTATTTTTGTTTTTTATATTATTTCAAATGGAGAAATTAAAAGATCGTTGGGGTATTACTTCAAATATTCAAATAGTTCTAATTTTTATTGTTTTTGCTATAAATGGTTCTTTTGCAGCTTGGGTTGCAGAACCTGTAATGTCTCTACTAGGAATTTATAAAACATCTATAAGTGTTTACATATATTGGCCCATAAGAGTAATAATTATTTTTCCTATATACCAATTAACACTCCCTTTAGTTGGTTTCTTATTTGGTCAATTTAAGTTTTTCTGGAGTTTTGAGGAGAAATTTTTGAGTAGAATTGGTCTTGGTTTTCTTTTCAAAAAAGAAAAATAATCTATGAATTTTGAGGTTTTTATAAAAAATATAGAGATTTTAAAAAATACTCAATTGCCTGGTATTGAAGCTCAATTTAAATTAGCTCCAAAAATGCGTTTGGAATATAACGCCAAAAGAATTGAAGCCAATAATCCAAAAATTGCTGCTGTTTTAGCACTTTTTTATCCAAATGATAAGAATACAGTTTCCTTACTACTTACAAAAAGAGCAAAGTATAATGGTACTCATTCAGGTCAAGTAAGTTTTCCAGGAGGAAAAGTTGAAAAATCAGATCTCAATCTCAAAGAAACTGCACTCAGAGAAACTTTCGAAGAGGTAGGTGTTCTACAAGAAAAAATTGATATTGTTCGAGAGATTACAGAAGTTTATATTCCTCCTAGTAATTTTTCAGTCACTCCTTATATTGGTTTATTAAATAATAAGCCATTATTTAAAGTAAATTCTGAAGTCGCTAAAATTATAGAGATTCCATTTTCTGATCTACTAGATGATTCTAGATTAGCAAGTGTCTCAATTACAAATTCTTATATGAAAGAAACTTCTGTACCATGCTTTAATTTTGATGGTTCAATTATATGGGGGGCTACAGCAATGATATTGAGTGAAATTAAAGAGCTATTAAAAAATATGTAACCATAAATTCTTTCGTACTTTAGCAAGTAATTATTAAAACAATTAGAACGAATGCCATTATTTAAAAAGAATCCTTTTGGTCATATTTTATGGATTAAAAAAATGCTGATCAGAATTCTTGGTGTTATTTCACACAGTCGTTACAGAAGTTTTAATAATTTAAAAATTGAAGGCTCTGAGATTCTGAGAAGTATTCCTGAAAATAATGTTCTTTTTATTTCTAATCATCAAACATATTTTGCAGATGTTGCAGCTATGTTTCATGTTTTTAATGCATCTCTAAAAGGTAGAGATGATAGTATTAAAAACATTGGATACATATGGAACCCAAAACTAAACTTATATTATATCGCTGCAGGGGAAACTATGCGTTCAGGTATATTACCAAAAATATTTGCTTATACTGGCTCAGTATCTATAGATAGAACCTGGAGAAGTGCTGGTGAAAATGTAAATAGACAGGTGAAAATGTCGGATATTTCAAATATAAGTAAGGCTTTAGATGATGGGTGGGTGATTACATTTCCTCAGGGTACAACTACGCCTTTTAAACCTATTAGGAGAGGAACTGCACATATTATCAAAACCTATAAACCTACTGTTGTACCTATTGTTATAGATGGTTTTAGACGTTCTTTTGATAAAAAAGGCTTGATGATAAAAAAAAGAAATGTACTTCAATCAATGGTTATAAAAGAACCTCTTAAAATTGATTATGAAAATGATGAAATTTCCGATATAGTTACTAAAATTGAATATGCCATAGAACAACATCCTTCTTTTTTAAAGGTTATTTCTACAAATGATTATGCCAAGCAAGAAGAAGAACTGAACAAGCAACGTAAATTTTGGAATATTTAAATTATAATTTTAAATATTATAATATAAACTTATAGTTTTTACTATTTTTATAGTAAATTCTTATAAATGACTATTACACAATTAAAATATGTGCTTTCGGTAGCCGAACACAAAAATTTTACTGTAGCGGCAGAGCATAGTTTTGTTACACAACCAACTTTAAGTATGCAGATACAAAAGCTAGAAGATCAATTTGATATTCAGATATTCGATAGATCCAAAAAGCCTATTGAATTAACTGACATTGGCAAAAAAGTTGTTGAACAAGCCAAAATAATTGTAAATGAAGGTAGTAGAATAACGGATATAGTTCATCAACACAAAAGATATGTTGGGGGTGAATTTAGGTTAGGAATAATCCCTACAGTTATGCCAACACTATTACCCATGTTCTTAAGTAATTTTACAAAAAAATATCCAAAAGTAAAATTGATTATTGAAGAATTAACTACCGAAGAAATCATAAAAAAGATACTTGACAATAATTTAGACGCAGGTCTAGCGGCAACACCTTTAGAGAATGAATTCATCGAGGAAAGCCCCCTTTACTACGAACCCTTTGTAGGTTTAACACCCCTTGAACACAGATTATATAAAAAAAATCAAATTGAAATTGATGATCTAGATATGGAAGATATTTTATTACTCGAAGACGGACATTGTTTTAAAGATAATATTATTAACCTCTGTAGAAATTACAAAACAAATAATAATAAAGGTTTTCAACTAGAAAGTGGAAGTTTTGATACATTAATAAAATTATCAAAAGACGGTCTTGGAATGACTCTTCTACCCTATTTACACACTTTAGATTTAAATGAAAAAGATAAGACTTTATTGAAAGAATTTAAGACTCCAAAACCAGCTAGAGAGATTAGTTTAATATATCACAAAACGCAATTAAAAATTCAATTAATTGAGGCTTTAAAAAATACAATTGACGGTGTTGTCCGGGGTGCAATATCCTTTAGTGATGTAAAAATTATAAGTCCATTGAAAAAATAACTACGTTTAACTATTTATACATTTTTTCTCTTAACTCTTTTACCTTAGTATCATTTAAATATTCATCAAAAGTTGAATATCTATCTATAACACCATTAGGTGTTAATTCAATAATTCTGTCAGCAACAGTTTGTGCAAATTCATGGTCATGTGTAGAAAACAATACAGTTCCAGAAAAATTTATTAGTGAATTATTTAAAGCTTGAATAGATTCTAAATCTAAATGATTAGTTGGCTCATCTAATAATAAAATATTGGCCCTTTTCATCATCATTCTTGAAAGCATACATCGTACTTTTTCTCCTCCGGAGAGAACATTACTTTTCTTAAGAGCTTCTTCACCTGAAAAAATCATTTTACCAAGAAATCCTCTTAAAAACACTTCTTCTCTTTCTTCTTCAGTCTGAGCATATTGTCTTAACCAATCTACTAAGTTTAAGCTTCCATCTTTAAAATAAGAAGAGTTATCGAGTGGTAAATACGATTGTGTAGTGGTTACACCCCAATCGAAATTCCCTGAATCAGCAACTGTATTACCTGATATTATTTCATAAAAAGCTGAAATTGCTTTAGAATTCTTTGAAATTACAGCTACTTTATCACCTTTGTTTAAATTAATATGAATATCATTGAATAAAGTACCCTCAGAGTTTGATTTTGACAATCCATCTATATTTAAAATCTGATCACCTGCCTCTCTTTCACTTTTAAAAATGATTGCAGGATATCGCCTACTAGAAGGTTTAATATCATCTACATTTAATTTTTCAATCATTTTTTTTCTACTTGTCGCCTGTTTTGATTTTGCTACATTAGCAGAAAAACGCCTTATAAAATCCTCTAATTCTTTCTTTTTGTCCTCTGCTTTTTTATTTTGTTGAGCTCTTTGTTTAGCTGCTAGTTGGGAAGATTCATACCAAAAAGTATAATTACCCGAATAATGATTTATTTTACCAAAATCAATATCTGAAATATGAGTACAGACGGCATCTAAAAAGTGACGGTCATGAGACACAACAATAACTGTATTATCAAAATTTGCTAAAAAATTTTCTAGCCAAGCTATTGTTTCAAAATCTAAATCATTTGTTGGTTCATCCATGATTAATACATCTGGATTACCAAATAATGCTTGAGCTATCAGAACTCTAACCTTTTGTTTACCATCTAATTCACTCATTAAAGTGTAATGTAAATCTTCTTTAATTCCTAAATTAGAAAGCATGGCAGCAGCATCAGAATCTGCATTCCAACCATTCATTTCTTCAAAAGTTACTTGTAGTTCACCAATTTTATCAGCATTTTCATCTGAATAATCTGCATACAATGCATCTATTTGAGATTTAATTGCAAAAAGATCTTTATTACCCATTACAACTGTTTCTAGAACAGGAAATTCATCAAAAGCATAGTGGTCTTGAGTCAATACTGACATTCTTTTACCTGCTTCTAAAGACACATGACCTGAAGTAGGCTCCATTTTCCCCGAAATTATTTTTAAAAAAGTAGATTTACCTGCACCATTTGCACCTATAACACCATAACAATTTCCGTTTAAAAATTTTGTATTTACTTCGTCGAATAATATACGTTTACCAAACTGAACTGATAAATTTGAAACTGATAACATTTTTAATTTTTATTAAATTCCGTGCAAAAATAGTAAATACAATTATGTTTTGACTTAAAAATAAGGGATGATTAATTATAAAAACATTGATTTTGAAATTTAGATTGAATGCTCTGTTTTAACAAGCTATTAACAAGTTTCACTAAATTAGATATGTATTTTTGTGTGAGAATGAGGGTATATTCAAAATTTAATCAATCAATTACTTTTTTAATATTGGTAATCATTACCGTATTACTTGGATGCAACAGCGCTCCAGTTTGTAATAGTACTTATTTTGGTGGTAAAATTATAAATCCCAAATCTAATTGTATCATCTTATTTGAAAATGAAATTCCTGTAGATACTTTTTATTTAGATAAAAATAACACCTTCTTAGGGGAGATACCTACTTTACAAGAAGGTTTATTTAATTTTAAACACGGTAATGAACAACAATATATTTATCTAGAACCCAAGGATAGTCTTTTAATTAGGTTAAACACTTGGAATTTTGATGAAACTTTGGTGTTTAGTGGAATAGGTGCTGAAAGAAATAATTTATTAATTGATAGTTTTTTAGAATCTGAAAAAGAAAGGAAAATTTTTTACCAATACTATGATTTACCTCCCTCTGAATTTAGTACCAAAGTTGCACAAGTAGAAAAGGTTAAATTAGATAGATATAATAATTACATTAAAAGTCATCCGGAAGAGTCTGATAAATTTAACAACATTTTAAAGACAGCATTAACCTTTCCATTATATTCAAAGGTAGAAAATTATCCGTTAGCCCACTCCGCTAGAATAAACGATAACGAACATTCTAACATAAGTGAGAATTTCTACAAACATAGAGAGTACATTTCTCTTGATAATGATTCATTAATGTTTTTCTATGCCTATAGAGATTATGTACTAAGTAATCTATATAATAAAGTTAATTCTCTTGGATATGATCTTAATTCAGATGAATTTACAGTAAATCTTCTAAAAGCGATATCTACAGAATTAAATGATGAAAACTCTAAAAACTCTATGTTGAGAAAAATTTTCATAAGACATTTTTACTGGAAGTCTTCAAGAAATATTAATAAAAATATAGTAAATACCTATCTTGACCTATCCACAAATTTACAGGATAAAAAATTAATAGTTAATTTAACTTCTGATGTTAAAAAAATTGAAGAAGGGGTCGTTATCAATAATTTCAATATTATAGATTACAACAAATCACCAAAATCAATAAAAAAGTTAATCAAAAATAAAAAAAGTGTTTTATACTTTTGGAATCCTGAGTATATAGGAAAAGACTTTATAGCAACTAGAATTACATATTTATCTAAAAAATATCCCGATTTAAAATTCATAGGTGTTAAAATTGCTGGAAATAATAAAGACAGAATTTTAAAATTAGATATTAAATCCCAATATTATTTAGAATCCAATAGCAAGGCTAGTTCATTCTTAACTAGTCAATTACCCAGAACTATTTTAATAAATAAAAAAGGTGTAGTCATCAATTCTTATGCATCTCTATCTTCAAGAAATATTTTTAATCAAATAGAAGAATTGGCAAGAAACTAAATTTTAGTAGGCTTTATTTTATTTATGGTACATTTGCACGATTTTATTGAAAAATAATATTCTTTAAAAATCAAGTCGTAATATAAATTAGGATTTACAGGTGGGCGTCTGTGGATCGAAAAAACACAGTATGTCAACATTTTTAGAATTAGGTTTAAAAGAACCTATCAACAAAGCATTAACAGATTTAGGATATGAAAAACCAACTGTTATTCAAGAAAAAGCTATTCCACAAATCATAACCTCTACTGACGATTTAAAAGCTTTTGCACAAACAGGTACTGGTAAAACAGCTGCATTTAGCCTTCCAATATTAGAATTGGCCGATGATACTAAGAAAAACACTCAAGCTATCATTTTATCACCAACAAGAGAATTAGCTGTTCAAATTGGTAACAACATCAAAGAATTTGCCAAATACATGCCAAATATAAAGGTAGTTACGGTTTATGGAGGAGCTAATATTGAAGAACAGATAAGAGGATTGAAAAGAGGAGCTCAAATTGTAGTTGGAACTCCAGGAAGAACTGTAGATTTAATAAACCGAAGAGCCTTAAAGCTAGGAAATATTGAATGGCTCGTGCTAGATGAAGCAGATGAAATGTTAAATATGGGATTCAAGGATGAACTTGATAAGGTACTTGATGCTACACCCGAAACAAAACAAACGTTACTGTTTTCAGCAACTTTTCCAAGAGAAGTTGAAGCGATTGCTAGGAACTACATGACAAAACCTGTAGAAATTACTTCAGGTCAGAAAAATACGGGATCTGATGATGTAAGTCATGAATATTATTTAGTAACTGAAAGAACTCGTTATCAAGCTTTAAAAAGGATTGCCGATTTAAATCCAAATATCTACGCTATTATCTTTTGTAGAACTAGACGAGAAACTCAAGAAGTTGCCGATAATTTAATAAAAGACGGATACAATGCAGACGCTCTGCACGGTGAATTATCTCAAGCACAACGTGATTCTGTAATGGGTAAATTCAGAAAGAAAACTGTTCAAATATTAGTGGCTACAGATGTTGCTGCTCGTGGGTTAGATGTAAACAGTCTAACACATGTTATCAATCATAAATTACCAGATCAAATAGAAAACTATACCCATAGAAGTGGTAGAACTGGTAGGGCTGGAAAGACAGGAATTTCTATTGCTTTAGTTAGCAATAAAGAAAAAGGAAGAATTGGAGCCATAGAACGTATTATTAAGAAAAAGTTTGTTCAAGGGAAAGTACCTAGTGGAAAAGAAATTTGCCAAAATCAATTGATGCATTTAATTGATAAAGTAAATGCTATCGAAGTAAAACAAAGCGAAATTGAAGATTTTTTACCTAGCATCTATGAAAAATTAGAGGGATTAAGTAGAGAAGAGTTAATTCAGAAATTTGTTTCATTAGAATTTAACTCCTTCCTCTCTTACTATGAAAATGCAAGAGATTTAAATGATTTATCATCAAAGGACACTGGAAGAAATGGCCGAGGTTCAAATGAAAATATGACTCGTTTTTTTATAAATATTGGTAGAAAAGATAGTCTAAACCCTGCGAGATTAATAGGACTTATAAACGATCAAAAAATTACTGATAATATAGAAATTGGTGCTATAGACATTTTAGATACTTTTTCATTTTTTGAAATCGATAAAAAATTTGAAGAGCAAACATTAAATTCTTTTTCTGAAAATCAACCTGAGTTTAGTGGTAGAGGAGTAAATATAGAAATCACCAAAAAAGAACGTGGCGGTGGAAGAAGACGCGGAGGAAAAAAACCATTTGGTAATAGAGATGGTGGTGGTTTTGGAAGACGTCGAAGTTCAGAAAAATCATCTGGAGGTAGAAGAAGTGAAAACAACAATAAGAATAGAAGCTCTAGCAGACGTGGCGGTGATAGACCAGACAGGAACTCTAACAATGACAGAAAGCCATCTGGCTTCGGAAGAAAAAGAAGATAATTTTATAAAAAATCTCATCAGAATATTGATGAGATTTTTTTGTGCTAATTTGATATTATTTACAATGAAACTTAATTTTTCTATTCCTGCATCATTGTAGTAGCAATCTTTTTGTAAGTGCCATTCTCCAATAATTCTCTGATTGCAGTAAATGCTTCAATAGTTTCATCTATGTCAACTTGTGTATGTGTAGCTGTGGGAATTAATCTAAGTATTATTAAACCCTTCGGAATTACTGGATACACTACTATAGAACAAAAAACACCATGATTCTCCCTTAAATCATGAACTAAAGCCATAGCTTCAGGAACATCTCCTTTTAAGAAAACTGGAGTAATACATGTTTGTGTAGTTCCTAAATCGAAACCAGCTGAACGTAAACCAGATTGTAATGAATTGGTATTTTGCCATAATTTATCTTTTAATTCTGGCATAGTACGAATCATATCTAAACGCTTCAGAGCTCCTTTTACCATTGCCATAGGTAAGGTTTTAGCAAAAGTTTGAGAACGCATATTGTATTGTAAAAACTGAATCACATCTTTATCTCCTGCTAAGAAAGCTCCAATACCTGCCATAGATTTTGCAAAAGTTGCAAAATAAACATCTATATCATCTTGGACTCCTTGTTCATAACCAGTACCTCTACCTCCTTCTCCTAATGTTCCAAACCCATGTGCGTCATCTACTAATAATCTAAAATTATATTTCTTCTTTAAAGCTACAATTTCTTTTAAACGACCTTGTTCTCCACGCATTCCGAAAACTCCTTCTGAGATTGCTAATATCCCCCCTCCTGTTTTTTCCGCCATTTTAACAGCTCGTTTCATGTTTTTTTCAAAACTTTCCATATCATTATGTCTGTAAACGAAACGTTTACCTGGATGTAAGCGAACACCATCTATAATACAAGCGTGTGTATCTACGTCATATACAATAATGTCATTTTTACCAACTAAAGCATCTATAGCCGACATAATTCCTTGATATCCAAAATTTAATAAATAGGCTTTTTCTTTACCTACAAACTCTGCACATTCATTTTCTAATTGTTCATGAAATTTTGAATGACCAGACATCATTCTGGCACCCATTGGATAGGCCATTCCGTGCTCTATAGCTGCCTCACCATCAACTTTTAAAACTTCAGGATGATTGGCTAAACCTAAGTAATCATTCACACTCCAAGTAATAACTTTTTTCCCATTAAAAACCATTCTATTAGAAATTGGACCTTCTAACTTAGGAAAAACAAAGTATCCTTCAGCTTTATCAGCCCAATTACCTAGTGGTCCTTTATCTTCTTTAATTCTAGTAAATAAATCGTTTGTCATTATCTAAAGTATTTATACTATCACTTTTAAGCCTGCAAAGTAACTGAATTTTGAGGAGTTAATCAAATAAAAAAAAACAGAATAAGAAGCTTAAAAATATAAAACCAAATTAAAATTTTATGTGCTATATGTGTATTGAGGGTTTGTTTTGAGGCATATTAGGATCATAAAAACCTTGTTCTTTCATCCAATCATCACTGTAAATTTTACTCATATAACGTGAGCCATGATCAGGAAAAATTAAAACTACAAAACTATCTTTATCAAACATTCCTTTATTAGCATACTGTTCTGTTGCCTGCATGATAGCTCCACAAGTATACCCCGGAAAGATCCCTTCTTTTTTAATGATATCTCTTGCTTTATAGGCAGCATCTTTATCAGTTACTTTTTCATATACATCTATGATAGAAAAATCAGTTGCAGTAGGAATTAAATTTTTACCCAACCCTTCAATTTTATATGGCTTGATTTCATTTTTATCTAATTCTCCAGTTTCGTGATATTTTTTTAAGACAGATCCTACAGCGTCAACGCCTAAAATTTTGATATCCGGATTTTGTTCTTTCAAGAATTTACCAGACCCTGAAATTGTTCCGCCAGTTCCACTAGCCACTACTAAATGTGTAATTTTCCCTTTTGTTTGTTCCCATATTTCAGGACCTGTTGTGTCATAATGAGCTTCAATATTTAAGCTATTAAAATATTGATTTATGTAAACAGAATTTGGAGTTTCTTTATGAATTCTTTTGGCTACTTCATAGTAAGATCTAGAATCATCAACAGAAACATTAGCTGGACATACAAATACTTCTGCACCCATTGCTCTTAATCCATCTATCTTATCTAATGAAGACTTATCACTTACGGCTAACTTACACTTATAGCCTTTTACCATAGCTATCATAGCTAGAGAAAATCCGGTATTACCAGAAGTTGTTTCAACAATTGTACTACCAGGCTTTAAAATACCTTTTTTCTCAGCATTTTCTACTATATGTAAAGCTATTCTATCTTTCTGGGATTGACCTGGATTAAACATTTCTAATTTAGCAAAATACTCTCCAGGAAATTTTTTAGTTATCACATTTAACTGAACCATAGGGGTTTGCCCTACTAGTTCTATCAAATTTTTATAAATACCCTCGTTTCTAATCATTACAATTTAGTTACTAAAACGCTTAAATTTATTTATATTTTATTTTCTAAAGCCAATAAAAAAGTATAATCAATTGCTGTCTCTTTCAAAGCATCAAAACGACCAGAGGCACCGCCGTGCCCTACATCCATATTTGTGTGAAGTAATAAAGTATTCTTATCCGTTTTTAACTCTCTAAGTTTAGCAACCCATTTAGCTGGCTCCCAATATTGAACTTGACTGTCAAAATATCCTGTTGTTACTAACATATTTGGATAATCTTTTGAAGTTACCTGATCATAGGGTGAATAAGACAACATATAATCATATGCTTCTTTTTCTTTTGGATTTCCCCACTCATCAAACTCACCAGTAGTAAGTGGTATAGATTCATCTAGCATAGTAGAAATAACATCTACAAAAGGAACAGCTGCTATAATTCCA
>Ga0209335_10002038_pt1 | contig 22039 bp, 25 predicted proteins | sample COG_09_FD_184753 | JGI IMG/M metagenome (GOLD analysis project Ga0209335, IMG submission 184753) | Pelagic Microbial community sample from North Sea - COGITO 998_met_09 (SPAdes) (version 2) | ecosystem: Environmental > Aquatic > Marine > Neritic zone/Coastal water | place: Helgoland, sampling...
ATGACCATCTTCCAGAAGCAGCATTTTATATGGTTGGAACTATAGAGGAAGCAATAGAAAAAGCTGAAAAAATGGCTAAGGAAGCTGCTGCTTAATGAGTGAAGAGTTTAAGATTGAAATAGTAAATCCTGAAAAATCTTTCTTAATCAAAGAAGATGCCACTGAAGTAGTTGTGCCAGCTTTTGAAGGAGAAATGGGAATATTAAAAGATCATATTTCGATAATTTCTTTTTTAAAACCAGGGATAATAAAAATTTTATCAAAATCAGGTGATGAAAATTATTATGTAGAGGATGGAATCGTTGAGTTTAAAAATAATAATTTATCAATTCTAACTAGCTCAATATTTAGCCTTACAGATTTGGATAAATCTAAACAACAAGATTTACTTAAATTAGCAGAAGAAGAAGCAAGTAATCCTGAGATAAATGATCAATCTAAATATTTGGTTGATCAAAAAATAGAAGTTTTAAGATCTCTTAATTAATAATTTTATTAACTTTTTCTTTAATTTCTTTGTAGACATGAAGTTTAAAATCAACGACTAGCTCTGTAATTTGATTTAAGTCTACCCATTTCCATTCTAAAAACTCTGGATTTTTAGTCTTAATATTTATTTCTTTCTCGTCACCAGTAAATTTCATTAAGAACCATTTTTGTTTTTGACCTTTATACCTTCCCCTCCAGATTATACCCAGTAAGTGATCAGGAAGTTCATATGTTATAGTTCCTTCCAATTCTTGAATTAATTTTACACTTTTAATGCTAGTTTCTTCTTCAAGCTCTCTATAAGCTGCTTTTAAAAAATCTTCGCCTTTATCAACACCACCTTGAGGCATTTGCCAAAAATTTTTTGCATTATCAATTCTTCTTGCTACAAAAACTTTATTATCTTGATTTAATACTATTATACCCACACCTGTTCTAAGAGGTAGATCACTGAATTTTTTGTTCATTTATCCGTTTAGCAATTTAATTGCGTAATTTAACTGATTGTCTGTTTCGGTTTTAATTCTAAAGTCATCACCTTCTTCATTTACTTCAATATCCGGTCTGACACCAACCTCAGAGATAGATTTTCCAGAAGGTAGGTAATATTTAGCCACTGTTAAGCGGATAGCACCTTTGTTTTTTAAAGGGATAATTGATTGGACAGAACCTTTGCCATAACTATTTTCTCCTAAAATGATAGCTCGCTTGTGATCTTTAAGTGCGCCTGCAACTATTTCAGAAGCAGAAGCTGAGCCATAATTAATTAGAACAACCAACGTTTTGCCTTGAGTTATGTCTCCTTTTTTTGCAAACCATTTTCTATTTTCTGATTTTTTTCTACTTTTAGTGGAAACTATCTCACCATTTTCTAGAAAAAAATCTGAAATTCTGATTGCTTGTGATAGCAAGCCTCCAGGATTATTTCTAAGATCTAAAATAAATGAGTTAACATTTTCATTTTTTTTTAGTTTTTCAATTTTATTTTTTATTTGTTCACTACTGTTGTCATTAAATGAGGTTAATCGAATGTACCCAATATTTTCTTCTAGTAGATCTGATTTAACTGACTGAACTTCTATTATTTCTCTTGTTATATTAAAAGTTAAAGCTTTTTTTACACCTCTTCTTCTAACAGTAAGCTCAATGCTAGAACCTACGATGCCTCTCATTAAATCTACCGCTTCACTTAAAGATTTTCCTTGAACCTGCGTGTTATCAATTTTTACAATATAGTCTCCGGCTTTAATTCCTGCCTTTGAAGCTGGTGTATCATCTATTGGTGTTATTACTTTTACAACACCTGCTTCCATGCTAACCTCAATACCAAGTCCACCAAATTCACCACTAGTTTCAGTTTGCATTAATCCAAATGTTTCAGGCGACATATATGATGAATAGGGGTCAAGAGATTGAAGAAGACCATCAATAGCTGAGTCCATACTTTCTGATTGATTAATTTCATCAACATATTCTTTATTTATTTTTTCAAGGACTTCTCCGAAAAGATCAATTTTTTTATAAATATCAATTTCAGCTGAATTTAATGTTTTAGTAGAGATAGTAGATATAAATAAAATTATTAAATAAAATTGGATTTTTTTCATATTATCACTTTTTCTTTTGGAATTAGTTCTGACCAAATTTTTTCTAGTTCATAAAATTTTCTTTTTTCAGGATGAAAAATATGAATAATTAAATCAATCCCATCTACTAATTTCCATTCTCCACTTTCCTTACCTTCTATTTTAGAATTTTTTATACCATTATCTTTTAATTTTTCTAAAACTTGTTCGGATAAGGATTGAATATGTCTAGAGGATGTGCCACTTGCTATAATCATATAGTCAGCCATTGAACTTTTATCCTTGAGATCAATAGTGACGATATCTTGAGCTTTGTTAAGATCCAGTGTGTTAATAACAACTGTTTTTAGGTCTGAAATATTATCCATTAATTAAAAATAGATTATCAAAATTTTCTTAATTGAGAAGACGAAATATTGACCTTATTAAACTCTACAAATGTAAGAGTATCTTTATTTAGTGACTTGAATGACTTCGATTTTAAAGAATCTTTTTTATATCCATGTCTATCAAAGACAATAATGCTACATTTTTGAGTAATTGATTTTGATTTATGCCATTTATGAAAGTTAATAAGATTATCAGCACCCATGATAAAAAAGATCTCTAAATTTTTATTCTTTTTTAAATGATTAATTAGATCAATAGTTTTATTTGATCTTAAAGTTTTTTCATAAAATTTCACTGATATAAAAGAATTTAGTCCAATTACTTTCTTACAATCAGCAATTTTTTTTGTAAGTGGAGTTATGCTTTTAGCTTTGAATGGATTTTTATTAGTAATTGCCCAAATAATTTTCTTAAGCTTAAATCTTTTTTTTGCTTCCTTGGAAATAGTCAAATGTCCTTTGTGCGCAGGATCAAATGAGCCGCCTAAGATTCCAATTTTAATTTTTTCTTTATCCAAATTAATCTCTTATTTTTCCTTTACTTGTAATTTCGTATTTATATGAAACTAACTGTTCTAACCCAACAGGACCCCTTGGTGGAAGTTTATTTGTTGAAATACCAACTTCACCACCAAAACCAAATTCACCACCATCTGCAAATTGAGTTGAAGTATTATGCATTGCAATCGAACTTTTAACATTTTTCAAAAATGCTGATGCAGTTTTTTTATTTTTGGTGATTATCGAGTCTGTATGCATAGTTCCATATTTGTTTATATGAGCTATTGCTTCTTTAAAGTCCTTTACAACTTTAACAGATACAGAAGCACTTAAGTATTCTGTAGACCAGTCTTTTTCTTTTGCAGGATATAATTTACCCTGGTAATATTTTTTTAAAATTTTATCTCCATATATTTTACAATTTTCATTCTCAAGTTTTTTTAGAATAGGATTGCAAAATTTTTTTACAATTTTATTATGTATTAAAATAGTTTCAGTAGCTCCACAAATTCCAGTATTTCTCAACTTTGCATTATAAATAATTTTTGTTGCCATCTTTAAGTCAGCATCTTTATCAACATATGTGTGGCATAGACCTTCTAAGTGTCCAATAATAGGAACATTTGAAAAATCTTGAACTCTTTTAACTAAACTTTTTCCACCACGTGGAATAATTATATCAATATAATTTTTCATTTTAGAGAGCATTATGTCGACCATTTTTCTTTCTTTTGAATCGATAAACTGAATATAATTTAAATCGACATTATTTTTTTTTAATGCTTTTCTAAAAAGTGATGCCAATATTCTGTTTGTATTTATAGCTTCAGATCCACCTTTAAGAATTACTGAATTTCCAGATTTAAAGCATAAACTTGCAACATCAGAAGTAACATTCGGTCTGCTTTCATAAATAACACCAATAACTCCAATGGGGATAGTAACTCTACTTATATTTAATCCATTAGGTCTTTTCCATTTACTTAAAGAAACGTTTACAGGGTCTTTTAGTTTTGCAATTTTTTTAACAGCTTTTTGAATATTCTCTAATTTTTTTTCATCTATCAAAAGTCTATTAATTAAATTTTCTTTTAGACCTTTGTTCTCCGCGAATTCCAAATCCTTAATATTTTCTTTAATAATTAACTTTTTCTCTTTACCAATTAGTAGAGCATAGTCTCTTAAGACCTTATCTTTTGTTTCAGTACTAATTTTTTGATCAGAAGCTTTTTTAGCTCTAATTCCTATTAAATTCATATTTTGCTTCATCAAACTTCTACCATATCATCTTTATGGATAACTTCAGATTTTGAAATATAACCAAGTAATTTTTCTATTTGATTGGAATGATGACCCATGATTTTTAATATCTCATCTGAAGTAAAAGAACTTAAACCTCTTGCACATTCATTATTCCTTTTATCTAAAATTTTAACATGATCTCCTTTATTAAATTTTCCTGAGATCTTTTTTATTCCAGCAGCCAATAAACTTTTTCCTGATTTTAATGCTTTCTTAGCACCATCATCAATAACAATTTCTCCTTTTGGAGCAATAGAACTAATTATCCATTTTTTTCGAGCGTCAAGTTTTGAAATTTTAGAATTAAACCAAGTATAATTATTGTTTTCAATAATTCTTGAAATTGGATTTAAATAAAGACCGTTTGCTATAACCATATCACAGCCTGCTAGTTGACAAATTTTTGCAGCTTCTAATTTAGTTTGCATTCCACCGCTGCCATATTCATTAACACCTTTTATATTAATTTCTTTTAAATCTTTTTTTAAATCAGTTACTTTTTTTATTAATTTAGCATCTTTAAATACTTTTGGATTTTTTGTATAAAGACCATCTACATCTGATAAGAGAACCAAAGTGTCAGCACTAGCAATCTGAGCTACTCTAGATGCCAATCTATCATTATCGCCGTATCTTATTTCAGTTGTGGCTATTGTGTCATTTTCATTAACGATTGGAATAAAATTTAGATCAAATAAATTTTCAAAAGTTCTTTTTGCATTTAAAGATCTTCTTCTTTCTTCAGTATCTTCCAAAGTAAGTAAAATTTGTGAAATATTTAATTTATATTTTGAAAATATCTTAGAAAATAAATTCATTAGTTCAATCTGTCCAATCGATGCAATAGCCTGACTTTTATCAAGCTTGATTGTTCTTTTATTAATATTCATTTTTTTACAACCAAGTGCTATCGCACCCGAGCTTACAATGATAATTTTTTGATTTTTATCCTTTAATTTCTTGATATCTTTCCCAAAGCTTGAAAGCCATTTGGTTCTAACTTTTTTATCACCATCAACTAGAAGTGAGGAACCAATTTTTATAACAATTATTTTTGAGTTTTTAAGTGGCATACGACAATAGTTTTGCTTTAATTTTTGATACAGAGTTTTTTTCTAAAGTTGTCATGGTCATTATTTCGCAATCTTTATCTTTAGAGAAGTGATCAATAACTTCCTTTACTGTACTCTCATCAACTAAATCTATTTTGTTAAGTATCACAAGCTCTTTTTTGTCATCTAGTTTTTTGCTATAATTTTTTAATTCATTTTTAACTTGTTCATATGACTCATTTAAATCAAGGTTTGTAATGTCTATTAAATGTAACAATGATTTACATCTTTCAATATGTTTTAAAAATTGAATTCCAAGACCAATTCCCTCATGAGCTCCTTCTACAAGACCTGGGATATCAGCAATTGTTATCTCTTTATCATCGTAAGAAGCTACACCAAGATTTGGGTTAAGTGTGGTAAATTTATAATTAGCAATTTTAGGATTTGCATTTGTAATAGCAGCCAACAAACTTGATTTCCCAGCATTTGGAAGTCCAATAATTCCAATGTCAGCAATGGTTTTTAATTGAAGCCAAATTGTAAATTCTTCACCTTCACCACCTTTTGTAAATTTTCTTGGTGCTCTATTTGTTGAACTTTTAAATCTAGTATTTCCAAGTCCACCTTTTCCACCAATAGCTGCAGTATATTCTTCACCTTTATTATTAAAATCAAATATTAGAGTTTTATTATCTTCTTCAAAAACTTGAGTACCAAGTGGCACTTTTAAAAATAAGTCATCTCCACCTTTGCCTGTTCGATTTTGCCCAGCACCATTTTCTCCTCGTTGAGCTTTATGATGTTGTTGATATCTGTAATCTATTAATGTGTTGAGATTTTCTTCAGCTTTTAAAATTATTGAGCCACCTTTGCCACCATCACCACCATCTGGACCTCCATACTCAACATATTTTTCTCTTCTAAAACTTGGTGAACCATCACCACCGTTTCCAGCTTTAATATAAATTTTTACTTGATCTAGGAATTTCATAATACAACATTTATTTAAGTTGTATTATTAGTGAGGTTTTACTGAAACGAAAGTTCTATCTGCCTTAGTTTTTTTAAATACAACTTTACCTTCAACAACTGAAAAAATTGAATGATCTTTACCCATACCAACATTCTCACCTGGAAAAATTTTAGTTCCACGTTGTCTTACAATTATGTTGCCAGGTATTACTGTTTCACCACCATACTTTTTAACACCAAGCCTTCGCCCAGCACTATCACGTCCGTTTCTCGATGATCCACCTGCTTTTTTTGTTGCCATAAATTACCTAATTATTTACTTGTTGCAGTAGTTTTTTCCTTAACTTCAGCTTCAACTTTTTTAGTTGGTTTAACCATTTTTTCAGCTTCTGATAAAACCTTACCATCTTTTGAAAAAATCTTATTAATTCTTATCATTGTATGTTCTTGCCTATGACCATTTTTTCTTCTTGAATTGTGTCTTCTTCTCTTTTTGAAGATTAGAATTTTTCTATCTTTACCATTTTTAATTAAATCGGCTTCTACTTTAGCACCTTCAATTATTGGCGCACCAATTTCAATGGTTTTATCATCTCCATAAGCAAGAATTTCGTTAAATTCTATTTTTGAATCAGGCTTAGAGTCTGGCAGTTTTTCAATCTTTAATATCTCACCAGATTTTACTTTATACTGTTTTCCACCTGTTTTGATTATTGCGTATGACATAGTATGATTTAATTTTTAGTAAGCGCAATATAGTTGTAGCAAACTTGTAGTCAAGTCGAATTAACTAGAAATTGTCCTTTAAATCTCTCAATTTTGCAAAAGATTCAACGTTTTTTGCTCTAAGAAATATATTACACTCCAATTCATCTCCAAGATTAGTTGGAATAGTAGGTTTATTATTATCAAGTTTTTCTTTAATTAATTTAATTTTATTTTGAAGATTTAAGTTCTTTGAATCATGCTTAATACAAAATTTTGAATTTTGTAAGGTATATTCATGACCACAATAAATCATTGTATCCGAAGGAAGGCTTTTTAATTTGTTTAAAGATGCGAACATTTGTTCATAAGTTCCTTCAAAAATTTTTCCACAACCAAGAGAAAACAAGGTGTCTCCGGTAAAAATCAATTTTTCATTAAAAAAATAGAAACTAATATGACCTGTTGTATGACCAGGGATATATAAAATTTTGGCCTCAAAATTATCAGCTTTCCAAACCTGGTTTTCATCAACTAAAACATCTATATCTGGAATTCTTTTTTCGTCATCTTTATATCCGACTACTATTGAATTATATTTTTTTTTTAGCTCTTGATTTCCACCAACATGATCAAAATGATGGTGCGTATTTAAAATATATTTCAAATTAATATTTTCTTTTTCTAAAAATTTTACTATCGGTGATGCTTCACTAGGATCAACTACGCAAGCATTATTGTTTGTTTCGTCTATAATTAAATAACTATAATTATCTTGTAAACATGGAATGATTTCAATTTTCATTTTATTTTTCTATTAAAAAAATACCTAAATCAGCAAATAAATTTTTAATTTCAAGATTAGTATTATTTATTAATGAAACATTTTTTTCATTTAATGCTAATGATTTAAAAATTTTAAAATTTTTTGATTTAACAAAAGACACGAAATCTTTAATTGTACACATGTGTAAATTGGGAGTGTTATACCATTCATCTGGAAGTGTTTTTGTAATTGGCATTGTTCCTTTAGTTAACAGGTGTAATCTTATTTTCCAGTACCCAAAATTTGGAATAGTAACAATTGCTTTTTTACCAACTCTTAAAAGCTCACTAATTACTAATTCTGGATTTAAAAAAGCCTGAAGTGTTTGACTTAAAATTACATAATCAAAAGATTTGTCAGGAAATTGCTTTAAATCCTTCTCAGCATTACCTTCAATAACTGTTAGACCTTTTTCAATACATTTTTGAACTTTCTCTTTTGATATTTCTAAACCTCTAATATCAATACTTTTGTTATCTCTTAAAAATTCCATTAAAATTCCATCTGCACAGCCAACATCTAAAACTCGCGTGTTTTTTTCAATTAAATCAGCAATAACTTTAAATTCATTTTTCATTATCAATTATTTTTGTAGGATTTATCTAAAAAGTTTTTAAGAGCATTAAGGAATTCAGGAACATCAAGCAAAAATGAGTCGTGCCCTTTATCTGAGTCAATTTCAACAAAACCAACATCTGCGCCTATAGCATTTAGCGCAATTACAATATCTTTATTTTCTTGTGTGGGATAAAGCCAATCAGAAGTAAAAGATATTATAAAAAATTTAGCCTTAGTCTCTGCAAATGCTTTTGATAGATTTCCACTAAATTGTTTGGATAAATCAAAGTAATCCATAGCTCTTGTAATATAAAGATAACTATTGGCATCAAACCTATCTACAAAAACTGAGCCCTGGTATCTAAGATAACTTTCAATTTGAAAGTCTGCATCAAACCCAAAATTAAGATCTTCTCTTTCTTGCAACTTTCTTCCAAATTTTTCTTGTAAACCTTTTTTAGAGAGATAGGTGATATGTGCGGCCATTCGAGCGACAGCAAGGCCTTTATTAGGTATAGTTTTTTTAGAGTTATAATGACCCTCATTCCAATTACTATCAGCAGTGATAGCTTGTCTTCCAAGTTCATTAAAAGCAATATTTTGAGCAGAGTGACTAGATGTACACGCAATCGGTATTACAGTTTTTGCTTTGTCAGGAAAATTACTTATAAATTGCAGAACTTGCATTCCACCCATAGAGCCACCCACGATAGAAAAAAGTTTTTTAATATCAAAATACTCCAATAAATTATATTGAGCGTTAACCATGTCATTAATGGTAATTACTGGAAAATTAGTTCCAAATATTTTTTTTGTGTCAGGATCTATATGACTTGGACCATAAGAACCTAAACATCCACCAATTACATTTGAACAAATAACAAAATATTTATTTGTATCGATTGATTTATTTGGACCGACTGCATATGACCACCACCCATCTTTTTTTGTAATAGGATTTATACCTGTCACAAATTGATCACCAGTTAGTGCATGAAATACTAAAATAGCATTATCTTTTTTTTCATTTAAAGAACCATATGTTTCATAAGCTATAGGAAAATTACTTATGGTTTTACCACAATCAAGTTTTAGAGGTTTTTTTATTATTAAAGTTTTTAAATTATTCTCAGTATTCATAACAAAAGCTAATATTTGAATTGAGAGAAAAAAAACTATTTTAGCGGTTTTTTTTAAGCGCTCGCAATTCAGTTAAATCAGCGCATAAATTTTGTACTAGAAGTTATTATTTATGTCAATTTTTTTTAAAATTTGTCTTATTGTATGTAAAAATTTAAAATTTTATCTATAAAGAACTCATAAAAATGACTACTCCAAAGTTTAAAAAATTTAATATTGAGGCTTATAAGCCAGGAAAATCAAAAATTAAAAAATTAAAAAAAATTATAAAATTATCAGCAAATGAGTCTGCTTTAGGCATGAGCACCAAAGCAAAAAAGGTAATATTAGATAAGAAGCTAAATTTAGAGAGATATCCTGACGGTAAAGCTCAAAATTTAAGAAAAGAAATATCTAGAAGATACAAATGTAATCCTGACAAGATTATATGTGGAGCAGGATCAGACGAGGTTATTCAGATGATATGTCAATTATTCTTAAATCCTAGCGATGAAGTGATTGTTCCACAGTACAGTTTTCTTATGTACAGAATATATTCCAACATTGTTAGTGCCAAAGTCAAATTTTCTAAAGAAATTAATTTCAAAATTTCAAATACAGAAATTCTAAAAAAGGTAACCAAAAAAACAAAAATAGTTTTTCTTGCTAATCCAAACAATCCTACTGGAACATATTTGACAAAGAAAGAATTGTTAGATCTTAGAAAAAAATTAGATAAAAATATTTTACTGGTAGTTGATGATGCCTATGCTGAATATATGAAAAATAAAGATTATAAATCAGGGTTAGACTTATTTAAAAATAAGGAAAATGTTTTTGTGCTAAGGACATTTTCTAAAATATTTGGATTGGCATCTTTAAGAGTTGGATGGGGTTATGGTTCAAAGAAAATAATAGATGCATTGAATATTATAAAACCACCCTTTAATGTTGGTCATCTTGCTCAATTAGCTGCAACAGAGTCTTTAAAGGATAAAAAATTTATAGAAAGATCAATTAAGCATAATTTGTATTTTGCGAATAAAGTAAAAACTGAACTTGAAAAATATAATATCTACTCAAATTCAATTTCAGCAAATTTTTTATTTTTAAATTTTGAAAAATGCAAATTTTCAGCAAAGTATTTTTATGAAAGATTAAAAAAAAGAGGAATCATTGTGCGATCCACAGAAGATGGTTATCATATCAAGAATAAATTAAGAGTAACTATTGGATCTCGAAATGAAAATTTAGCATTTATAAATGCTGCAAAACAAATATTAAATTAATATGAAAAATATTCTAATTATTGGATGTGGTTTATTAGGATCTTCTTTATTAAGAAGAATTCAAAAAAAAAAAATATCTAAAAAAATTTATATTTATGAGAAATCAAAATCTAATATTTCAAAAATAAAAAAATTAAAACTTCCTGGAATATTGGTAAATAAGATAGAAGAGGGTGTAAAAAAATCTGATTTAATTATCTTTTGTACGCCAATGAGTGAATACAAAAAATTGATACTTAAGATAAATAAATTTTTAAATAAAAATACTATTATTACCGACATTGGATCTTCAAAACTAGAGTCTTCAAAAATTATAAAAAAATATCTAAGAAAAGATATTGAATGGACTCAAAGTCATCCCATAGCGGGTTCAGAAGTAAGTGGACCACAACACGGCAAACAAGATATATTCGAAAATAAATGGTGTGTTTTGATAAAAGAAAAGAACACATTAGAAAAAAATCTAAAAATGTTAACTGGGTTTTGGAAAAAAATGGGATCAAAAGTAGTAATTATGACGCCTGAAAAACACGATAAGATTTTTTCAATTACCAGCCATTTACCACATTTGATTGCATATAATTTAGTAAAATCAGCTCAAGATTTTGAAAAAATACAGAAATATGATTTGATTAAATATAGTGCAGGTGGTTTGAGAGATTTCTCTCGTATAGCTGCATCAAATGAAGTCATGTGGAGAGATATTTTTTTTAATAATAAACAAAACATATCAAAAGCTATTGATTTATTTATCAAAAATTTAAATGCTTTTAAAAAAGATATAAATTCAAAAAATAATAAATCGATCTTAAGAAAATTAATTCAGACAAAAAAAGTGAGATCTAAGATTATAAAACTTAAACAAGATATTAATAAACCTGACTTTGGCAGAGATTAATACTTAATAGAAGATATTTTTATTACTTTAAGTTTTGCTGTTTTTTCTATTCTTTTTATAGTTTTAATAATTGGCATTATTAGCACTCTCTTTTCAGGGCCATAAGCATGAATTAACTGTTTTGAGTTAATACATATTGCAACATGTCCTTTCCAAAAAATAATATCACCTTTTTTGAAAAAGGTTCTATTTACTTTTTTTGAATATTTTACTTGGTCTTTAGTGTCTCTTGGGTAAAATTTTTGATTATAATAATAAAATAATTGAAGTAATGCCGAACAATCAATTCCATTAAAAGTTTTACCACCCCAAACATATTTGGTTTTTAAAAATAATTTAAATATTTTTAAATAATTTTTTTCTTTGTAATGAACATTTTTTATATCTTTTTTTCTTATCCATTTATTTTTTTCAAATTCTATAAAGTTTTTATCTTCTCTAATTTTTGAAATTATTGATCCGAAGGTTAAAAAGTTTTTAGTTTTCTTATTTTTTCCATTAAATATATTTGCTTTAAAAACTTGCACTTTATGGCTTGGACTGAAATCAGTTACATAGTTTTTATCTTTAATATAGCCAACATAGTTATCAAATGATGTTTTAATTTTAATCCAATCTTTATTTTTTGATAAAATCCTAAATTTTTCTCCATAGAGAATTTGAGAAGTTACTTCAGACTTATTAGAAGTTTTTTTATAAATATTCGAAAATTGTTTTGTAAAATAAAAATTACTTTTCATCTAATTTCAATTTATCTTTAATAATCCATAAACAGATTAATGAAGGAACAACCATTATTGCTGTTAAAATAAAGAATATACCCCAATCTCCATTTAACCAATCAACTAAAGCCCCAGATGATGATGCAAGTGTTGTTCGTCCAGCAGTTCCAATTGATGCAAGCAACGCATATTGAGTTGCAGTATATGTTCTATCCACGAGCATTGAGATGAATGCAACAAAAGCAACAGTTGCAAAAGCAGCAGCTACGTCATCAAAAATAACAGCTACTGCAAATAATAGCTCTGATTTCCCACTCCATGCTAAAGCGGTAAATAATAGATTTGTTGCAGCCATTAATATACCTGCAAGAAACATTGCCTTGAGCACACCAGACCTAATAACAAAAAGACCGCCTAACAATGTAAAAACAACTGTTGTTATCCACCCCAAGGTTTTTGAATAAATAGCAATATCTCCTTTTGAAAATCCAATTTCTTTATAAAAAACAATGGACATTCGTCCAAGAAAAGCTTCACCAATTTTAAATAAAAAGACAAATCCTAAAATACCCAATGCAATCGAAAACCCATTTTTTTTAAAAAAACTTATTACTGGACCTCCAAGTGTCCCACTAATCCAAACAGCAATATTTGTGATAAAATTCTGTGATCCAATTTTACTTTGGATAAATGCATCTGTTCTTTTTTGATTAATTTTTCGTGTATTTGATGCTTTTTCATCAACAAACATTAGTCCAATATTCATTAAAATTACAACAACTCCTAAAATTAAAAATGTTAGCTGCCAATAATTTGCTATTCCAATATTTTGAAAAAATTCTGCTGTGAATAAAGCCACCACACCTCCAAGCTTATATCCACTCCACCACCCAACAACTGCCATAGCGGCTCCGGCGGCCATAGATTTTCCCTCATTTTCACCAATTTGTTCAATTCTTAAAGCATCAACAGTTATATCCTGTGTTGCTGAAGCTATTGCAATAATCAGGCCAACTGTAATTAGTAATGCTAAATTTTCAGTTGGATTAATTAAACTCCAAATGATTAAACACACTAAAATTGTAAATTGCATCAATACAATCCAGCCTCTCCTATGACCTAATTTTTTGGTTAAGTATGGAATTTGAAGCCTATCTATAAGAGGTGCCCAAAGGTAATTGAAAGCATAAACTCCAAAAATTAAACCTGCCCATCCTATAGTTGATCTACTAAGACCATCTTCCTTAAGCCATAAACTCAAACTACTACCAATTAAGACCCACGGAAAACCTGATATGGCCCCAAGTAATAAAATTCGAAACATTCTTTTGTCAAAATAAACAGCAAAAGTTTCAGATAAAGATTGTTTTTTTATCTCCAGCATTGTCAATTTCTCCAAAAGGAAGGTAGGAATAGTACCAGTATTGCAAATAATTCAAGTCTACCTAAAATCATTCCCATAGTTAAAATCCATTTAGAGATATCAGGTAAGGTAGAAAAATCTCCATTAGGACCAATTATTGGACCAAGACCTGGTCCTACATTTGAAATGGAGGTGGCAGCTCCTGAGATTGCTGTGATAAAATCTAATCCAGTTAAAGAAAGTAGGGCAGTAAGAATAAAAAAAATTACAAAGTAAAAATAAATAAATGAAATAATTGATGCTATAAATTTATCATCAACAGTGTTTTGATCATATTTAATTACAAACACACCTTTTGGATAGATAATTTTTTTTAGTTGATTTGCAATAAATAAATATAAGATTTGAATTCTAAATATTTTAATTCCACAAGTCGTTGAACCTGCACAACCTCCCATAAACATTAATGCTAAAAATAAAGTTAATGGAAAGCTACCCCAACTATCATATTCAGCATTCACATAACCAGTTCCTGTAAGTATTGAGATACTATTAAAAAAGATAGATCTTAAGTTAAAATTCTGACTGTTATTAAATAATAAATAAAGTGACAATAAAACAATTGCTGTAACAATTATTTTAAGAAATGTTTTAATTTGAACGTCTGTTAAAAAAATTTTTTTATTTCCACTTATAAATTTTATGTAAGCAATAAATGGCAAGCTCCCTAAAATAATGAAAATCATTGAAGCCATTTCAATAGGAATACTATCAAAATATCCAATTGATTGATTATAATTTGAAAAACCACCTGTAGCAATTGTAGTCATAGAATGAGTTAAACTATCAAATTTACTCATTCCAAATATCCAGTATGTTAGAGCACACATTGTAGTCAAACCTGAATAAATATAAATAAGCCTTAGAGCAATCTCTTTAGATTTTGGAAGTATTTTTTCTGATGTATCGTTGCTAGAAATTTTAAATAATTGCATTCCACCAACATTCATTATTGGCATTAAAGTAATTGCCATAACAATAATACCAATACCACCTAACCATTGCAAAATAGCTCTCCATAATAATATTCCTTTAGGAGTAAATTCTAAATTTGAAATGATGGTTGATCCTGTTGTTGTTATTCCAGACATACTTTCAAAAAAAGCATCAGTAACTGAAAGTTCTATTGTAGAAAAAATAAATGGAAGAGATCCAAAAATTGCAATACTCAGCCAAGATAAAGCAGTAAGTAAAAAAGCTTGTTGTAAATTTAATTTTTTATCATGATCTAAATTTGATAAGAAAAATAAAATTCCAAAAATAATCGTAATTAACGATGCTCCAAAGAAAGAAGAATCTATTTCCGAGTAAATAAACTGAGCAATTATTGGTATGAACATTGATACCCCTAGAATTATTTGTAAAATTCCAAGTGTAAAAAAAACAGTTTTATAATTAGACATTTTGAAAGAACATTATTTTATGGTAAATAAAATTCAACTCTATAAGAATTAATAAAATCACTGATTTAAGATTTTTTAGAAGCATAATTCATGATTAAAAAAGAAAATTTAGATAAAACTAGTGCCTGGCCATTTGTTGAAGCAAAAAAATTACTACGTGAGAGAAAATCTTTCATAGAAAAAAAGGGTAAAATAACTCTTCAAACTGGCTATGGTCCAAGTGGACTTCCACATATTGGAACATTTGGCGAAGTCGCCAGAACATCAATGATGGTAAATGCATTAAAACAATTAACAGATATTCCAACTGAGATAATAACATTTTCTGATGACATGGATGGTTTGAGAAAAGTCCCAGATAATGTTCCTAATCAAAAATTGTTAAATGATAATTTGCATAAGCCACTAACGCAAGTTCCAGACCCATTTGAAAAATTTAATAGTTTTGGTGAGCATAATAATGAAATGTTAAAAAACTTTTTAGATAGTTTTAAATTTAATTATAATTTTCAAAGTTCTACATCACTTTACAAGAGTGGTTTTTTTAACCCAACATTAAAAATTATTTTAGAAAATTATGAAGGAATAATGAATATTATTATTCCAACTTTAGGTAAAGAACGTCAAAAAACATATAGCCCTTTTTTACCAATATGCCCTGACACAGGTCATGTTTTAGAAATTCCTGTTGTAGAAATTGATACTCAAAATTCAAAAATAATTTTTGATAATAAAGGAGAAAAACTTGAGACAAGCATCTTAGATGGAAATTGTAAATTACAGTGGAAAGTTGATTGGGCAATGAGGTGGTATGCATTAGATATAGATTTTGAAATGTATGGAAAAGATTTGATTGAAAGTGCAATTTTGTCGACGAAGATAATAAATTTAATGGGTAAGAAAAATCCATCTGGATTTGCCTATGAACTATTTCTAGACGAAAAAGGAGAAAAAATTTCTAAATCAAAAGGTAATGGAATAACTATTGATCAATGGTTAGAATATGCATCCCCAGAGAGTTTATCTTTATATATGTATCAGAATCCCAAAAGGGCAAAAAAACTATATAAAGAAATAGTACCAAAAGCAGTTGATGAATATCTAGATTTCATAGAAAAATCAAAAAAACAAAACGAGTTACAATTATTAATGAATCCTGTTTGGCATGTTCACAATGGTGAAATCCCAACAGAGGATATGATTATGACTTTTTCAATGTTACTTAATTTAGTTGAAACTAGTAATGCAGATAACAAAGACTTGCTATGGAAATTTGTCAAAAAATATAAGTCTGATATTTCAGAAAAAAACTTTCCAATTTTTGATGGTCTAGTTGGGTATGCAATTAAATATTTTAATGATGTTATTAAAGCTCAAAAAAAATATAAAACACCGAATGCTGCAGAAAAATTGGCGTTAGAAGAATTAGTTAAAACTCTAAAAAAATGTACTGATGAAATGTCTCCTGAAGATATACAAACTTTGATTTATTCTACTGGAAAAGAAAATGGTTATGCAGAAAATTTAAGAGATTGGTTTAAGCTAATTTACGAAGTAGTTTTTGGAGATGAGAATGGTCCTCGTATGGGATTCTTTATAAGTTTTTTTGGTGTAAAAGAAACTAATGAACTATTAATTAACAAATTAAAATAATGTTTTCAAAATTAAGACCGTTAATATTTAAAATAGATCCAGAAAAAGCACACACTTTAGCAATAAAATCTCTTAAATTTAATTTAGTTCCAAATATGTTTGATGGAAATAAAAATGATCCAATTTTTAAAACTAAAATTTTTAATAAAGAATTAGACAACCCAATTGGTATAGCAGCTGGATTTGATAAAAATGCAGAAGTGTACAATCCATTATTCAAATTAGGGTTTGGTTTTGTTGAAGTTGGAACAATTACTCCTTTTAAACAGTATGGTAATCCAAAACCACGTGTATTTAGACTTGTAGAGGATCAAGCTTTAATTAATAGACTTGGTTTTAATAATCATGGTGCAGAAGCAGTTAAAAGTAGAATTAAATCAAATAATAAATTGGGATTATTAGGTATCAATATCGGTCCTAATAAAGACTCAAGTGATCGATTAAATGATTATTTGATAGGGTTAAAAACTTTTTATGATGTTGCAGATTACATAACAATTAATATTTCTTCTCCAAATACAGAAAACTTAAGAGCATTTCATGATGGTGATAAATTACAGGATTTGTTAAAATCTATTGTTCAAGAAAAAAAAAATTTAAACTCAAATATCCCAATAGTTGTTAAAGTTTCTCCAGATATTAATGATGATCAAATTAATCTAATATCTGAAATTCTTTTAGCTAATGATATAACTGCAGTTATTGTTTCTAACACTTCTGAATTTGCCAGAGATAAACTTAGCAACATGCAAAAACATCAAAAGGGTGGTGTGTCTGGAAAGCCGATCGAGGATAAATCCAATGTTTTAATTAGTAAATTTTATAAATTATTAAAGAGTAAAATTAAGATTATAGGTGTTGGAGGAGTAGACTCCGCTGAAGCAGCTTATACTAAATTTATGGCTGGAGCAGATCTTGTTCAGCTCTACACAGGTATGGTTTTCAAGGGCCCAAATATTGCTAGTATTATAAAAAAAGACTTAAAAGAATTATTAATTAGGGATGGTGTAAAGAATTTTAGTGAAATTATAGGAAATAAAACTATTTCTTAAATCTATTAAACTTGACGCTTACAATATCTCGCCTTATATAGGCACTGTTATTATGTCAAAAAAATGTGAATTAACCGGTAAAATACCAATGAAGGGTCATAATGTTAGTCATGCTAACAATAAGACTAAAAGAAGATTCTTACCTAATCTTAAAAAAGTAAAATTTACCAGTGAACTAATGAAAAGAAGTTTAAAGCTAACAGTAAGTAATGCTGGTGTAAGATCAGTTGATAAAAAGGGTAGCTTTGATGAATATTTAAAAGTTGTAAAAAATAAAAACTTATCTCCAAGACTAAAAAAACTAAAAAAAGGTATTTTAGTAAAATCTCCATTCAAGAAAAAGCCAGTAGCAAAATCTGCTTAAAATGAGCAAATCATTTTTTCTTCTATCATTTTTGATGGGAGTGGTTGTTTTGTCCTCTAATTATTTGGTTCAATTTCCAATTCATTATTATGGTTTAGAAAAAATTTTAACCTATGGAGCTTTTAGTTATCCTGTTGCTTTTTTGATTACAGATCTAGCTAATAGATCGTATGGAAAAATAGTTGCAAGAAAAATTGTTTATATTGGTTTTGTAGTAGGTGTAAGCTTTACTCTTTTGTTTTCTACGAATTTTGCAGACTTAATTTCAGTAAGAATTGCAATTGGTTCTGGTACGGCTTTTTTAGTAGCACAATTATTAGATGTACAAATATTTGATAAATTAAGAAAAAGAAAATGGTTTGTGGCACCTTTAACCTCTTCATTTATTGGATCTACAGTTGATACTTTTTTATTCTTTTCAATATCGTTTTATGCAACAGGCATACCTTGGTTTACATTATCTCTAGGTGACTTAACTGTTAAGATATTTGTAGCTTTAGTGATGTTAATACCTTTTAGATTGTTATTAGGTAACTTTAAAACTGCTAAAGTTTAATACAAAAATTTATAAGATAAGATTTTATAAGCAAGCTTAGCTACAAGAAAGTTGTATGAATTAAACCCCTTTATTGGTGATAATTCGTTTATATCCGCACCAACTATATTAGAATTTTTTGCAGCAATTTTTATAATGTTTAAAGTTTCGTCCCACAATAATCCACCTGGTTCAGGTGTTCCTGTTGCTGGCATTATGCTAGAGTCTAGTCCATCAACATCAAAAGTTAGATAAACAGTTTTATCTTTTATTAGTTTTTTAAACTTATTTAAATTCCATTTACTTTTATCTTTTGCCCAAAATATTTCTATTCTAGATGAGTTTTTCTGTAAAAAAGGAATTTCACTTTGAGATATATTTCTTATTCCAAACGAAATTAGAGAAACGTTCTTATGATCTAAACATCTTTTAATAGCCGAGGCGTGTGAAAACTTTTCTCCATTATAACTTTCTCTTAGATCTGCATGAGCATCAAAATGTAAGAGGCAAATATTTTTATGTTTTTTGACAAAAGGTGCAATACATCCTGGTGTAATTGAATGTTCTCCTCCAAAAGTCATGGGAAAAAGTTTTTTATCTAAAATTTCTTTATTAATTTCAGACATTTTATTAAGAGCTTTCTTAATATTTTTATCTATTTTAAATGGTTTTAAAGTTTTAATTCCAATTTTTTTATAGGGCTCACAATTCAACTCTTCATCATAAAGCTCTACTTGATGTGATGCTTTAATAATTTCCTTAGGTCCATTTTTTGTTCCACCACCATAACTTACTGTTTTTTCTAAACCAAAAGGAACCACAACAACTTTTTCTTTAAAATTGACTTTATTGTCAATTCCCAAAAACCCATTTTTATTAGAAAGATATTTCAATTTTATTCAAAAATTTTTGTGAAGTTTTTTCTATCTCTGTTTTTCCATTCACCTTTATGATACGCATCACTAGCAATTAGAGGCAATACACTTGTTGCCTCTGCAAACACCATCTGTTCTTTAGTTATATCAACCTTTCCCCAAGAACTAGCCTCTTTTAAAGTTGAACTACTACAAGCACCATCTCTGCTATCAGCAACAGTTATTTGAACTGCATATTTATGCATATCAACTTCTTTACCTAAAAGTTCAGCACAAATAACAGTATCTTGAATAAAATTTTTAGGCACACCACCACCAATCATGAATAAGCCTGAACCCTTAGATTTAATTTTAATCTCAGTAAGTTCTCTAAATTCTCTAATCGAGTCTATGGTCATATGTTTCTTTGGATTTTTTTCTTGATGAATTACTAGACCAAATCCTGCACTTGAGTCTGTAAAAGCTGGACAAAAAATAGGAACATTGTTGTCATAAGCTGTTTCAATTAGACTGTCTTTTTTTTTGGAATTTTTCTTAAGGTATTTACCCATTTCATAAATAAATTCCCTAGAAGTGTAACTTCTTGGTTCTAATGTATCTGCAATTTTACATATTATTTTATCACACATTTGAAGCTCTTCTTCATCAATGTAAGTGTCATAAATTCGATCTATATAGTTATCTCTTAATTCAGTATCATCTTGAAATTGAGAACCTTGGTAGTGTTTAAACCCAAGAGCTTCAAAAAAATCCATATCAACTATTGATGCTCCTGTTGCAACAATTGCATCAACCATATTATATTTAACAAGATCTTTATAAATATTCATACATCCTGCAGCCGAAGTTGAGCCTGCTAGGGTTAAAAATATCGTACACTCTTTATCTTTCAACATATCATTAAATATATTTGCAGCATTTGCTGTTTCTCTAGAGACAAAAGACATTTTTTCCATTGAGGAAATTATTTTTCTAGAATCGAAAGAAGTTATATCTATATGCTCAACTGGATTTTTTAAAAAATCTTTTTTACTATTGTGACCTGGATTTTTATGATCTGACATTAAGCTACTAATGTGGCTTTGTTGATGTCTTTATCATACATCGTCATAATTGGCTGATCTTCAACTTCACAAATTTCATCAGAGTAATAACCATTAAATTGAGTTCTAAATGTTAAACCATAAGCACCTAGTTGTCCTAATTCAATGTAATCATTTTCCTTAATATTATTTGGAAGCAAGAAAGGACCCTTCATATAATCCATGCTATCACAAGTTGGTCCAAAAAAATCAAAAGCTGTGAGTTTTTTTGATATAATTTTATTTGAATTTTCTTTAATCATTTTAGATGGAAAAACAATATTTGGAGTCCCTGCATCAAAAAGCGTTCCATAAGTTCCATCGTTTATATAAAGTTTTTGTTTTTTTCTTAAATTAACTTTTACAATCGTTGAGCCACTTTCAGCAACCAATGCTCTTCCAGGTTCACAAATAACCTCAGGCATTTTTTCTAGTTTTAGATTTTCTAAACCTTTTTTAATTTCATTAAAATAATTTTCCATGGATTGAGGAATTAAATCTGGATAAATAGTCGGAAACCCTCCACCAACATTAATGTAATCTGGTAAAATTTTTGTTTTTTTAATTATATTTCCTATTTCATTAATACCTTTTGAATACGAAATTGGATGCATGCATTGAGAACCAACATGAAAACTTAAACCTATTTTTTCTGCATGTTGTTTAGCCAACCTAAGAAGACCTGTTGCCTCAGAACTTAAAGCACCAAACTTTTTTGATAAATCTATCTCAGCATGTTCATTTGATACAGCCACTCTTACAAATAATTCTAAATCTTTTGCATTATTGGTACTTTCAATAATTTTGACCAATTCATCTTTTGTATCTAATGAAAATGTTTTAACCCCATATTTAAAATATGCTTCTTTAATGCTTTCCCTACTTTTAACTGTGTGCATATAAGAACATTTAGCTGACTGTGTGAAATTTCTAATACTTTTAATTTCTTCAATGGATGCTACGTCGAATTGATTTACTCCACTATCTATTATCTGTTGTATTACAGTTGGATGTGGATTGGTTTTGACAGCGTATAAGATTTTACCTGGAAAATTTTTAGTAAAATAATTTACTGCAGAACGAATAGAATTCTTTCTAATGCAATATACCGGCTTTTCAGGTTTCAGTTGATTAATCATTTGCTCAACTGATTTAAATTTTTGCATTTAAAATGCCTCCAAAAAAAATTTAATAAAAAAAAGCTTTTTATTGCTAAAAAACTTTAAAATTTCCTCCTATTA
>Ga0209335_10002053_pt1 | contig 21953 bp, 26 predicted proteins | sample COG_09_FD_184753 | JGI IMG/M metagenome (GOLD analysis project Ga0209335, IMG submission 184753) | Pelagic Microbial community sample from North Sea - COGITO 998_met_09 (SPAdes) (version 2) | ecosystem: Environmental > Aquatic > Marine > Neritic zone/Coastal water | place: Helgoland, sampling...
TGCATTGTAGTTTTGTATTCCCCGAAACCCTTGAACGACCAACCCCGTCGGGAATAGGGGATGAAATGGATGCTGGGATTGAGGAAGCTGAATTGGATAATGAACCAGTCGTTTTAAATTCCGAAAAAGCCAAAGCATATGAAAAAGCCAAAGCGAAGGTCCTAAGAGATCTTGAGAAAAGTGGCGAACAATATTTGATGATAAATGATAACGATAAATTAATGAAGTATTCACCAAAATATAACGAAATTATTAAAAGAATCAATTCTATGAAAGGGTTGTCGTTTGTATATACTGAATATAAAAGTCTTGAAGGTATCGCCGTATTATCTATATGTTTAAAGGCCAATGGCTACGATGAATTTAAACTCGTTAAAAATTCCAGTGGCGAATATGAATTACCGCCGAATTTGGATTTGGATAAACCCCATTTCGCGTTTTGGTCAGGTAGCGACGAACAAAGCGATTTGCTTCGTAAAATATATAATAATGAAATATCGGAATTGCCAACGAATTTGCGAAAACAAATCCAGGCATTAAGTGTTGACAATTTACGAGGCGCTATTGTGAAAGTGTTAATGACTACCAAAACAGGTGCCGAGGGAATTGACCTTAAAAATGTGAGACAGGTATTAATTGTTGAGCCTTACTGGAATCCAGTGAGATTAAAACAAGTGAAAGGACGAGCGGTGCGTATGGGGTCTCATCTTGGATTGCCTGAAAAAGAGCGAATCGTTGACATATATACCTTTATATCTTCCATTGACCCGGTAATGATAAAAACCGAACCAATCATTGAAAGAGACGGTGATAGTTCTGACCAAGTATTATTAGGATTGTCCAATAAAAAACTTAAAATTATGGATGGATTTTTGAAGATGATTAAAGAGACTTCGGTGGATTGTTCAATTAATTTTAAAGATACGGTGGACGAAGATGACCCTTTCACTTGTTTAAGTTATGGGTCGTCATCACCGAAAGATTATAGTTATGTTCCCAATATCGATGAACAACTCGAGGATAAAGAAAAATATCGCAAATATAAACAAATAACTTGGAAACCGATCGTTGTGAATGTGCCTAAAAAAGGCAAATACGCATTGAAACCAGCCCCAGAAAATGAGCCACAATTATTGTTTGATTTAGATACCATACTTGAATCGCGACGTCCGGGTGAACCTTTAGGAGAAATTCTCACTAAAAATGGCAAAAAATCCATTAAATGGTATAAAAAACAGCAAGTTAAAATAATATAATATAATTAAAAAAAAATTATCGCTCTTTAATATGTAATCCTATTTGTAATCGCGCCGCCGAAGTTGATAAATAGAGTGGCTCTACAGTACTGCTTCCTCTTTCTATACCATCCAATGAAATTGTGAAAGTATTAATTTTTTCAGGGTTCATAGTACACATAAAGTTATTTTTTAATTTAAGTGTCACTGAATTCAGGGTTCGTGGATTTTCAGCATATTCGCTATATATTTCAAATGTATCGGTGTCGGTGTTATCTAGACCGGTAATATCACTATCAAGGGTGAGTGTTGGTGATGTGTTTTCTACTGCTACTGTTGAGGCTGTAATTTTTCGGATTTCGCCTTCACGTCCGTTATTAGTTGTCACTTTAAAAAACATATTTGCGTAAAAATTAACTGTCGTTGAATGGAGAGAATTATCTGGTATTGTTACTATAAATGGGCCGGTATTATTATTATTATTATTATTATACAACTTAACCACCCCACTATCAACTAAATTTTCATTATCGTTATCTTGATAGCCAAATGTATCATTTGGCATATAGAATTTGCCATTTAAATCTCCTAAATTGGATAGTGAGTTGAAATATTTAGACATTTCAGTTATTTTCAAAGTAAGTCCGTGGTAATGTTCAAGGGACCGTCGTCCAGAAACGGTGCTTTTACCTTGTATTCCGTGTAAATTAATAAATTCAAGTTGGACATCGGCTTCTCGCGATACGATGAGATTTTCGCTTAATTGCACTTTAAAATTAGTAATAGCGTATGGATAGACGGCATCGGTTCCTGGAAAAACATCCAATAATACGACTTGGGTTTTCTTCGTATGTGTTTTATAATTTGATGAGAAATAGGTGGCGTCTTTTCCAACTTGGTTTTCAAAATTAGGGTCTCCTACAGAAAGCGCATTCATATTACGAACATCAACTGAATCGGATCGGTCATACGCTTTAGTCGGCTCATTTTCCAATAAGAAGGCGTCAATTTCATCGTCTGGTTTCGGTTTCTTTTGTTCATCTGCTAATTTTAAATTTTCTATAACATCCAACGCACCTGAAACCATTTTATTTTTCAAATCTTGGTTATAATTGTTTTTAATTACGGGAAACTTCATTGAATTTTGTGGGCGAGCCATAAAGCCTTTATTAAAATCTTCGGATGTTTCAATTTCTTTATATAGTTTTTCAATGGAGTCGGAAGTTTTCTTATCACATTCATTGAATGTAATAGTATCGTCAACCTTTCCATTATTGCCAGCGCATTTTTTCCGAACCGCGAGAATAAATGGATCAATGACGGATGTTAAAAAGGTAAAAATACCAGACACTTTTTCTAAACTGATTTTTTCAATATTGATTTTTCTAATGAAATTCTCAATATATTTTTTTTCTTTTTCAGAATAAGGTAATTGGCCATTTTTTATAACTTTGAGATTAATAGTCACATAGCGTTTTTTTAATTGATTATGGATATTTTGGGTTAAAAAAGATTTTACTTGTTCCGGCATTTTATCCAATGGAATATTATTGGGATCTTCGGGTGTTCCTACATTTATATCTGGGACAATATTTGTAAGGTCGCTAAAACTCAAAATTTCATTATTATTAGACGATTTAATACTATTAGCGATAAAATCAATTATTTTAATAGTTTCATTGGATTGGTGAACCTTATTCTTTTCTAAAAGAGTAATTAGATATACATTATTATTCATAATTTAGTATATTACATAGAAATTATTTATTTAAATAGAACATTTTACTAAAAAAAATAGAACATTTTACTAAAAAAAATAGAACATTTTACGAAAAATATTTATCGCGATTTTGAAACATTATATCATCGTCTTGAATATTAGAAATATAATCGTCGAATGGAACACCTTGTATCATATTTTCTATGAAATTGATACAGTATACTCCACACTCGGTATCTTTTTTTTGGTGAGCATAGGTGTTAATTTTAAACTCATATTTTGGACCAATTTCTAGCGATTGCTTTATAATTCGGTTGACGAAATTCACTATTTCTGGGTATGGCTTATTAGATGTTGAATCAAAAAAATAGACTTCCTTTTTAGGTGAATTAATAAATGTCGCAACCCAATGGGAACCTGATTCATTATGCTTCTGTAAGTTATAAACACTGGCGAAATATTTTTTATTACCATTTAATTCGTTTTTTAAATTAAAACTACAATGGGTCTTATCCACACACTCATTATTTAATTTAGTATCAAAATCCATAGGAATACACCCTAAATATTTGAAACCTATATATTTATTTTCATACTGGGATAGTACATTATTTATATCATTCGTATCAAGCCATCGCCTTGGATTATATTCCCAACTTAGTTTTTTATATGGTCTGAAATGTGTCTTAACTAAATTATTTTTATTAGTTACTTTACTCCAGCACACTTCATCATTACACTTAAGTTCTAGTTTCTTATCTAATTTATCCCACAAATTATCTATAGTGTCCTTTGTATTGGTTTCAATTTTGTCTAATACATTTAGTTGGTTATAGGCTTCAATTATTTCTATTAACGCTTTTTTATCATAACATGTTTTATTATTTTTTTTTTTGGTATATTTAGGAGAACATTTTCCCTTTTTTGTTTTTTTTAAATGGATTCCACCCCCCACTTTAAGATTAGTCTTGAGTTCGTTGTGGCCACCAATAAATTTATATTTATTTTTAAATAAATAGATTATTTTTGGAACATATTTATAATTTTTTGGGACATATTTGTTTAATTTTTTACACATTTTTTTATTATTTGGTTCATCTATATTTATAAATATATACTTTTTATTTTTGAAGGCACATAATGCTAAAGATGCTTTACAAAATCCGCACGTGGGTTTCCCTAATATTATATACATTAATATATTTTGAGAAAATTACTTAAAATAAATAGTAACTATTAATTCAATTCAATTCAATTCAATTCAATTAAATTCTAGTTATGATTAGCAATTTTGAAAAGGTTATTGAATTTAATACAACATTTGGTTTACCACATTATGATATTCCACAAGAAAATGTGTTTAACCAGAAAGCTAAATTAGCGGAATTGCGATATTCCTTAATTCATGAAGAAGTGAACGAATTAAACGATGCTTTCAATGACCATAATTTTATAGAAGTTATAGATGCGCTCACTGATATATTATATGTAATTTATGGTGCGGCTTCGTCATTCGGTTTTAATATAACGAATACCTATTTTAAACGCCACGAAAATAAAAATGAGAAGGTTAGTATATTTGAAAATTGTAGAGAAGATACCGATAGAATTGATAAAGACGATATTAAAACCTTTTATGAGTGTCCAATTGGCCAACAATATTTAACTATAATTAAAACGTTACTGGGTCAATTAAACATCGCGAAGCTTAATGGTGAATATTTAAACACGGTAAATATATTAACCGAAATGTTAGATTTCACTTATAGGCTGGGTTCTTATTTTGACATTGATTTAAATAAGTCGTTTGACATAGTCCATAGTTCTAATATGTCTAAAGTGTGTAAGAATGAAACGGAGGCTCAAGAAACGGTTGAGTGGTATAAACAAAATGAAACGCGATATGATAGTCCAAGTTATAAATTGGCGGACGATGACGAAACGCGCTATATTGTCTATAATAAATCAACGGGAAAAATCTTGAAAAATATAAATTATGTAGCGGCGAAGTTTGATTCAATGATAACTAATATTTAATTAATTTTTTGGTGAGGTTAAAAATTATTTTTTTTTTAATTTTTTTTTATATAATGAGTTGTGAATCACAAGAGTCTATTTCTATGCCCTCGGCGAAAACCCTCGCACAAGCATTCAAGGTATCGATAAAAAGTGGCTTTTTACCGATTGAAACGTATTTTTATCTTGATTCGTGTAAAGATAAAGTATATATTTGCGTCAACGATGCCCATAAAATTATTTATAAAAATAATGACGAACACACCTCCCAGGTGGAAAATATATATAAGACCGATAATGATTATCTGATCATGACCCAAAATAGTATTTATATTATATCGGCAAATACAAAAGTGGCACAAATGCCTAAAGGTATTGAACTTTGATTTATTATATTTTAATGACTATTTATAGTATTTTACTTTTTTTAAGTGTGAATTTATTAACTATAATATTTATCTTATTTTGTTATTGGCTTTTATATAAATTAGTGCTACCGAAAACCATATTATGGAATCTTTTTTCATAAGAATAACCTAAAGATAAAAAAATAAACTATAAAAAAATATAATTTATAAAAAATGGATACTGTAGTGAATCTCTCAATGGAAGAACTACAATCATATTATTTACGAAAACCGTTTCTGAAAAAAATATACGATTATTACATTCATCAAGGGTATTATAATATTATTTCAGAACAATTTGTCTATATTATTAATAATTCATTTGTGCTATTCTATACACTGTTTTTAATGAAATGTGTGGATTGGAATGGTCTATTTAGAATAAATTCAGAAGCCTATTTCATAGATTATATAGAATTTGGAAATATGTTTAAATTGAACATATACAATTTCATACTGGTGATTATCTATTTCATATATCTAGCAATTAAAATCGGTTATCTGGTCGCCTCTATTTATAAATATAAATATATCAAACATTTTTACAATAATATATTGAATATAAATGATTTTGATTTAGTTAATTATAAATGGGATAGAATAATAGATATATTCCATTCAACTCATGAAAACAACGATATAAATGTGTATTATATTAATAACAAAATAACAATCCAGGATAATTATTTCATTTCGTTGATAGATAAAGAAATATTGAACTTGGAACATTTATGTCCATTAATGGAATGGAATATTCGATATTGTTTCATTAATTCCATATTCCTAAAGGACTATAAATTTGATAGGAATTTCATATACCTAAATAGCACCTATATTAATTCTATAAAAAGTAAATTATTTACTATATCGGTGTTAAACTTCATCTCAATGCCAATTTTATTACCATTTATGTGTTTGCGCAATTTATTTAAATATGGAGAGAAATTCTATAACAATCCTTCATTAGTGACATCAAAACATTGGTCAAGTATTGCTAAATGGAAGTATAGAAATTACAATGAATTACACCACGAATTTCAGGAAAAGCTATTAAAATCGTATCCAATTGCCAATGACTATAATAATTTATTTCCCATTAAAATATTTGGAACTCTCAGTGGGTTGTTTATATTTATACTAAGCTCACTTTTTATAATTTTAATAGGATTATCAATAATTAATGAGCGAGTATTAACAAATTTATATATAGTTAAGAGTAAAAATACATTATGGTTTGTTGGAATATTGGCCACACTAATTACATTATTCAAGAAATTAGTAACTGATACAATATTCTATAATTCAGATGATAAATTAATGGAATTAAAAAAAGTAATTAATTGCATTAATGAATCCACTATTAAAAATAAAAAACATCGCGATTTTTTTTTTAAAAGGTATCAATATCACGCATCTACATTTATAAAGGATATTTACTATACTTTAACTACCCCCTTTGAATTATTTAAATTATATTATAGAACATACGAAATATTGAAATATATGAGCGATATTACTATAGATGATCCGACTCTCGGACATACTAATATGTATTCAATTATAAAAAAAACGAATAGCGATGATATGAAATCCAATTATTCAAAAGAAACCTTTTTTAAAAATAATGCGAACTACGATTATAATTAATATTTGTTTTGTTTTATTTTCTTTTTATATATTATTATGGTTAAAAAACTTCTATCCGGTAAAGCGTCTTTTTTAAAGAAGGTTGATAGAAATATGGTTGAAAATGTGGTGATATTTGTATTATTAGTGGTAATAATTGGATTGTTGGTAAAAAACTACATGCTCTCCAGTGAAAATTTTACCTCTAATGGCGATGCGAAATTAGTATTGTATTATGCGCCTTGGTGTCCTCACTGTACCAGTTTTATTTCTGAATGGGATAAAATTGGCACTGAAAAAAAGATTAATAATGTCTTAGTTAAGGTTGAAAAGGTCAATTGTGAAGACCATCCAGAAGTCGCCACCGAAGAAAATATTGAAGGGTTCCCAACGGTAAAATTACATTCCAAAAATACAAGTTCCGAATATAATGGTGCTAGGAATTCAGAGGCGGTCATTTTATGGCTTGAGAAAACCCTCTAAGTTATTCGTTTTTAATAGAATAGTGATTCGTTTTTAATAAAAAAGAATATTTGTTTCTAATTTCGTTTTTCGTTTGTTCGTATCCAAGGTCGATAAATTCTTGTTTTTTTTCGCGTGTAATATTGAATTCCAATGCGTTGGAATCTATTTTTAATTCAATAGTAACATCAAAATATTTGATAATTTTCTCATTATCTTGTTTCACAAAATTCGTTTGAAGCACTGCGAGCATATAGTCAATTATATTATCAATTTTATAGTATTTAAATGAGTCGTTGGTTATCACTATTCCTATCGTTTCTTTATTATTATTATTAAAACTATCAATTGGATAATTATTTGTTAACCCACCATCAACATATATTTTATTGTCTATCGTCAAGGGCATAAAAATAAATGGTAACGCCATAGAGATTTTAATGGCGGTTATAACCGACATAGTAGGTGAATTTTTGAGATTAAACCACGTTGAGGACATCGTTGTTAAACACGTGCCTAATATATTTAAGTTTATATTAGTTTTTTCAAATAATTCATTAAAAGTTATATCATCGGTTTTATATTTTCGTCTTAAGAATATTTTTAGTATTTTAGATATTTTATCGCCATTATCAAGTCCATAATTATCAACAAAGTTAAATAAACATTCCGTATTTATACTATGGGTTTTACTAAAATCAATATTTATAAAGACGGAATAAATGTCTCTATAGTTATATCCTAAGGTTACTAAAAAGGCGAAAGCACTTCCAATCGAAACCCCTATGATTTTATCGATATATCTAAGACCATCTATTTCTTCCAAATATTTATAGACACCTATAAACGCCAGACCCTTTACACCGCCCCCTGAAAAAATTAAATTTTTAACCATTATATTATTTATATAGTAGTGTTTAATAATTTATAATTTAAATACTAACGGATAACATTATAAAAAAAAATAAAAAATATATTTAATGGCGTCTATGATAAATATTGATGAATTACATAAAGAAAAAACGGTTAAAATAAAACACAAAAACGAAGTATATGAAATAATACTTAAAAAATGCCATCAGCGTATTAAAATGTCATCTAAATCGCCCTCAAATCCCGAAAATTGTTTTTTTATTGTACCCCCATACATATATGGGTCTCCCCTATATGATGTGAATTCATGTATCGTGTATATAATAAAATGTTTAAATGAAAATGGATTTGATGTGTCTTTTCATAATCCAAATATAATATTTATATCTTGGGCTGGAAAAAAAAATCCTAAAAATTTCAAATCATTGCAAAAACAAGAGAAAAAATTCAAATCAATTTCGGATTTCAAACCATCCAACAATTTTATATATGATAATAAAACAATTGATTTATTTAAAAAAAAAACCTCTAATTTATTTTCCTAACAATTTGCTTCTGGTCAATTTAAAAATGATATCAATTATTAACATCACCATTAAACCAAAAATAACATATAAAATCAAATCATTCATATTTTGGTTTAAAAAGGTGTCGGAGACAACTGGTTTTTTTGGAGAATGATGTCCCTGTTGTAGCAAATTATCCAGTTTTCTATTAAGACGCGATATTTCATTTTTTAAGTCGTGGATGCTTGAATCAACTCTGGTTTCAAATGTACTGTATTTATTATTCAAATTAGTAATTTCTGGCAGTTCATTCCGAACTCTTATTTTTTCTTCTTTTGGTTCTAGTGCTCCTATATTATTAGTATCTGGTTCTATTATAGTATTCTTATTTACATATGGTTTTACATTTCCCCAAGCTTCGTCAATTGTTGCGTAGGGCATTTAATATTTGATTAGAAAATTATAATTGATAAATATTGTAGTTTTCTCGTATTAATTTTATAATTCCGTATTTTCCGTGGAACCCTTTATAAGAAACCCAAAGAAATGGAATAACTGGCAACATAACAAGTGTTAATGCAATTCCCAATACTATAAGTAGTACTGTAACTATTTCTGTGATCAAATATATAAAGAGGCCTGTTTTCTCATTGTCTTCATCTTTGGTACCGACATTCGCGTTACTATTTGTCACAGAATTTAAAATGGTTTTTTCGGTTCCACCTGAAATTGCGTTTTTTAAAAAATTAAAAGGTCGGTTCATTTGGTATTAATATAATATAATAAAAGATTAAAGTGTTCTAAACTTTAAGAAAAACCATTTTACAACAGCGGCCATTGCCGCCATCATAATAATAAATGGCATCGCTGGTAAGAACACGCATATAAAAAATAAAAGTGCGGCAAACTGGTATAACGCCCGTTTAAATCCGAGTCTTTTACTTCCAATCTCGTCGCGCTTTTTTAAATGAAACCATTCGGTTATTGCTAATATATTTTTAAAAACTTCGTTACTCATTATTATATATTATTATATTAAATATGTTTATTCACCATTTACTGACCATTGTTTTATCAATTTTCATAATTTATTTCCCAAAAATGAATAAATTTAATATGAACATAATTAACAGTAATATATACCTCAAAATATTAGTAATATTGTTTTTAATTTTTACTATATTGGAGAATTATTTAGTTGGAATATTACTATTAATTATTTATTTCTCAATTTTAGATGTAAATTCTAAAGAAATTAACGAGGGGTTTTTAAATTATTATATATCTTAATATTAATATTAAATGAAACTGAAAACAATACCGACGATTATAGATAGAATAAATAATAGCAAATATATGGCGGGTATAGCTATGATTGTTCTGAATATCGGCTCAAAATATATCATTATGGAATTGTCCGAATCCCAGGAGGCATTTATGACAAATAAAATATTTAGACGGTTTGCTATTTTTACAATATCTTTTATAGCCACGCGTGATATAATTACTTCATTAATTTTAACAGCTGTGTTTATAATATTAGTTGGAAATGTATTTAATGAAAACTCAAAATATTCTATAGTAAAAAAAAAACCTTTTAAACAAGTCGCTAAAAACGATTATTTAAAAGCCGTTAAAATAAAAGAACTATATGAACTTCAAACTAAAACAAAGGACCGGGCTAAACTAAATAAGAGTTAAATATTAAGCGATATTTGTTTTTTTTTAGAATTCTTCTTAATATGTATCCCCTTGGTGCTTTCTAAATCACTTTCGCTAAAATTAGAAAAATCGTCTATATTAATATTAGAAGTCATATTTGGAGAAACATCTTTTAAGATATCGTCAATATTTGGTGGTCCACTCATTTCAGGTCGCGACGATCGGGAACTACCCATATCACCCATAATATCCTCCATTAACCCACCAAACCCAGGCTCCTTTTCTTTCATACTGCCAGCCGCCGCCTTTGCGAAGTCTTTCATTAAATTTGGATTCTGTTTCATTATATCATTCATTCCAGGCATTATATTTTTAAACATTGAATTCGTTAAATGAAACATAAATCCACTACCACCCAATGTTAGCATCAACCGAAGTTCAGGTGGTAAACTGGCCTTGGATTTATACTTTTCGTGTAATTCCTCAAATATATCATCGTAGTCTTCAATGTTTTCATGAACACTTTCCGACCAACCATCAAGATGAACATCCAATGGGTCAAATTTATTATTTAGAAATTCGATTCCCGTTACAAAGGCCACGAGCATTTTTTTTTGAAACCGAACACTTCTATCTACTTCACGGGTGTCTTTAATTCGGTCAAATTCATATTTCATATCATCATAATCGGAATCCATAGTAAAACTTTTTGACAGTTTAATCCCCCTTTTTTCAAATCGTTCTAGATTACACAAAAGTTCGAATTTATCGGCCTTTGTATGCTTGGGTATTTTTGGGACACTCGCATTAAAAAAATTATTCACAGGCGGTGGAGTAGGTGGTTTAGTTGATGGTGGTGGTATACTAAATGGGTCTATTGGTTTAATAGGCTCATCTAATTTAAATATATCGTCCATTTTATCGTCCAATTTAATTTCTAATGGTTCTAAAACGGCTGGTTTAACATCACTCGTAGATTGTTTTGGCGATTTTTTATTAGGGTTCATTAAAAGATCCAATCCCATATCGTCGTCTTTTGTAATTAAATTCAAAGTATCATCTAAATTAATTGGCGTCGCATTCAAACTAATCGGTTTTAAATCAGTGTCTGTATTTATATTAATAATATCCATACTTTATCAAATAATAGAAACTAATAATTTTATAATAACGCAATATACTTAAATCGTTTTTAGCCTATATCTAATCATCATATAGGTATCCGCTAGATCATCTTTTTTATTATCGTGTGTTTTAAAATAGGTCAGCCATTTTTCATCCTTAGCTAAATAATATTTGGTAAAGGCAACCGCAAGTTTTTTGTTTTTCTCGTAATTTTTGGTGATTTTCTTAATTTCTTTTATTTCATCGTTTTCAACATCAAACTTTAATTTATTTTTAGCGGAAACCATAGACATACTAATTTTTGTATTTTTTAATCGTATCAAAAAATAACTATATAAAATCATTTGTATACTTTTCATTGTAGGATTTTTTAAACAGGGTTGGTTTTCAATATCTATAGTTGTGGCATTTAAAAACTCGGGGATTTCATCTAACTTTTCAATTAAATTTTTACCCAACTTAAATAGCGATGTTTTGGTGACATTTTTATTATTTATTAATTCGCAATAATCCGTTATATCGCGCTTTTCCATATGTTTCGCGCAGACGTACTCATTATTTGTCTTATGAATATATTTACATTTAGTTTTACACTCAAAACAAGTATAGAGATTTTTGCATTTTAAACCGTTCGAATGACGCTTACAGAAAAATCTCTTGGAGGTCTCCTCAAATCCACACGCATTAGATGTACACCTTTTCCCATTTTTAAAGGCGTCTTCACATTTAATTTTTTTGCGATTAGTGAGATCCATTGTATCCCATTTAATAATATTACCGTCTTTATCAGATAGGCAATAGGCTAAATTGATTAATCCAACATCCCAAGCTAAATACATTATAATTAATTAATTATAATTAGATGGGTTTAAATATATATTTATTTAATTTACTGGTTCTTTTTATAGTTACCACACGGCAATTTTAAATGGTCATTGGACATCTCTTATAATTTTAAATATTTTTCTACCACTAATCGGATAATTCACCTTATTATTTAAATTATATATTTCCATAATTTGACTAAATATTTCTTTATTATAGTCCAGCAATCTATCTATAATAGAGGGACAATTATTATCAACTGAATATATAATCAAGTGGGCGAAATTATTATAAATTAAAAATAATTCCATTTCTTCAAACAGTTTGAAATAATTGGTGGTTTTATCCTTTTTTATTAAAAGTAAATAAATATCAAATAATACAAATGATAAATTAATATAACTATTTTTTTCATTACAAAATATTTTATATTTTATACTAATTTTATCCCACCTTTTTATATTTGTATCTAAAATATTTATATTATAATTAGAATGGGTTCGCATTAAATCATTCGCATACAACGATATATAATAGATTATATATTTTTCAATAGATTTATAATCACAGTTGGCTTGATATTTATTTAGATTTTCACTCCAACTTTCTATGGGACGAGTAAAATCTTTAGTGGCATAAAAGTTAATCATACTTACTTTTAAAGAAAACCAAAATTGCTCAATGTCATGATCCAATTTAGTAGTAGCCATAATAATAATAAATAATAATAATTATTATAATATAATAATAACAATAAATAATAATAAAGAATGTATTAAGAAAAAATATTTAATCCAGCGATTTCTGGCATAGGTTCTATTTGAGTGCCATAATAGGCCTCAAGCTCCGCAATTTTATTTTTATCATATTCCGTTACGAAATTAATGGCAGTGCCTTTTCTACCAAATCGTCCGCTCCGTCCAATACGATGTATATAATTTTCAACGGATTGTGGCACATCATAATTAATTACCGTGGACACTTGTTGGATATCAATGCCACGCGACAAAAGGTCAGTTGAAATTAATACACGTGTCACACCATTACGAAACTCATCCATTATTTTAGTGCGCTCGGATTGTGCCATATCTCCATGAATTACCGCCACTGAAAAATCATCGTCCGTTAGTCGCCTACCCAAAATTTCAACAATTCGCCTTGAATTACAATAGATTATTGACTGGGAAACTGAGATTACCGTGTATAAATCACATAGCGTTTCGTATTTATAATCATTCTTTTCAAGGTCAATATAATATTGCCGAATACCTTCCAATGTAAGTTCGTCTTTTTTCACTAAAATTTTAATCGGGTCTCGCATAAATTTATTCGATAGTTTGAAAAAATCAGAGGTCATCGTAGCACTGAAAAGACCCACCTGAATATCACTCGGCAATAATTTAAAAATATCATAGATTTGATTTAGAAAAATATTAGAAAGCAATTCATCGGCTTCATCCAATATTAACATTTTTATCGTAGATTTATCAATTGCACTTTTATTTAGCATATCGAGAACACGACCTGGAGTTCCTATAACTACGTGGGGTCGCCGACGAAGTTCATCCATATTCGTTCGTAATGGGGTTCCACCTACACTCAAATTTAAAGTGATCTTCATATACTGTGACATAGATTCAATTACATTCTTTATTTGTAACGCCAATTCACGAGTATGTGATAAAACAATTGCTTGGGTTGCGTGGTGTCCTTCATTGAGACGTTGCATCATACCAATAGAAAAAGTCGCTGTTTTCCCAGTCCCCGATTGTGCCTGTGCTATAATATCATTACCTTCAATAAATGGAACAATTGCTCGCGACTGAATATAACTGGGGCGCTCATAACCCATACTAAATACTCCTCTTAGGAGGGTCTCATTTAACTTCATATCCTCAAACGATTCGTAAACATCTACCATGTTTAATAATTAAATAAATATTGAAAACAATATTTAAATAGTTATATAACTTTTTTATTTCTTCTATTTTAAAAACTAAATTACTACTATTAATTTCTAATTTTATATTATAAATGGTTGAATACGGAGACGCATTTAATTTTAAATTAGTAGTCTTTATTTGCTTAATTTTACTATTAATTTTAATTAGTTTTAGTATTCACTATACATTGCCACAATATGAAAGTTTTGTGGCGCCATTTGATTTGGTAGAATACGGACCCGAACAAGAACAACAAGAAGAACCAGACCAGGACCAGGAACAAGAAGAACCAAGTCCGGTTCCCGTTCCAGATATTAGAAGACCTAAACAAGACCCTCCAATTACAACTCCAATATCTGAGCCATCATCGGCGTTCTTGACCTTTATTTTTAAGACCAATATGCCATTAACGTGCGGGGAAGTCCAGAAAAATATAGAAACGATGTATTCTAAATTAAACGCAAAACTCGCGATGGAATTTAAACTGAATCTTCAAAGAGAACACTTAATTATTAACGAGTTAAATGGTACCTTAGTTGTTTTTATAGAAGTAAATAGTCTGGATGGAGAAGAATTATTAATACGGCTTAATGGAAATCCAAATATGGTATTTGATTTAGACATAACCGACGAAATGGGGAACCTAATCAAATCGGTAGTTTTCGCTAAGGATACACTATCGCCAGGCTTCCTTTCATACAAAAGACCCGAAGCAATGGTATCCCGCCCCACTATTAAACCTACAACCACTATGGCGCCATCATCACCCAACCCCATAGAAATAACTGAGCAACCCTCCAAAAATATTTTTCAGGCTATGTCCAGCGCAATAATGGATGGTATTATACCATCCGAACCACCGACTTTTCCAGAAGAGACCATAGCCGTTGTTCCAGAAGCGACTGTAGCCGTTGTTCCAGAAGCGACCATATCCGTTGTTCCAGAACCATTATCACACCCAGTCGTATCAGTTCCAGAAGACACCGTCGCCGAAATTATCCCAAGCAATATGTCCGAATTACATTTAACCAGTCAAGTGGATGATACGTATATGAATTTTTATCCTCAGAGAGAATTGACGCAAGAAGAAACGAATAAATTAGTTGAAAATATGAATCAAAATATGGGTGCTCAATATAATATAAAACCGGCCAATTTTATGGATTGATTTATGCGAATAAATTTACATTTATTTTTATTATATATTCTTATATATGTTTTTTGAAGTTGATACTAGTAATTTGCCTCTATTTGAAATATCACTATATGATATAGATAACATCGGTGCTTTTAATAAATTCACTGAATTTTGGGAAAACATTCATTCAAAAAACAAAAAATATTATTTTTTATTTGATACCAAAGATATGAGTTCTCCATCGCCAAATTATTGTATGAAAATGGCGAATTTCATCAAAAAATTAAAACAACAAGATGTAAATCCCCTCGTTTTTTCAATTATTTGCATAAAAACATCTATGATAAGACAAATGGCCTCGTTGATTTTTAAAATAACCCCTCCAATGTCCCCAGTATATATAGTAAAAAATAGAGAGGCTGGATTACAGGTTTATAAGGATTTAATGGAGGGTAAAAAAGTTAGTTGTAAAGTAATACTCCCTAAAAAATATAATAATAATAATTCGCCATCATTGGCACAATAATTTAATATTGTAATATTGTAAAATGATGATAAATGTATTATTAATCACACTATTGGCCATAATTTTATTGGGGTGTTTTAATAATAATTCCGATAATTTTACATTAGAAGCCATACGTGGTAAACGAGAAAAATGTCCGGAATATAACCCCTCTTCCGAGTATCCAGAAACGAAAAATGAAGTTTACAATTCTAGCATGCTTTATAAATACCATATGAATGGAATGAATTCAAATATGTTCAATGTTAAATATTCCCCTAAAGAGGCTCGTGACAATATTAAACTCAAAAATATTCCTAATAAATTTAACGATGTCGCTTCATCGAACGAAGGTACTCCTGTATTAAATAGTTGTAAATCGTGTGAAAATATAACCGCGACAAATGCCTGTAAAGCAAACCCACAATTGAATTTTGAGGACTATTGTCCAAAACTTAGTATTTGTAAAGGTGGCGCACCTGTTATGGGAAACAGTCTTTCATATAAAAAGGCGGATCTTAAATCGGGAGATGTCCCCGAACCATTGGATAAACTGAAAACGGGATTCCAGAAAACCGAAGAGGCAAAATGTAAAAAAATAATTGATTTAATTAAAAAATACCCAGAATTAAAAGACAAGTATATAGAATTTAGCAAACTATACAAAGAAATTAAGTTTAATGACTTTAATTTTTTATATAACACCAAAGCCAATAATACACTAGATTTTTCAAATATTAATAACGAAACAATTAAAGCATTAACAGCATTTTTAACCGATCCGAAAAATATATTATATTTTGATTTACCATCAAACTCAAATTTAAACGAAGCATTAGATAAAATGGTCGTATTTTCAAAGGAACTTTCGCAGTGTTAATATTGGGGAATATTCTAATAATAAAAATAATACTATATAAATAATAATAAATAAAGATGAATAGATTAATAAAAAATATTAATAAAATACTTTATACAGGAAATCATACCAATGTAAATTTTAAAAAGCATGTTTTAACCAGTTTAAATGACTATAATGGAACTGATTGGTATCAATATAAATTAGAACCAAGTGTTAATAATTATGAAAAAAATATTATTTTTCGTAATAAAAACTATTCCTTAGAATTACTATCTTGGGGAGGTGGTTCATATATGCCAATATACGATACGGTCTTTATTAAAAAACTGCAAGGTAATTTAGATATATACAATTCTAACACATATAATAATCAACTGGGTTCGGTATTCTATATAAATGATATAAGTGGAAATATTCAAGTATTCAATGATAAACCCAGTTATAGCTTACACTTATATTTTCCTGGATTTTATGAAACTAAATTTTACTGGGGTGATTATTAAAACCATAGCATTCATTTTTAAGGCGGTCAACCTTATTACTAAGAGTCTTAAACTTACCGTCGTCGCAGTCAAATCCATAACCAATCCCAACAGTATTATTGTCTTTGTAACAATCCGGAAATTGGACTAGAAGGGGGGCTATAACCGGGTTCTTTTTTAATTATCGTCGGGTTCTTGTTATTTGTGATAAGTTGCTTTTTCTTTTTTTTTATGGTGTTACTTTTACTATTATTATTTGACAGTGGTCTTTTCATTGACCGAGTTATCATTATAATATATATTTAGAAATTAATGGATCCATTGAAATAACCGTAATTCCTAATGATTCGGCCTTTTTTACCTTTGATGAGCGTGAACTTCCCGCTATCACTAAATAATTCGTGTTTTTAGTTATTGTATCTTCAACTTTATTTCCATCGTTCTCCAGTTTTTCTTTTAGATTTTGATTACGAAAACCGGTGAAAGTATAGTAATTTTTTATAGATTTAGATTTATTTTTATTTATCGTTTTTTCTATTTTTAAATAGGAATGTTTTTTTAAAAAATTGCGATAATCTTCTATTTTATTTATTATTTTTTCAGAAGTTTTTGTTGAAAATCCCTCAATTGAATTCAATTTCTCAATAGTTAAGGCGCGAGTATGAAATAATGGATAGGTCGTTTCTATACTAAGCATTTTTTTATATCCAATACCCTCTCCAAAACATAGCGACGCATATGCTAATAGTGCATTGGTATAAGTTGATTCAAACACATCCCGCAATGATACCACCAACTTTTCGCTACTTTTTTGTTGAAATCCCTTCAATTTCAACAAATCCGATACAGAAATATTTTTAAATTTGTCAATAGTATTATAGCCATTAATGACTAATCGCTCAATGGTGCCTTTGCTACAACCCTTGATTCCCAAAGCACCGAAAAAATGATTTAATCTAAAAGTCGGATTAATCTCGTCGCTATTTTCTATATATATATTTACAGAATTCCATTTGTATGGTATAGTTGGAAGTGAATGTGATTTAGCTGGAATTATAATATCAACTATTTTAGGTATTACATCTCCACTTAAGACAACGCGGATAGTCGCACCAATATCAATATTGTGGTCTTTAATATATTGGGCGTGGATTCCAGTCGCGCAAGACACTTTACTATTATTTAAAAGCACATGATTGAAAAAAATCCGCGGCACTATTTTCCCATGCTTTGAAATATTCCATTCCACCTTAGTTACTTTCGTAATTTCACCCAATCCATTCGATTTAAACGCGAAACTATATTTGGGATTTCCCTCAGTATTTTTATCGTGAATTTTATTTGAATTTACAATAATTCCATCTATATTATATTTAGTTGCATCCTTTCTTTCCAATAATATTTCCTTTAGATTTTCAAGGGCGCTTCTATCTTTTTTTATATAGTGAACTACATCCATTCCAAGTTTTTTAGCTTCAATAAGTTGGTTTTCAATAGAGGCTTTCAAACTCACAAAGTCAAATACAATAAATTGGATTTTAAAATTACTCGTTTTTTTGGTCGCAACTAACGAATTTATTAAACTACGAGCACTTACATAGTTAGTCCCAGCATTTTCGTTGAAATATTTATTTGAAACTATTAACTCACCTCTGAATACCGCGTCAATACCTCCATTAAAGTTTGGTAAGTTTATCATAGGAAGTAAATGGGATATGTCTTGACCGACTGTTCCATTACCACGTGAATATAATTTAATATTATTAGTATTAATAACGAGCAACGCTGAAATACCATCTAATTTATCGGTAATTATATAGGAGTCGTCGTCATATTTCTTTAACCACGCATTAATTTTATCGGGGGTTTTTAATTTATTCATACTACCCATATGAAAGGGCAATTTAACCTTGTCTTTTAAAATAGGCGTTCCTATTTGACTCAAAAGAGTATTATTTGGGTCACGATCTTCTAGTAATTCGATTGCTAAATCATATACGTGATCATTTACTTTATTAGATTTATCTGTATCATCGTTAAAATAAATATCGTTTGCTTTTGTAATAAATTCTATCAAATCGGTGGTTGAAATTGACGCTGGATTATGGATCAGTTTTTCACAATTCATAGTTGAATACTAAATAATAATAATAATAATAATAATACTATTAATTAATTATTTATTAAATGAATTATTAAATGAATATTTAATATTTCCCACACGTACCCCAAGTTCCTTTTTTGTAACCAATACACTTCGGTCTTGAAATAGGGCACATAAATGGCATTTCACCTCTATATTTGGTTCTCCAGCCTTTATCCTGATAATTATAAGCACATCTATTAGACTTATCAAAGTTGGAATGGGTACAGTGCCCCCAGGTCCCAAATTTGTGACCAACACATTTAGGGGCTGTTTTTGGACACGTTTTCCATCCATTACCACCAGCAAGGGTGGCTGGATTATATTGTTCGCCACATTTACCATTTCCCTCATTATTAAATTTAGAATGTACGCATACACCCCAATTTTTATTTGAAACGTGTCCGTAACATTTAGGGGTTGATAATGGGCACGTTTTAAAAGCCGTTTTTGGATTTGTTGCATTTGCTAAACTATAACTTTCGCCACATTGATCCAAGTTGGCTATAGTATGTGGATAACCACATTTTGGTGTTTCGGTTCCAAGTTCAGTATCACCTAAATAAAATTTAGCATCCTCTTTTAAGTCTAATGTTTTTATAAAATTCATAAAATTTAAAATTTTAGGATTATGGTTTATAGTCGTTGAAAAGAATTCGGATTTATTGTTGAAAATTAATAGCATATAAATTAAAACACATATACACAATACTACCAACAAAGTCATTATATATATATATAATAATTAATAAAAAAATAAAAATAATAATCTAATCATTTAATGGAAAATAGTCGCAGAGTAATTACTTATTTACACTTAATTGGATTATTATTAATATAATAAACCCCGTCTTTTTTCTCCAATTGTGATAGGAATAATTCCAGTTTGTTAAGGGTCTCGTCGGATGAAAAATCGTGGAATTTTAAACTAAGCGAATCGCTTCCCTGTGGTATTGAGTTTCGACTTAATCTGATATTATTTATATAATAGCTACCATTTTTATTAAGGTGTAAATCGTTTATAAATCCATCAATTATCGCCTTTTTATCGTCGGGTATATAATTGTCATAATTGTCGCCAGGTGGACCACGTGGTCCAGTAGCGCCTTTATATTGGTCTTTCACGCTATTCCAATAAGTGTTAGTATCAAATGATTCAGGCGAATAATAAATAGTTGTTAATAATGCAAAAATTATTATTATTAGTATTGTTAAGTTGAACCACATTACAATAAATATAGAAAATAGTTTATTGTGGTTTACAACACCTATAGGCATACCACCATTTCTGCCCATCACGGTTCAATTTAAACTGAGTTAATACTTCATCGTGGTTACATATCACATTTTGCTTATCTAGAAAAGCTGAATTGGATGATTCTTCACTCTCACGAGTTTTTATATCACGACAATCATTTTGGGGTGCACTACGTGTTCCACATTGGTAATTATATCGTATATTGTAATCCTCAGTATGTAATTTAAAGTTTAAAATCGGGTTATTATCACAATTAACATGAAGTTTGTCTAAATAAATAGTGTTTCCACCACTAGTTGCGTAATTAGTGTAATTTGTATCACTATTCATTTCGTTTAATTCTTCCAAACATGTATAATCATACCTCAATGTATTATTACCTGGATTAGAATACTTAAATTGATTAATTCCATTATTACCACAATTTATATGGTGTTTGTCAAGGAAAAATACATTACCACCTCCGGCATCTGCTGCGCCCGTTGAATATTCTTCCGTTTTATAAGGCGCCTTCGTAGTAGTAGTGAGAGGCTTCTTAGTAGTAGTGGGAGGCTTCGTAGTAGTAGTGGGAGGCTTCTTAGTAGTAGCGGGAGGCTTCTTAGTAGTAGCGGGAGGCTTCGTAGTAGTAGTGGGGGGCTTCGTAGTAGTAGTGGTAGCAGGACGTTTTGTCGTAGTTGTACGGTGGGCTAATTCACTCACATAATTTAAATATTTACGTCCAGTTGCGTTATTTCCTTTTTCACCTGGAATGCCATCGGGACCTATTTTAAAGTCATAAACGTCTATATATAACGAGGTGTCGTATAAATCATCAAAAGATACAAATGGTGCTGGTTGGAAGCCTTCTTTGGAATAGAGTAAACCAATAATACATATTAATAACAAAATTACAAACTTAGATAGAAAAAAAGCTCAATTTATTAGTAATATCTTTTTTTCAAATATTAACTTAAAAAAAATTAAATTTAGTTCAGGAAGTGATTTTTCATTTAAATTAAATAAGAAATTAAAACTTAAAGATCTTAAAATTAATTCTAAAATAAAATTAAATGAACTTAAAATTTCTAATTTTTTAGAATTAAAAAAATTTTTACCAAATATTAAAGACGATATTGTTTTAATAGATAATGATTTGGAAATTGAATATTCAAATGAAAATTTGTTA
>Ga0209335_10002055_pt1 | contig 21934 bp, 23 predicted proteins | sample COG_09_FD_184753 | JGI IMG/M metagenome (GOLD analysis project Ga0209335, IMG submission 184753) | Pelagic Microbial community sample from North Sea - COGITO 998_met_09 (SPAdes) (version 2) | ecosystem: Environmental > Aquatic > Marine > Neritic zone/Coastal water | place: Helgoland, sampling...
TGGATTGTTACGAACACCGCAACGAATTTTTGAAATTTTAAAGATGCTTCGAGAGGAAGTGGAGACCCTTTTGACCGTAAAAATGAGAATCGGTTTTGAGGATGACCGTTTTTTCGACGAACTGCTTGAGATAATGAATGAGAACAAAGTCGATTTACTTAGCCTGCATGCGAGGACTGTGCTAGGAGGTTACCGGTCTAAACCGAGTTATCTTCATGTGGAAAAAGCAGTTAAAACTCTCAATTGTCCTGTTATGCTTAATGGCAATGTTTCCACAGCAAGTGGCGCATTAGAGTTGAGGAATTCAACGGGTGCCCATGGTGTAATGATTGGAAGGTCAGCTATCCGAAATCCGTGGATTTTTAGACAAATTCGAGAGGCTCAGTCCGGAAAGTCTGTTTTTCGCCCGAAGCTCGGAGATGTTTATGAGTATGTTGATGATTTGTACCTTTCTCTGGTAAAGCCAGATGTTGAAGAAAGAAAGAGTGTAGCAAGAATGAAAAAATTTTTAAATTTTGTTGGATTATCAGTAGATTCGGAGGGAAAGTTTCTATACGAAATGAGGCGGGCTTTGACAAAGAGTGATCTTTTCAGAGTTTGTTCTTGCTACCTGCTTGATAATGGGAAAGAGAGTCAGCTTTTCAATATACAACCCTTTGACGGACTAGTTGCCCGGCCAAGTTCGGAGAGTGTCGACACCGGTTGCCAGATTTAATTTTTTTGTAAATTTTCATGGTGTCTATGATTAATTTTATCAGAAATTTGTGGGCACCTTTAGTATCTTCTGTCGGATGTTACTTTTTTCTTCTCTTTGCCCAACCACCTAATGAATCCCCGGAATGTGCTTACTTTTTCCTCTTACCTGCAATTTGGTGGTTTTCTCACAAGCCAAAATTAAGAATCGTGATGCTGTCTTTTTTGTTGGCTGGTTTTCTTTATCATATTTCCCTCGTCGGATGGATTCGGCATGTGACAATGGGAGGAATGCTTGGAGCTTGTCTTCTCTTGTCAATTTATCAACTCCCGTGGTTTTTTTTGGCACGAATATTGATTCCTTATTCACTTGAGAGAGGCTTTAAAGCTAGGTTTATAACGATTGTTTCCCTATCCTGCACCTGGGTCACAATAGAATGGCTGAGGTGTCAGTTTACACTTGGGTTTCCCTGGTGTCCACTATCGGTTACGCAGTGGGAACGGCCGATTCTTCTTCAAACCGCTCAATGGCTCGGTGGTTGGATTGTCTCCTTTTTTCTGGTTTTTTTTAATTTATGCTTGGGGTCTTATGTGCATCACCTCTTAGTAAGAAGGAGGCAATTTTCATCAGGGATATTAGGTAATATTTGCCCGGACTTTTATTTGGCCATTCTTTTATTCGTTTTCATGCTCAGTCCATTTTTTCTCTTTAACAAGGCTGGAAACGAAAAAAAACACCGTTTTGATGTGGGTGTATGTCAACCTTATTTATTGGATAAATGGAAGGGGGGGGGAGCTGCATTGCATAAGGATATTCTTAGTAGGCAGACCAGTATTCTGGGACTAATGAAACCAGATTTGATTGTTTGGCCTGAAGCATCAACTCCTTATGCCTTGAATAAAGATCCTGTTTGGGTCGAGGCGTTAGCACAAAAGACATCGGTTCCCCTTTTGTTAGGGGCTGTCCTCAAGGAAAAGGAATCGATCTACAACACAATTTCCGAAGTTTTACCTAGAAGTGGATTTGAGAATAACTGGTATGCAAAAAGGGTTCTGGTTCCTTTCGGTGAATATATTCCTTTCCCTTTTAAATTTGTCCCGGGATTAAGAAAAATGGTTGGTCCAGTGGGAAGTTTTAAAAAAGGGGAAGATGTAAACATTTTTAGTATGCCTACGAGTGAACCTGGTGCAGGACCTGTTAAAATAGGGCCGTTAATTTGTTACGAGGACATATTTCCCTCACTCTGTATTGATGTTGCCCGAGAAGGAGTTGACCTTTTCTTTGTGACAACAAATGATGCATGGTTTGGCGAAGAGGGATGTGCTGAACAACATGCTGCACATTCCGTTTTGAGAGCAGTTGAAACTCAGAGACCCTTTCTTCGCTGTGGTAATTCCGGATGGTCGGGATGGATCGACTCTAAGGGATATAAGAGGGAAGTTCTGAGAGATGAGAATGGAAGTATCTACTGTGCTCGTGCAACCGTTATGAATTTAGGCCTGACTTTAAATCATCAAAGAAACAAATCTTTTTATGTACAAAAGGGAGATTTCTTTGCATATTTATGTGCTTTTGTAACATTGATGTCTTTTGTTGGGATTAAAACTAAAAGGAATTATTATCGTTGCATTTAATTCGTATAATAGTATAACTTTGTGATATGAATTCAACGGCACCTAATTTTGATTATTATGACTTTTTAGTTCGTCAGATTCAGCAAAAACTTCCCACATTACCAACTATTGTTAATGAGTTGACTAATGTTTTAGAAAATCCGGATAGTTCGACTTTCGCAGTCGAAGAAGTCATGGTTTCCGATGCTCCTATGACAACAAGGATTTTAAGAGTGGCTAATACAAACTTTTATAGGGGAAGTCGCGAGAAGGTCACTGATGCTAATGAAGCTATTGGTACATTAGGATTTGAGAAGATTCGCAATGTCGCACTAACAACTTCTGTTTTTAAAATGTTTTCGGGTCCCTCCGCTGCTGACAAATTTTCTCTCGAAGGGTTGTGGAAGCATTGTCTTGGTGTAGCTTCTGCATCTCGGACTATTGCAAAGTATTTAGGGAAATCTTGGCATGAAACAGCTTACACTTGTGGATTGGTTCATGACATTGGTAAAGTGGCGAGATTCAAACTTGACGAAGACGATGAAACTGAAGTTTTTATAAAAGACTCTCAAACTTCTCTTGATAAAAAGATTAGTTTGATACAGTCAGAACTCATTAATCAATCCCCTCGTCACGACTATTTGGGTTATCTTATTTGTAAAAATTGGGGATTATCGAAGTATGTTGAAGGAGTCGTTCGTTGGCACCACGAACCAAACCCTGAAAACCGACAAAGAATCACCTCTGGGGAGACAAATGAACTGATCGATCTAGTAATTTTAGCAAACTGGATTGTTAATAGTCAAAAGTTTGGCTTTAGTGGACATGAAAACCCAGAGCATCCATCCGATGCATTGCTTGCTCGACTTAATATTCACCCAACCCACTTAGAACCGATTTGCTCATCCGTTGAAGCCGAACTAGAAATGACTGAGGATTTTTGCAAAATGCTTGAAGACGCTTGATTTGCTTTTTGGAGCTTTTCGCAAGCAATCTTAATTATACATCGAAAAAGTTTACCCTTCATTTAGGTTTATTTTCGTATATACTTGCCATTTTTGGTAATAAATCTCATTCGTATTATTTGTTACTTTTCTTGGTGAGATAACACCTTCAACTCAAACATATTCATTCAATGTCTATTAAAATTGGAATTAATGGTTTCGGTCGAATCGGCCGTTTAGTTTTTCGTGCACTTGTCGATCAAGGTTTACTTGGTGATAAATTTGATGTGGTGGCAATTAATGATTTGGTCCCCTCTGACAATCTTGCGTATCTATTAAAGTATGATTCCACACAGGGGCGGTTTAACGGCACGGTCGAAGCACCTACCAATGATTCTCTTGTTGTCAACGGACATGAAATTAAATGTTTAGCTGTTCGCGAAGGTCCTGCAGCATTGCCTTGGGGTGAGCTAGGTGTTGATATTGTTATTGAATCCACCGGGCTTTTCGTAAGCAAAGAAGCTGCTGATGGACATATTGCAGCCGGGGCTAAGAAAGTTATCATTTCCGCACCTGCAAAAGGAGATGTCAGAACAATTGTACTTGGTGTAAATGATGAAGAACTTAAAGCAGACGATCATGTTGTATCGAATGCGTCCTGTACAACGAATTGTTTAGCACCTATGGTGAAAGTTGTTTTAGAGAATTTTGGCATAGCTGAAGGACTCATGACCACAGTTCATAGTTATACCGCGACACAGAAACCGGTTGATGGACCATCAATGAAGGATTGGAAAGGTGGCAGAGGAGCTGCGATTAACATCATTCCTTCAACAACCGGTGCCGCAAAAGCTGTGGGGTTAGTTTTACCTGAAGTACAAGGCAAACTGACTGGTATGGCATTTCGGGTGCCTACCCCTACTGTTTCTGCAGTCGATTTAACGGTTAAAACTGAAAAATCCACATCATATGAAGAAATTTGTGCAAAAATGAAAGAAGCCTCTGAGGGTTCTCTTTCTGGTATTTTGGAATACACCGCCGATGAAGTTGTTTCTTCAGATTTTATCCATTGTGCTGCATCATCTATATTCGATGCTGGTTCTGGTATGGGTTTAAGTGACACATTTTTTAAACTTGTTTCATGGTATGATAATGAATGGGGATACAGCAACCGTTGTGTCGACCTTCTTAAGAAAGTTTCAAAATTTGTTTAAATCTTAGGCAAACATTTCTTTTTCAGGTATTGATCCCTGTCATCAAAAAAAATTATGTCTCCAGTCAAAACAATAGACGATATTGACCCAAAGGGTAAGCGGGTATTCGTTCGGGTTGATTTTAATGTACCGCTTGATGCGGATGGTAGTGTTACTGATGATACCCGTATTGATGCAGCACTTCCGACGATAAAAAAGTTGCACGACCAAGGTGCAAAGATAATCCTAGTTAGTCATTTGGGGCGCCCGAAAGGGGAGAGGGTTGAGTCAATGAGCCTATCTCCAGTTGCACCAGTTTTGTCAGAAAAACTTTCCTTACCTGTTACTTTTATTACTGATTGCGTGGGTAAGGAAGTAGATGATGCATTACAATGTATAACTGATGGACAAATCGTACTTTTGGAAAATGTACGCTTTCACAAAGGTGAAACTGAAAACGATCCTGAATTTGCAAGAAAACTCGCTTCTCATGCTGATATATTTGTAAATGATGCTTTCGGTACCGCTCATCGTGCTCACGCTTCAACCTTCGGAGTTCCTGAGTTGTTGGATGTTAAGGTATCAGGATATCTTATTGCGAAAGAACTTGAATTCCTCGGAGAGAAAACAGCTTCCCCAATCCGTCCTTTTACTGTTATTTTAGGTGGGGCAAAAGTAAGCGATAAGATAATGGTGATTGATTCCCTTTTGGATAAAGCAGATGTGATTATTATTGGTGGTGCTATGGCTTACACTTTTGCTTTGGCTAATGGGAAAAAGATAGGGGAGAGCTTAAGCGAACCTGATAAGGTCGAGTTGGCAAAATCTGCTCTTAAGAAGGCAAAAAGTAAGGGTGTACGGTTTCTTCTACCTGTGGATACTCTTGGTACAAACGCACTTGATTTCGATGCTAAAACCTTAGGTGATACAAAAGTTTTTGAAGGTGATATTGAAGATGGTTGGGAAGGAGTCGATATCGGACCCAAAACCACTGAAATTTATTCGGAGGAGGTATCTAAGGCGAAAACTGTTTTGTGGAACGGGCCGATGGGTGTGTTTGAGATAGAAGGTTCAAACAAGGGAACTTTTGCTATTGCCCAAGCGGTGGCTGAGGGTAATGGAGTTTCTATTATTGGTGGCGGCGACTCAGTTAAAGCAATCAATCGTAGTGGTTACTCTGGTCGTGTTACCTTTATGAGCACGGGTGGTGGGGCATCCTTGGAGTTTTTGGAAGGTAAATCTCTTCCGGGCGTTGCTGTTTTGGATACAAAGTAAATTTTTTTAAACTCAATCTTAGGTATTATGTCACGTAAATTTCTTATCGCTGGTAATTGGAAAATGAACAAAACTGCCTCTGAGGCGGTTGATCTGATCGAGGAAATCAAATCCTCTGTTGGCGGACAAACCGCTGTTCAAGTTTGTGTTTGTCCAACATTCACATCTTTGGCTAAAGCATCTGAGATAGTAGAACAGTCTGAAGTTCTCCTAGGTGCCCAAGATATGAATGCAGCTCCATCAGGAGCGTATACAGGGGAGATTTCTGCTGAAATGCTTCGAGATCTTTATGTCAGTTTCGTAATTTTAGGTCACAGTGAAAGGCGCCAGTATTACGGTGAAACCAATCAAATAGTAAATCAGAAAATCCTTGCTGCTATTGATAATAATTTAAAGCCGATTTATTGTATCGGTGAATCATTGGAGGAAAGAGAAAGCGGACAAACGCTTGATGTCGTTCGGACTCAGGTCCGTGAAGGGCTTGAGAATTTTCCGTCGAATTCAATCGAAAACCTAGTTCTTGCGTATGAGCCAATTTGGGCGATTGGAACTGGGAAAACTGCCACAGATGAAATGGCGCAAGAGGTACACTATGATATTAGAAAAGTACTTTCTGAAATGTTTGGTGACGCAGCTTCATCTAGTATCCGTATTCTATATGGTGGTTCTATGAAACCTGAAAACGCAGAGGGACTTTTATCTCAGGCTGATGTTGATGGAGGCTTGATTGGTGGAGCATCACTAACCGCACGATCGTTTGTCGGTATTATTGAAGCAGCCCAAAAGGCTTAGTCCAGTTGATGTAACAATATGGAGGCGTTAATGCTCTCCTCAACCATTTAGGTTTAGTTCATCGACCAGGTCAGATGGGTGTGTTTTAACTTTTACTTTGAGATAAGTTTTTTCAATCGTTCCGTTTTCGTTAATTAAGAAGGATGTTCTGTGAATACCCTCAAACACACGCCCCATGAATTGCTTTTTTCCCCAGACACCAAAATCTTTCGCAATCTGATTGTTTTCATCAAGGAGAAGTGGGAAAGGGAAACCGTATTTTCGTTTAAATTTTTCATGGGAATGAATAGAATCTCCTGAAATTCCAAAAATTTGTATATCCTTTTTTTGGAAAAATTTATAGTTATCTCGAAAGCCGCAAGCCTCAACGGTACATCCTGGGGTGCTGTCGCGAGGATAAAAAAATAGTAGGAATTTAGTTCCAAGTAACATTTCTCGGGAAACAGGGTTACCCTCAGAATCACGGGTTGTAAACTGTGGTATGCTCTCCTGTTGTTTTAGTGGGGAAGCCTCGAGCATAATTATTTTAAAAGGCAAAAGTGGCAGTCTTTCCGACCGACTCCACCAACGTAGACTGAATTGCTTCCTGCAGCTTTTTTTCAAGCTCAGTTCTTTTTTCTCGATTCTCCTTAAATGATACTTTGACCATGCTATCTCTTTTTAAGACTAATTGAATCTCATTAAGAACATTTTGCGTCAGTCCCTTTTTCCCAATCTTTATATCCACTTGCCTGACTTTGGCCGCAGATTTTAAGGATCTTCTTTCTTTTCCCGTTTTTGTTTTCAAATTATTGATTTTCGTTTTTAATAAAATTCATTATGTTCTCACTGTCCTTTAATGGGTCGACTTTGTCATTTTTGTAGATCAATTTTCCAGACTTAGAAATAAGAAATGTCCATCGCTTAATGGTTACGCCTCTTTCCAAGGTATACTTATCACCCAAGAAAAAGCGTTCAATTATACCACCCTTTTTTTGAGGAACCTGAAATAACTGCGCAACTTTACCATCTGGGTCGGAAAGAAGAGTGAATGGGAGCTTTTCTGCTTTGGTAAAGAGAGAAAGGTTTTCAGGTAAATCACCACTTATTCCGACAACTTCGACTCCAAGCTTTTGCCAGTCTTGATAAGAGTCTCGATATGAGCATGCCTGTTTGGTACAACCACCAGTCATAGCGGCAGGATAAAAGTATAACAGGACATACTTTTTTAAATGAAATTTATTGAGGCTCCATGTCTTTCCATTTGCATCTATTGCTTCAAAATTTGGAACTGAATCGCTAATATTTAGAGCGTGCAATGTTAAATTCATAAATGTGCACAATAAGAGACAGATGTAAGAAAAGAATTTTTTCATTCTGCTATTCTGAATTTTAAATAGTTATATAACAAGGCTTCTTTCTATTCACCAAGGAATTAAATCTCCGTCTTCACCTATAAAGATTCCAGTTTGATCAGATTTCATTTTGAGTAATGATTGAATCATTTTTGCAACTGCATCTTTGATTTCATATTTTGCGTCTTTACCACCCATATCTGTTTTAACCCACCCCGGGCTTTGGGAAATGACCCTTATGTTATGCCTCTGTAGATCGATAGCAGATTGCTTGGTCAGCATATTCAAAGCTGCTTTTGAGCATTGATAGGCAATGGCACCTCCAAGTTTAGTTTCTCCACGAATTTCAATTGAACCCAACCGGGAAGATAAATTTACAATAACTGGGTCAGTAGAATTTTTAAGGCAAGGTAAGGCGTGACGGGTAACTAAAAGAGCCCCAATTAAATTTACTTTATAAATTTTTTCAGTGGATGAAGCAGAAACCTCATATAGGTCGCTCCAGTCTATGATTCCGGCATTATTGTAAAGCAGGTCGACTTTACTTTTTTTCTTCAAAAGTGAATTAAAGCAGGATTTGACGGATTCCTCCACTTCAACATCCATTGATAATATCTCTATTTTCTTGGGATTTTCCTTCTTTAAATCCATTAAAGCATTTGCTTTATTAGGGTGCCTACACGTTGCTATTACCGAGCAACCAAGTTCTAGGTATTGCTTTGTGAGCTCCAAGCCAATACCGCGACTGGCTCCAGTTATGAGAATTTTTTTCATATAATTTCAAAATGGCTTTAAATTAAACTAGATCAAGGAGAACTGAATCGGTAGAGTAATAAATAATTTATAATTCTAAGGAAAATAGTACATATGAAAAAAAATCTATTGGGAAACTCAGATCTAGAACTTTCAGAAATTGGTTTTGGTACCTGGGCCATCGGCGGTGGTGATTGGGGAATGGGTTGGGGGGATCAGTATGAACCTGAATCGGTTGCATGTATTTTGGAAGGCTTGGGGTCGGGGATCAATTGGATTGATACTGCGCATGCTTATGGGTTTGGAGTCGCAGAAATTGCGGTGGGGAAAGCAATTAAGGAATATGGTTCTTCTGATGTTATTGTTGCAACCAAGTGCGGAGTTCTTCCTGAGCAGGACAATAAGCCGATTAGGTTTATCTCGAGAAAGACAATTCTCGAAGAAGTAGATGGTTCACTCAGGAGATTGGGGAGAGATTACATTGATCTATACCAAATTCATTGGCCAAATCCTCCTGAAAATTTAAGCGAAGCGTGGGAAACTCTTCAGGAGTTAAAGAAAGCAGGTAAAATAAGATGGGCTGGGCTATGTAATTGTTGGGAGGATGAGTTGAAAACCCTTCAGGGTATCGCACCTATTACATCAAATCAACCAATGTACAGTATGTTAGATCGATCAATAGAGAAAGAAGTTTTGCCATGGTGCGAGCTAAACAATACTGGAGTTATAGTTTACAGTCCCATGCACTCTGGCATCTTGACTGGCAAGGTGTCCCAGCAATGGCTTGATAATTTACCTTCGAATGATTGGAGGAAGCATAAAACAGATCATCCTGTTGTTAGCCCATTACATAGTAAAGATGGTTTACAAGCCTTTCTTATTCTGCAAGAAGAATTAAGATTATTTGCTTACGAAAGAAGTATGACTGTTGGACAACTCGCCGTGTGTTGGTCATTGAGTCATTCGTGTGTTACTTCTGGGATCGTCGGAGCAAGAACGAAGGGGCAAATATCGGAGTCGGTAAAAGCCGTTGAGAGCACACTTTCTGAAGATGAAAAAAACGAGATAATGAGTTATATTTTAAAATTTGAAAATAAACAGGGAAATGGTTGAAGAAAAAAAAAGTACCCCTCCGTCAGAAAAACTGAAAGGAGAGAGGAAAGTAGGTAGCAAGTCCGAACCCAAGAAGTCCGCTCGCAGAAAGCCGGGTTCGATTAAGAGTAAAGTAAAGAAACCGGTGGCTAAACAAAAGGTAACGGAAACACTTACTGAAGATAAAAACGAATTAAAGGCTGAAAAAAAAGTGGATACAGATATCCCACCAGTAAAAAATACTGACCGAATATCAAACGAAATTCAACCACAGCAGGCATTTCGGCAGCATGACCGAAGGAAGTCTTTCAATTCGGTTGAGATTAAGGCCACAACAAAGTACATTTATGGTTTAAAGGGAAAAAGGTCGATCGTGGGTTTGACTGCCTATGATGCAATTATGTCAAAACTTGTTTCGAAGGCCGGAGTCGACTTTATATTAGTGGGTGATTCGGTTGGCACAACTTTGCTTGGCTATGAAACTACGATTCCTGTAACAATTGATGATATGGTTCACCATACTGCTGCGGTGAAGCGTGGATTGCCCGGATGTCTTGTGGTTGCGGATCTTCCATTTGGAGAAGCTAGTTTTTCCTTTGATCGCTTACTTGATTCTGCCCGCCGTTTAATGCAATGCGGTGCGGATGCAGTAAAAATTGAAGGTGGCAAAGATGTTGCCGATGATATTGAAAAGCTCGTCGCAACCGGAATTCCTGTTATGGGGCATATCGGACTTTTACCTCAAACTGTGAAAGCGATTGGCGGATATCGAAAATTTGGCAGTGACAGCGTAGAGGCTGACAGTATTTACACAGATGCAATTTGCCTAGAGGAAGCTGGTTGCTTTGCGATTATAGCTGAAATGGTTGAGGGGCAACTTGCTGCTGAATTAACAAAGCAAATTTTACCGCCCCTCGTGGGTATTGGAAGTGGCGAGCAGTGTGATGGTCAAATATTAGTTACTCATGACCTGCTTGGGCTTACTCCTAGTCCTTTACCATCGTTTGTAAAACCATGTGCAACTCTAGGTCTTGATGGTTTGAATGCATTACAGGGTTATGTTCAGAAGATTCGGAGTGCCAAATTAAAAAGATGAACTTTTGCGTATTAGGAGCAGGTGCATGGGGCACTGCAATGGCGGTTTACCTTTCAAAAATTGGTCATTCAGTTTCGCTAGTTCCTCGTCGCGTTGAGCATGCGTTGGAACTTTCCTCTGAGCGTGAAAACAAGGATTACCTGCCAGGAATTGTTTTTGATACTAATTTGCAGATTGGTTGCTCTTTAAGACCGGTTTTAATGGAGTGTGATTATGTTTTTTTTGCCTGTCCATCTCATGCACTACGCTCAACCTGTGCAGAGGTACGCACGCACATTAATGATGCATTGAAATTAAAAGGTGGATTAGCATTATGTAAGGGTCTTGAACCCAAGAGTAATTTATTTGCTCACGATGTAATTCAGGATGAACTTGGTACGAATATGGGGTCTGGTTATTTAACCGGGCCAAGTCATGCTCACGATGTCGCAGCAAGTAAACCAACTGCAATGGTTTTGGCAATGAATCGCTCAAAGCAGGAACTGATCGAGTTACAGGAAGGTATTAGTTCGGAATTTATGAGGATTTACAGATCCGAAGATCGGATTGGTGTAGGGTTAGGCTCTTGCCTGAAGAATGTATACGCCATTGCAACTGGAATTTCAGACGGACTTGGATTGGGAGATAATGCCCGTGCTGCTCTATTGACAAGAAGTATGAATGAAATGATCAATCTGGGGTTGGCTTTGGGAGGGGAGAGCGAGACATTTTTCGGACTTGGTGGGTTCGGTGATTTAATTGGAACCTGTATGGGAGAGTGGAGTCGTAACCGAAATTTTGGATTAGCTCTAGCACAGGGAGGAACCCCAACTGAGATTATAGAAAAACAAAAAACGGTTGTTGAGGGTTATTGGGCAACTTCGTGTTTTTTTGATAAGTGCAGTCAGATTAAGATGGAAATGCCGATTTTGTCTCAGGTTTATGATATTTTATACAGCAAAAAAAATCCATCTCTTGCTTTATCGGAATTAATGGGACGGGGATTAAAGCCCGAGTCGACTCGGGAATAACCGGTTGCCATTTTTAAGTAGATTAGCCATTTTGAATTTATGAACACGGTGGAGAGATCAATTATTCAAACTCCCAACGGAGAGGATCGCTTGTTGCTCCATTCCTGCTGTGCACCTTGTGAGGGTGAGGTGCTTGAAATCCTACTCAATTCAGAAATTCAGCCAACTGTCTTTTTTTATAATCCAAATATCCACCCTAAAAAGGAATATGAATTAAGAAAAAAAGAGGATAAGAAGTTTTGTGATAAGATGGGAGTCGAACATGTGGATGTGGATTATGATGTCCGAAATTGGTTTGAGCGAATAAAAGGGCTCGAATGGGAACCCGAGCGCGGTGGGCGATGTACAGTTTGTTTTGATATGAGATTTGAGAGAACTGCTTTGTATGCTTATGAAAATCAATTTAAATTATTTTCGAGCACATTAGGAATTTCCCGTTGGAAAAATATGAAACAAATCAACGGTTGCGGTGAACGTGCATCTGCCAGGTATGAAAATTTGAATTATTGGACTTACAACTGGAGGAAAGCGGGTGGATCTCAGCGAATGATAGAAATTTCAAAAAGGGAAGGTTTTTACCAACAGGAGTATTGCGGTTGTGTTTATTCACTTAGAGATACCAATAAGTGGAGGGTTTCACAGGGGAGGAACGAAATTAAAACGGGCGAAAGTTACTACGGTTTCAACAAGAATAAAACTTGATTTTTTGAGATAATATGACCGGAGATAAAATTTGGGATATTTTAATCAGCGAGGCTATGGAAGTAGCATCGAAGGAGAGAATTCTTTCCAAGGTTCTTACAGAGTTTATTTTGGAACGCGAAAGTCTTGCAGAAGCCTTAGGGTGGAGGCTTGCAGCTCGTCTCGTTAAAAATAGCGTACCTGAAAGTGATATTCGTGAACTTATAAAAGATGCATTTGAGAATGATAAGCAAATGCTTCGGAATGTGGAGCTTGATTTATTTGCGGTTCGAGAACGGGACCCAGCGTGTAATGATTTCCTTAGTCCTTTTATGTATTTTAAAGGATTTCAGGCACTATGTTGTTATCGCGTTGCTAATTTTCTTTGGAAAAATAACCGAAAGGAATTGGCCATTTACATTCAGAGTTTGATAGCAGTAGTTTATTCCGTAGACATTCATCCTGCGGCGAAGATTGGAAATGGAATTTTGCTTGATCATGCAACTGGTTTTGTCGCTGGTGAGACAACGGTTATTGAAGATGATGTATCAATCCTCCATGAGGTTACTTTAGGTGGTACTGGAAAAGAACGCGGAGACCGCCATCCTAAAATTCGTTCGGGCGTGCTAATCGGTGCTGGTGCAAAGATTTTAGGTAATGTTGAAATTGGAGAAGGTTCAAGAATTGGTGCAAGCAGTGTTGTTTTGAATGATGTTCCGGCCCATGTTTCTGTAGCGGGTGTTCCAGCTAAAGAAATTGGTGCGGTAAAAGAAGCATCACCGGCATTAGGAATGGATCATAATCTTTTGGAGATGCGTGAGTATGAAAGTGGGGGAGGGATTTAAGATTAATTTTCCCTTTCGTTGACGAAAACGATTCAATTGTGTAAAGAATCCGATATGCCTTCCAAGACCATTACTAAGAGTAAAAAATCACCTACGGTTGAGAACGAGCTTTCAGAGAAAGAGGAGGAGGATTCTCATCTCTCTGTTGACTTTGGTGATGGAGGTAAGAAAAAAGTCGAAGACTTGGAGGTTAAAGATGCACAACTTATTTTTCATTCGATCTGGCATGAGCTTGAGCAGGAAGTCGGGGTGGAAAACTTACATTTCCCTGCGGAGATTTTTTGGCTTAATGGTGCACCTGGAGCAGGTAAGGGAACCCAGACTGCATTTATTATGGAATTTCGGGACCTGACTGAAAAACCAATTATTGTCAGTGAGTTACTGAAGTCTCCGGAGGCAAGAAAAAAGATTGATGCAGGAATGTTGGCAGGCGACCGTGAAGTTACTAGGCTTGTTCTTCGTTCCCTTTTAGAACCTAACTACCAAAGCGGAGCAATTGTGGACGGATATCCCCGTACGAAAACGCAGGTTGAATGCTTAAAACTTTTTCATCGACGGCTCACCGAGTTGAGGAGCAAGTACTTGGGGACTTTCCAGGAAGCTCAGTTTCCCAAGCCAAGGTTCCATATTATCATGCTTTTCATCGATGAAGAGGAAAGTGTTCGTCGTCAGTTTCTCAGAGGAAAAAGAACAATGGATCACAATGCAGAAGTTGAGGCTTCTGGAGTCGGTAAAATAAGAGAAGTCAGGAAAACCGATTTAGACGAAGAAGCTGCCCATCGAAGGTATAAGACTTTTAAGGAATCAACTTATGACTCTCTCACGACATTGCGTGATGTTTTTCATTATCATTTTATTAATGCCCATGGGTCAGTCATTGAAGTTCAGCAACGAATTATTCAGGAGCTTAAGTATCAAAGCTCATTAGAGCTCGATGAGTTAACCCATGACTGTATATCTTCAATTCCCTTAGCGGAGAAGTTGTCGCTTCATGCCAGGCAGTTACTCGTTCAGCGTCTTGATTCTTATCAGAAATTCCATCCCGAACTTTTTGAACAAGTAGTTGGACTAATAAAGAGTAAATTTATTCCTATTGTTGAGAAGCACTCCATTTCCGGTTTAGCATATATTAATTCGGAAGCACCTGTTTTTGCCGACCCTCTTGCCATCGCCATTTTAATTGATGTTTTTACAGAAAGAGGATTTACGGCAGTCGTTGATATTCGAAAAATGGAAGTTCCTTCAAGGATTGATCCGAAAACTTATGAAATTATTAACCGTGTAAAAAAAGTTTACCGGGTGCGAATAAATTTCCCTGGTTCTAAGATTCGTCGGGGATTGTAGTAGTTTTCCCTAATTTAAAATGGATATTCGATACGAAAAACTGGCAGCCACCCTTGCTTATCATTCAACAAAATTAAATCCTGGTGAAAAAGTCCTGGTTCATGCAATTGATATACCAAGAGATATGACAATCGCATTGGTTCGCTCAATTCGTGAGTGCAAGGCGATTCCATTTGTTCAGATTCAGGATGGCCGGATTGAGCGGGAATGTATTCTCGGAGCTGAATCAGTTCAGTTTGAGACATCGTTAGAGTGGGAGCTAAAGAGAATGAAAAGTATGGACGCATATATTGCTGTTCGAGGCTCTCTAAATGTGTTTGAAAATTCAGATCTGCCTCAGAATGATATTAAGCAAGCCATGAAAATTCTTAAACCCCTTCTTGACTGGAGGGTGCAAAAGACAAAATGGTGTGTACTACGTTGGCCATCTTCCTCCATGGCTCAACAGGCAAAAATGAGCAGCGAAGCTTTTGAAAATTTTTACTTTGACGCTTGTTGCATGGATTATGGCAGAATGACTGAGGGTATGGAGGCTTTGGAGGAAAGAATGCGAACTACTGATCAAGTTAAAATTACCGGGCCCGGTACAGATTTAAGATTCTCCATGAAAGGAATTAACGCAGTTTCCTGCGGGGGAACTTATAATATTCCGGATGGGGAAGTTTTTTCCTGTCCGGTGCGTGATAGTGTGGAAGGTAGTATTACATTTAATGCCGACACCATTTATCAAGGCATTTCATTTTCTAATGTTAAGTTACGATTTGAAAAAGGGAAAATTGTGGAATCACATGCATCTTCTAATTCGGAAAAATTGAATGAAATTTTAGATTCCGACGAGGGAGCGAGGTATATTGGAGAATTTGCAATTGCTTTTAATCCAATGATCATGGAACCGATGCAGGACATTTTATTTGATGAAAAAATTGCTGGTTCTTTTCATTTTACTCCTGGTCAGGCTTACGAAGAAGCTAACAACGGCAATAAGTCTCAAGTACATTGGGACATGGTCAATATACAAAGGCCTGATTATGGAGGGGGAGAGATTTGGTTTGATGGGGAACTTATTCGTAAAGACGGCCAATTTATACCGAATGATTTACACAAGTTAAATCCTGAGTACCTTTTGGAGTCGGTCTAATTCTTGGTATGAGCCCATCCGTACTCAGGCAATTTATTGCAAATGTGCCTAAAACGGAAACTCACCTGCACATCGAAGGTGCCTTACCATGGGAGCTTTTGGAAAGAATTGACCCCGAAGAATTTTCACAAATTCCTTATTTCCGGAAAAGTGAGTTTCGATATCAAAGTTTTGAGCAATTTGAATCAATTTTGATCGAACATGCGATGCGATGGTTCAATTCTACTGAAAGTTATTTCGAGGCGGCACGATTGATTTTTAATAAACATGTTCAACAAAATGTTAAATATGTGGAAATCAGTTTCCATGCCGGTATGATTGAATTTCTTAAATTACCGGGAAAGGAAATTTTAAAAGCGATTCTAGATGCTGCTCCAACAGAGTTGGAGGTACGAGTTTTTCTTGGAATCAGTCGAAACGCTTACACTTCATACCTCGGGCCTATACTTGAAGAGGCCCTTTATTGGGATGACCTTGCTGGGATTGATCTTCATGGACTTGAATCATTACCCTTGGAATCTTGGACCGTACCCTTTTGGGATAGAGCAAGATCAGTAGGGAAAGTTGTAAAAGCTCATGCAGGTGAATTTGGCCCAGCTTCGAATGTTCGCCAGGCAGTAGCTGAATTGAAAGTAAAAAGAATCCAGCACGGTACAAGATCAGTCGAGGATGAGGATGTTATGAAACTTTTGACCGATGAAGATATAACGCTAGATATGTGCCCCATAAGTAATTACAAATTACGGGTGATAGGGGATTGGTCTGAGCATCCGATTAAAATATTTATTAGAAATGGAATCAGGTGCACGATCAGTACAGATGATCCACTTTCTTTCAATAATTCAATCATAGATGAATACATGACATTACATGAAAAACTATCTTTAGGCATTCCTGAACTGGCTGGTCTTATTATCAATGGATTTGACATCGCTGATTTGCCTCAGGAAAAAAAGTCTAACCTTATTAAAAATGTGAATAGGCAGGTTAAACGATTTTCATCTATTGATGGGTAAGCAGTTTTTTATTTGTCCAGAGGGAGAACCTGAGCGGGTAGATAAAGTATTATCCAAAGCATTCCCTCAAAAGAGTAGGGCTCTTATACAGCGGGCTATCGAAATAAACAACATATGTCGTAAAGATGGCAAGCATTTGGAAGCGAAAAGCAAAGTTTTTTCAGGCGATGAATTATTCATAGACCTTGAGCGAGAGAAAATCGATCCTCTAGTCGGCAAAAATATACCTTTGGATGTAATATTTGAAGACGAGGATATTTTGGTCATTAATAAGGCCAGTGGAATGGTTGTGCATCCTGGTGATGGCACAAAAGATGATACTTTGGTTCATGCTTTGCTGTATCACTGTGAACATGCATTGTGTCCAGTTGGTGCACCGGAGAGACCCGGGATTGTACATCGCCTTGATAAGGAGACAAGTGGTGTAATGGTGGTTGCGAAATCAGAGCGTGCTTACTACTCACTAATTGAGCAGTTTTCGAGCAGGCAGACTGATAAAGTCTATATAGCTCTGGCAATGGGATTACTGCGGGAAAAGGCCGGAAAAATAGATCAACCTATTGGGAGACATCCCAAAAATCGTGTTCGAATGGCAGTAGTAGATCACGGGAAAGTTGCTCAAACAGACTGGAAATTAATTACCAAATTTGAGGAAAAGTACAGCTTGTTACGAGTTCAAATTCTTACTGGAAGAACCCATCAGATTCGGGTACACTTTTCATACTTGGGGCATCCATTGGCGGGGGATACAACTTATGGTTTTAAAAAAAAATCTCCTTTTGGTCGTGTCATGCTACACGCACAAAGTCTTAAGTTTACTCACCCGCTTACGAATACTGAATTATTATTTAATGCCGAGTTGCCCAACGATTTTCAGGCAGGAATAAATTTACTTACACCCATGGGATAGATTGAAAAGAAGTCGGGGAAGATTTATTCGAGAAGTGATATATTTGAAGTAATTAATGAAAAAGCATCATTCACATCGTCTACAATTTTAAAAAGCTCGACATCTTTAGGCGATATTACACCCCATTTTATAAATTGCTCGAAATTAATTAAATCTTCCCAAAATTCTTTTCCGTAAAGAACGATGGGCATTTGTTTGTCCAGTTTTTTTGTCTGAATGAGAGTGAGGGTTTCGAAAAGCTCATCCATTGTTCCAAATCCGCCAGGAAATACAACGACCGCCTTGGCATGGTAAAGAAAGTAAAATTTCCGAAGGAAAAAGTAATGAAACTCGAAGGACAACTCTGGGGTAGCATATGAGTTCACCCCCTGTTCAAAAGGGAGGCTTATTCCAAGAGCCACTGATTTTCCATTTACTTTATTCGCGCCTTTATTTGCCGCCTCCATCATTCCTGGTCCTCCACCCGAGCAAACATAGTATTTTTTTCTAGGATCTTTTAGGTTGTCTGACCATTCTGTCAGCTTGGAAGATAGTAAAACCGCTTCATCGTAATATTTAGATAATTTAACAATACTTTCCTTTTTCAAGAGCTCTAAAGTATCTTCTTGATTCAAGTTTTGTGAGTGGGGATGTTTCTTATTAAAATCGTCGAGTTCCTTCTGGGCAATATTTAGGGGTTTTGAACGGGCAGAACCAAAAAATACGATAGTATTCTCTATTCCCTCTTCTGCGAGTCGCAACTCGGGTTCAACGAGTTCACATTGTACACGAATCGGTCTGGCTCCATGGCTGTTTAGGAAATCTCTATTTGAATATGCTTTGACTATTTTATTACTCATTTTGGTATATTTGCTTTTTATTAAGATAATGAAAAGATCATTCAGATCTTATTTTAATTCATTTTTTTCTAAAGTCTAAGAGATTGGTGCCGATTATGATTTGTAGCCGCAAGGAAGCAGCCTCATTTAAATTGATTCAATCCACATGGAGGTAGGTTAGAATCACAACTTCTGTCTTACACAGTTAGCAAATTACAATGTTGTGATATATTTAAGCGATCATTTAGATTCCAATAGGCAAATCCATAGCCCAGATAATAAAGTCTTTAAACAGACTGAGAATATTGATGAGTGTGAAATTTTTCCTTTTCCGAGTAATTCAGGTCAGGTAGTTTCCAAAGAGGAAATTGGTAAGTGGGTAGACAAGCTGATGGAAATCCCAGACGGTGCTGAATTTAATTTTAAAGATGTAGATTTCCCATCTGAGGATTTAGTTGATCCATTAACTCAAGTCGCTGAAAAAATTCTCAATGAGGAAAGTGTTTAATACTTTCTTCTCGATTATTTTAATTGAGGAATAGCGTTATCTTTGATTTTTGATTTCAATTACCTTTTAAAGTTTAATCAAATTCCTTTTTTGTTAGAATATCCCCCACCTAGTGTAATCGGACAGATTTTTTGCTAGTACCCCCGCGATCTTTTCTCATTGCAGGAATATAACAATTGTTCACGATAAAATTATGAAGTTTAATTGTTATTGGATCATGGTCATGTCCTTTATTTATTTCGGTTGTGGTTCAGATGAGTTTGACGAACCAGAAAAATCAAAGCAAATTTCAAATGAAGACCCGAATCCTGATGTCGATGATGAAGCTACTAGTCGTTTTGTATCCAGTGATAGAGAGTTAAGTGAAATTTTTTCTGACTATGAAAAACCGCTTAATTATTTTCCGAAAATATGGCAAGACGAAGCAGTTATCCAAAAAAATGGTAGGCTATATCGAGAAAATATAACCGATGATCCTTTCACGGGCAGTGTGGTTGAGAATTTTGATGACGGCACGGTTTCTATACAAACATCTTACTATCGAGGTTTGCCTCACGGTCAGCAGGTTAAGAATTACCCAAGTGGGCAAAAAGCTTTAGAAGTTAATTTTGACCAAGGTGTTATTGTTGGAACAAAATCCAGATGGTGGCCAGATGGTGGCCTTCGAGAAGAAGGGTATTGGAGTGAAGGGAAGTATCTGGGGAGAAGATTATGGGATCAAACTGGGAGACTGGTTAAAGAAGAGGTTGTGCCGCAAAATTAAGAATTCTTACTCCCATCCTCAATTTCCATAAGTTTTAAGATATAATCACCAAATACTCCAACTCGTAAAATAGAGAGGTTTTTAAAAACATTTCTCTTTTCGATCTTTCTAAGCTGGAGAAATGTTTCATCGTTCATTTCATCTGTAACTACCACTACTAGATGCTTTGCTTGTAACCGAAAGTTTGTATCGCTTAAAGTTCGAAGCAATGAATTTTCGTCGTTTGTATTCCAACTGCTTCTTATTTCAACACCGAGGGAAAGGGATGGTACCCAAAGATCAGTTTCACCCACTACATATTTTTTTCGAACATCTAAGCCCAGATTTGAAAGTTTAAACTCGCAAATATGAATAAGATCCATGATCGAGGCAGAATTTGTTCCAAGTGAAATCTTTTCTTTTGAAACAAGTGAGGATAAATATGCAACTAAATCACCATTATGTAAAACCTGCGTTCTTTCCCTCGCAAAATTCCTTAAATTATTGTCTGGGAAAAGGTATTCATAAAAAGAATCAGGAACTACAGGCGGAAGCTCGATTTCATTACGATTTTCTATCTGACTGATTGTATCATCCAGATCGATAGGGAAATTAATTGTGTGTACTCTAAGGTCGTAGCTTCCAAACTTTTGAGAAAGTTCACCCAGTCGTTCCCTAACCCACGAGCCAAAGTAAAAGACTTGCTGGTTATTTTCATATCCGGTTGTTCTAAAAAGTTTAATTTTTTCCCTGAATGCAAAAACTCCTTTATCGTAATAGTCATAGGGACCACCCAATTTGTAAACAGAGGCAGCTAATTCCTCGATTAAATCCCTGTCATCGATCCAATGCCGTCTTCTTCTGTGATAAACTGGTGTACCCATATTGGTAGCACTAGGACGATCAAATTTTGTCATGATAAATAATAGGGTTAAGTTTGAATTAATAATATAGTATTATTTTTTTTTCAACTACTGATATGGTTGCATTATATGAACATATTCATTGAAGTAGTTAATTCACCTCAATGAGAAAAAATCATTTTAGTTTATATATATTTGTCTCTTATTTCTTTTTGCAAAATTTGGCTATTGGATCTGAAATTGAAGAAACAATTACTGATTCTATAAGTGATAATAATGAAAGTGTCGTTAAAGAAGAGGCTATTCGAATCATTAAACCAGGGGTGTTTGATTATCAGGCAAAGGACTTTTTATTGAGAATGAGGGCTTGGGGGGTTGGATTTCCTCGACGCGAGCAACCGGGTTACAACGAGGCTATCTCTTTTGCTGAAGGTATGCTTTTGGGAGTTTCTCTTAAAATAAATATGAAACAAGAGTTCGATCTATCTAATTTAAAGGTGGTCCAGGTTATAATCAGCGAGGGGAGAACAGATTTTAGTCGTGAAGCTATTGCGCAAGGTATTGGTTGGCACTTGGATAAAGAAACTAATCGTTACGGTCCCTATGTATTATCTCAGTTAAAAGCAAAAAGACTTAACCTTGGAGTATGGGCGAGAAACTTTAACTATCAGCAAGTTCAATCTAGCACATCTTTGCCCACGGCAAAACTTCCTGGTTTAATAAATAACCAGAGTGGTTTTGTTCCTTCTCTAAGCTATTGGGTAACTTCTTTTGGACGGATTCATCGTCCGGGTTGTTCTTTTTATCAGCGAGGTCGCGGCACTTTATCTACAAAGCCACAAGGAATAGATTGCCGAATTTGTGGTGGGAAAAATCCGAAAAAGTAAAATAAAAAAATATTTCCCCTTGAGTTGTGGTATGTAATTAATTTTATAGATTAACATTTATGTATTTACCAAATATTGAAGAGTTTCCAAAATTTTCGTTAAAACGTCTCCTGAACACTTGTTTTGGGAACCCACATAATGTAGAGCAAAAAATATGTATATTAATTGATCTGCCCGACTTGTCGTTAATGCACGAACATGTTTTTTTACAAAGTGAAGATTTTTCAGTTCAAAAATACGCGCACAATGTTTTTTTAAAAGAACTACAAAATGGTGTCTCCCAAGATTTGAATTATTCGAAAAATTCTTTTTTTGCTTTCAAAACTACTGGTGGAAGTAATTTAGACCCTGAAGATATTGCTACAAACTCGAACGGTGATGTCTTA
>Ga0209335_10002056_pt1 | contig 21931 bp, 15 predicted proteins | sample COG_09_FD_184753 | JGI IMG/M metagenome (GOLD analysis project Ga0209335, IMG submission 184753) | Pelagic Microbial community sample from North Sea - COGITO 998_met_09 (SPAdes) (version 2) | ecosystem: Environmental > Aquatic > Marine > Neritic zone/Coastal water | place: Helgoland, sampling...
CCACGCGTCGTCGTCGCCGGTGAAGACCTGCGGTGCGGTATTTTGGAACTTGCCGATGCGGGCCTGGGCCTGCTCGATTTTCTTGGGGTTGATGTCGCTGATGGCGGTGATCTCGGCGTGGCCTTCGCCGATGAGCCATTCGAGCATGTCGATGAGGCTCGAGCCCCGGTTGCCGAGGCCGATGAGGGCCACGCGCACCTTGGGCAGGGCTTCGGTTTGGAGGTCAAAGACGGAGCCTTGCAGCCCCGATTGGGCCACGCGTTCTTGGAGGAAGGCGTTGAAGTCTTCGTTGGGGGTTTGTCCCTTGAGTCCACGGGAGGCCATCAGTCCGCCCAAACCGAGGAGTCCACCCCGGAGGAATTTCCGTCTCTGCATGGCCTCAAAATAGGGCGGTGCGGGTTATCTCGGTGGTGCGGTGACCGTTGGGTGTTCAAATGCCCATGTCGCTTCGCGCCGCAACGCATTGGCATCGCGGTTGGGGGCCAGGAGGGCGAGTGCTTTGGCCGTGCCCGCTTCGGCGTCGAGGTGCACCAACACGATGGGCAGCGCTGCCTCGGCGGCCACGCGGAACAGCCCAGACTTAAACGGTTGGATGCGGCCGTCCTTGGACCGGGTGCCCTCCGGGAACCCGGCGATGAGGGTGCCCTGCTGCTCGGCGGCTTGGCGTCCCCATTGTTGCATGGCGGCTTGGGCCCTGCGGGGCTGGCGGCGGTCGATGAAACAGGTGCCGATGGCGGTCAAGAAGGCGCCAAGGAAGGGCCACCGGCGGATGGAGGCCTTGGCGGTGAAGCGCGGCACAGGGCCGCAGGCCGACATCAGCAAGGGGATGTCGAGCATGGATTGGTGGTTGGCGATGACCATGGCGCCGCCTCGTTGGAGCTGCTGCAGGGCGTTGGGGTCGCCGGTGAGGGTCCAGGATCCCGTGATTTTTTGCAAGCCCGGAATCCACTTGCCGTGGACGGCCTGCTGCACGGTGGTCTCGTTTTTCCCGGCGTTGTGCCAAAGTGCCCAGCTGGCGCAGCGCAAGGTGAGTACGAGGGCCCGCAGCGCCCTGAATTTGCCTGCTCCGCCGCCGAAGCGTTTCATCAGGCCTTCAATAGGTCGAGCGCGGCGGCGTCCAGGGCTGCGGAGGTTGGCTTGGCTGCCGCCTCAAACAAGGACAGGTCCAGGCCGCCGATGGCGTGACGGATGATGCGCAGGGTGGGGTAGCCGATGGCGGCGGTCATCCGGCGTACCTGGCGGTTTTTGCCTTCGTCCAGCTGCACCTCGATCCACGTGGTGGGGATGTTGGCGCGGAAGCGGATGGGCGGGGTGCGCTCCCATGGCGGCACGTGGTCCGGTGGCAGGAGGCGGGCCCGGGCAGGGCGCGTGACAAAGACCTTGCCTTTGGCCTTGAGTTCCATGGGGCGCTCAAAAGCGCGGAGGTCCTCTTCATTGGGTGCGCCCTCCACCTGCACGTGGTAGGTTTTCCAGAGTTTGCGCCCTCCGGCGCCTTCGAGGACAAAACGCTTGAGCCGGTTGTCGTCGGTCAGCAGCAGCAAGCCCTCGGAGTCGCGGTCCAGCCGCCCTATGGGGTAGACTTCTCGCGGGAAATCGCCGAGTTCCCCGAGTGCGGGGTGGCCCGATTCGGGCGTGAATTGGCAGAGCATGCCAAACGGTTTGATGACCGCAAAAGTGGGCATGGCGCGGTTATTCGATCCAATCGGCGACAAACACGTTGGTCGAGCGGGTGCGGCCGTTGTAGCGGTTGGAGCTGAAGGCGATGCGCTTGCCGTCGGGCGAGAACATCGGGAAGCTGTCAAACGCCTCGTCAAAGGAGATCTGCACGGGCTCAGCGCCGTTGATGTCGGTCATGAAGATGTTGAACGGGAAGGCACCGGTTTTGTGGTTGGAGCTAAAGAGGATGTGCTTTCCATCAGGGTGGAAATAGGGGGCCCAGTTGGCACCACCGAGGTTGGTGATTTGGCGCATTTCGCTGCCGTCGACCTTGCTCACATACAGCTCCATCTCCGTGGGCTGCACCAGTCCACGGGCGAGCAGGGCGAGGTAGCTGTCTACGTCCTCGCCCAAGGCGGGCCGGCTGGCGCGCCAAACGAGGTATTCTCCGTCTGGGCTGAAGAAGGCGCCCCCGTCGTAGCCGAGTTTGCTGGTGATGCGCTGGATGTTGCTGCCGTCGATGTCGCAGGTGTAGAGTTCCAGGTCCCCATCGCGGGTGCTTGTAAAGACGATTTTGTCGCCCTTGGGGCTGATGGTCGCTTCCGCATCATAACCATCGCCGCCGATCAACAAGGTGGGTTCACCTCCTCCTACGGGTACGGTGTAGATGTCATACCCGGCGTAGATGGGCCAGACGTATTCGTTGTTGGGCCCCCGACGCGGGGTTTCTGGACAGGCCGTGTCGGCCGCGTGGGTAGAGGCATACAACACCTCCTGGTCGCCCGGCATGAAGTAGGCACAGGTGGTTCGTCCCAAGCCGGTGCTCACCGGTGCGGGAGGCGTTTCCGAGGGTGTGCCATCGGAGAGGTCCATCACGTAGATCTGGTCGCATTCGACACCCCAGCCGGGATTGGTGGCCTGAAAGACGAGGCTCCGCCCGTCAAATGACCAGTAGGCCTCGGCGTTGTCGCCGCCGTAGGTAAGCTGGCGGACATTGTCAAAGTGGACTTCCTGTTCGTAGGCGCGGTCCAGGCTGTCGGGCAGGTCGGGCAGCGAGAGCGGCTCGGCGGGAGCAGGGGCTTCCGCAGCTGCATCTGCAGCGGGGGAAGGGCCGCCTTGGCCGCATGAAGTGATCAGAAAAAGGGCGCAGGCCAGAAAGGTGGCGAGCGCTACGGGGAGGGAGGAAATGAACCGCATGGATGAAAAAGCGTCGCGAATGTAGAACTTCGCGCATCCACGAACGGTTCACCCCCATGATGAAATCCACGGTTCCTTCTCTTTTGTTCTCTTCTTCGCGCCGGCTCTTGGCGCTTGGCTTCGCTTCACTTTTGCTTGCCTCCTGCGGCAGCGAAGGCCAAAAAGGCTTGGAAATTGCCGTGACCGACATGGGGTCTGAGGCCAGCATGCAGGCCATGCGCAGCGATGTGGAGGTGTTGACTGCTGATCGGTTTGAGGGCAGGGAGACGGGAAAGCCCGGTGCTTATGCGGCCGGACAGTGGCTGTCGCGAAGGATGGTTTCCCTCGGCCTGTCTGCCGCCGGAGACTCCGGCTTTTTTCAAACTTTTCGTTACAAGCCCCATCCGCCCATGCAGGTGCATGGACACGGGGACACCTCTGCCACCATGGGCATGGCGGTCGTTCAGGAGATTGTAGGACGCAACGTGATCGGCGCCACAGCGTCAACCGCAGATACCAATCAGCGCTGGGGTGTCATCGGGTGTCACCATGACCACTTGGGTTGGGGCGATGAAAACAGCCTCTGGCGCGGCGTGGCTGATGGCGACTCCGCCATGCACCCCGGGGCCGACGACAATGCAAGTGGCGTGGCCGTCTTGTTGGAGTTGGCATCCCGTCACGCGGCCATGCCGCTGGTGGAGCACCCCTTGCTCATGGCCAGTTTTAGTGGAGAGGAAAAGGGCCTGTGGGGCTCCAACCATTTCACAGATGTGCCCACAGTGGGGATGGCGCACATTGACTGGATGATCAATTTCGACATGGTCGGGAGGTTAAGGGGCGATACGCTGGCCGTATATGGCAACGGCACGTCGCCGGTGTGGAACGGGGTGCTGGAGTCATGCAATGAAGCGGAAGGGGCCGGATTTGAATTGGTCTTGAGCGAGAGTGGAGTGGGGCCGTCCGATCACACCTCTTTCTACTTGGAGGACATTCCCGTGCTGCACTTTTTTACGGGCCAGCACGAGGATTACCACAAACCCACCGATACCGCAGATAAATTGAATTACGCAGGTATGGTCCGCGTCGCTGATTATGCGGCTTGTATCGTGCGAGCATTGGGCGCGTTGGATTCTATACCCTTTACAAAAACTAAAGACAGCTCCAGCGACGATGCCCCTCGGTTCAAGGTTACGCTGGGTGTGGTGCCGGATTATCTCTTTTCGGGTGTTGGAATGCGGATTGACGGTGTCAGTGAGGGCAGGCCTGCGCAAGTGGCGGGCATGCAAAAAGGAGATGTTGTTGTGCGCATTGGCGACCATGAGGTGGCCGACATGATGGGATACATGGAAGGGCTCTCCATGTATGAAGAAGGCCAGACTACGCCTGTCGAGGTCTTGCGCAAGGGAGAGGCGATGGTGATGGAGGTGACCTGGGACTGAGCGGCCTATCTTTGGCCTTCAAGGTGTTCCACCGCACCGGTGCCCGTCACCGGTGAGGAAAGTCCGGACAGCATAGGGTACCGAACTCTCTGAAAGGGGAGGCGTCCTTCGGGATGACAGACAGTGCTTCAGAGATTTAAACCGCCGATGGCCTTCGGGCACAGGCAAGGGTGAGAAGGTGGGGTAAGAGCCCACCAGCGTGTTGGGTGACCGCACGGCTCAGGCAAACCTTTCGGGCTGCAAGACCATGTATACCAGTGCTTGAGGACGACCCGTCCGATGCTGGAGGGTAGGTTGCGTAGATCAATGGTGGAAGTCCATTTGGACAACAGAATCTGGCTTACGGCCTTGACGTCCCCGGGGCTTGTCCCCGGGGATTTGTTTTCTGTTGGGGTGGGTGTTCCATTTTTATGTTGTTTCTTTCCTGCTCCTTACAAATACGAAACGCGCGTATTACTTTATCAAAACGTTGAATAACAATGGCAAGGAAAACCAGTGTCCAGTTTAAGGACAGTGAGTTGCAGATTATCCGCAGCTTTTATGAGCAAGAGAAATTTCAGTTGCTCTCCCGATTACAACATGTAGAACAGGTCCTTTCCCGCATGGATGGAGGGACAAAGGCCATCACCGATGGTATTACCAAGCCTGCGATGGCCGTCCCAGCGGTTCCAGCTCAGCCTGTGCGCCGCAAGCCAGGCAGACCCCGCAAGACGGAGGTTGTCGTGGAAAGCAAAACCAAAAAAGCAGGTCGTCCCAAAAAACGCGGTCCCAAGAGCGTCTGGGGCAATTTCATTTTGCGCCGGTTGCGTCAATGTGACCGTCCGCTGAGCTACACGGAACTTGTTGAGCATGCGATGGTCATGAACAACTTGCCGGAGTCCAAGATGAAAAACACGAAGGCCAGTGTCTTGAATGCAGCCTTCCGTCTCCGCACCCACCTCAATAAGATCGATACCGTTGGTCTCCCCGGCAAGAAGGAGCGCTTTTTGGTATTGAAAAGTTGGATGGATGCAGCAGGGGGGCTCAAAGCGCCTTACAACAAGATGCTGTCTTCTTTGGCGGCGACTCCTGTTGATGACCGTGGAAGAAAGCCTCGCCGGCCATCGGTATCCGACAGCGCTCCAAAGAAAGTAGTGGCGAAGCCTGTAGCCAAGAAGGCGGCTGCGAAGCCTGCTGCCAAGAAGGCGGCTGCAAAGCCTGCTGCCAAGAAGGTGGCTGCGAAGCCTGCTGCCAAGAAGGCGGCTGCGAAGCCTGCTGTCAAAAAGCCCGTTTTGGAGATGGCAGAGGCTATGGCCTGACCAACGCATTCATGAATAAAGAAAAAGGGGCGCCATGGGCGCCCCTTTTTTTATCGGCCTTCTTCGGGTTCAGCTTTGGTGGAAAGGGTAGCTGTAGTCCGTAGGTGGGACGAGCGTTTCCTTGATGGTGCGTGGGCTGACCCAGCGGAGCAGGTTCAAATAGGAGCCTGCTTTGTCATTCGTACCTGAACCCCTGGCGCCGCCGAAGGGCTGTTGGCCGACCACAGCACCGGTGGGTTTGTCGTTGATGTAGAAGTTGCCTGCGGCATTTTCTAGGGCGCGCATGGCATCGTCGATGGCGTAGCGCTCGCGGGCAAAGACGGCACCTGTCAGGGCATATTCACTTGTCGAATCCACCAGTTGCAGGGCACCTTCAAAGTCATCAGCAGGGTAGATGTAAATGGTGACTACGGGGCCGAAAATTTCCTCCTCCATTGATTTGAAGTGAGGATCGGAAGCGACGATGACCGTAGGGTGCACGAAATAGCCCACGCTGTCGTCGCAGTGTCCACCACAGAGGATTTCCCCGTCGGCATGGCCTTTGGCGTATTCGATGTAGCCCTTGATTTTGTCGAAGGACTTGCGGCTGATGACTGCGCCGACAAAATTCTCGGGGTTGCCGGGTGAGCCTACCTTCAATGAGGCCACCTGGGTTTTGAGCTTCTCTTGGATTGCGGGCCACAGGTTGTCCGGGATGTAGACCCGGCTGGCGGCACTGCATTTTTGGCCTTGGAACTCAAAGGAGCCGCGGACAATGCCGGTGACCACCTCGTCCACTTCGGCTGAGCGGTGTGCGATGATGAAATCCTTGCCGCCGGTTTCTCCCACGATCCTCGGATACGTGCGGTACTTGGCGATGTTCTGTCCGATGGTGGACCACAGGTGGCGGAAGACCCCGGTGCTTCCAGTGAAGTGCAGTCCAGCAAAGTCGGGGTGGCCAAACACCACATCGCCGGCTACAGGGCCGTCTACCGTGACCAGGTTGATGACCCCTTCCGGCAGGCCGGCAGCGTGCAACAACTCCATGATGACATGGGCCGAGTAGATCTGTTCGTCGGATGGCTTCCACACGACGACATTGCCCATGAGGGCTGCCGAAATGGGCAGGTTGCCTGCAATGGCAGTAAAGTTGAATGGGGTGATGGCAAAAACAAAGCCTTCAAGCGCGCGGTATTCGAGGCGGTTCCAGATGCCAGGCGCGCTCTCTGGTTGCTGTGCGTAGATCTCTTGCGTGAATTGTGCGTTGAAGCGGAGGAAGTCAATGAACTCGCATGACGCATCGATTTCTGCCTGGTTCAGGTTTTTGCCTTGCGCGAGCATGGTGGCGGCATTGATCCGGGTCCGCCAAGGACCCGCCAACATCTCTGCGGCTTTGAGGAAAATGCTGGCGCGCTGCTCCCAGTCGAGGGCGGCCCAACTCGACCGCGCTTCGAGGGCGGCGTCAATGGCGGCCGTCACGTGCTCCTTTGAGCCAAAGTGGGCGTGACCGATGACGCGCTGGTGGTCGTGGGGCGGTGTCAACGGACGCACATCGTCCGTAAACACTTGCTTTCCTCCGATGACCATGGGCACGCGCACCGGATCTTGGTTGAGCATGCGCTCGTATTCTGCCAATTGCGCCTCGCGCTCTGGGCTTCCTGGCCCGTAACTCAGTACGGGTTCGTTTTCTGGATAGGGTACTTGAAAAAAGGCGTTGGGCATGTTGTGCGAATCTGCGCGCAAAGGTAGCAGGTGAGCGCAGTGACAAAAGGTCAGGTCTTTCCTGTTGAAAAACCGCGGCAATCCTACGCGACGGAGCCGTTTCAGTGGTCAATTTGCCATATGCATCCAATCGATGTCGTGTGGGATTGGACGGCGTCGGTGAAATGGCGCTTGTGCGGGGTGTTGCTCTTTTCTTTTTCTGTGGCAGGGAATGTCAACGGTCAAGGTGGCTTGGCCCAGGAAGAAGTGAGGGCCCGCGCGGAAGCGTCATACCAAGCCGGAGCGTTCCTTGAGGCCATGGCCGATTTTGAGCGGTTGGTGAGTTTGTTTCCCGAGGAGGCTTGCTTGCATGGCCGGTTGGCGGGCTGCGCTTTGAGTGAACCGGGAAGGTTGGCGTTGGTCCGGCGTCATTTGCGCATTGCCTTGCGCAAGGGATGCGATGATCTGGATTTGGGGTACCACCAAGCGCGGTTGGCGCAGTTGGAATATGATTTTGACCGGGCCGGTGACCTCTATGCGGCCTACCTCGCCAAGGGCGGAAAGAAAGCGCGGTTCAAAGCCGAGGCCGAAGAGGCAGCCCAAGCCTGCCGCGCAGTGGAATGGGATCCATCCGAAGCCGTGGCGTTGGAGGTGTATGAGCGGATCCCCGCCGATCCGGAAGCCTCCTTTCGTTATTACAATCCCGACGTCGAAGGGCTGAGGCTTGTGGCGACGCCGCCCTCACTGCGCTCCAAGGCCGATGAAAAATCTACGCCGGGCAGGTTGGCTGTGCACGATGGAGACACCGTTTTGGTGTTCGCTTCCTTGGGCAAGAAGGGCAGCCGGGGCAGCGACCTCTATCGGGTGTCCATCCGCATGGGGGAGTACACCGATCCGGTGCCCTTGGGCGCTGCGGTCAATTCTGAATACGATGAGAAGGACGCCTACCTGTCCAAGGAAGGCACCTTGTACTTCTCTTCCAATCGGCCTGGCGGGCTGGGTGGGTTTGATATCTATGCGGTCAACTGCGGGCTTGATGGTTTCCCCACAGCGCAGCCGCACCGCCTGCCTTACCCCATCAATTCGGTCAATGACGATGTCTTTTTTATCCCAGAAGCCGATGGAGGTGCATGGATGGCATCCAACAGGGCTGCCGTGGCGGGCAAGGTGCACGCTTACCGAATAGGTTTGGGAGCGGGCAGCATGGCCACGGGTTCTGTGGCTTGGTCTGCGGACGAAGTGGCGAGCGAAGGACTGACCCTGCGGGTTTTTTCTAACGGAGAAGAAATGGCCGCTGAATCCCTCGATGGCGATGCCCCGTCCCATGTGGCTTTTGCCGGCGAAGCGGCCGTGCGCATCGTATTGGAGGATGCCGATGGCCGTGTGATCTCCGAGTCCTTTGGCAATGGGGAGGGGGCGTGGGAATTGAAACGCGGAAGTGATGGTTGGGTCTTGGAGGGAAAAACCGATGTCGCCGCCGATTGGGCCCTGCTTTCTGATGTACAGGTCGGTCCTGCGCCCGTTTCGTCCTCCCTTGCAGATGGCGCCGCTGGGGAGTCTGCTTCGTCAAGTGAGTCCTCAGGTGTCTCAGAAACAGCGGGTTGGACCTCTTGGTTGAACGCAAGGTTTGAGGGTGAACCGGCAGATGCTTCCGGAGAAGACGTGGTATCGGAGGCGGTTTCAGATGTATCAGATGTCGGGGAGACTGTCGATCGCGAGGATGCAGCGGCCGGTTCGGCGCTGCAGGGTGCGGAGGATACGCTCGGCGCAGGGGACCCAGAGGCAGAGGATGTGGACCCATCCGTTGAGGCTGCAGCAGCGGCCCTGTGGCTGCGCGGGGATGCCGAGGAAATTGCCGAGCGTGTGCCGGACGACCCGGAGGTGGTGGAGCGCTTGCTCGAAGAGCGCCCTGAGGTGCTGGTTGAAGTGTGGGAAACCCGCGCCGAGCGCGTGCTTTTTTTGGAACGGGATTTCTTGGATGATCCCGACGTCACCAAGGCGGGTGCGTTGTTTGATTTGATCGACGAGATGGAATCGTGGACGCCAAATGGCGAAATGATGGATGCCCGGTTGCGCGATGGCATCGCTACGAATGATATCCGCGACATGCTGGATGAATGGACGCGCGCCGTTCAATCCGCGACCAAGGCATCGTTGGCCAAGGTGGCCGGTGAAGCGGCGTTGGCATACCGCAGGGATCGGCTGGCTGTCCGTGAATTGTGGGGCGTCTCAGGGGCTGACCTGACAGGCCTTAAGCGGCGTTGGTCTGAATGGCGCGATGCAGACCGGGGCATTCCCGGTGCAAATCCGGATGCGGCAGAAATGCCGCGCTTGGAAGGCGATGCGCTGATGGCGGACTGGAATCAAGTGCTGTCATCGGCTCCTGCTGTGTGGAGCAGAAGGGACCGCTCGGGTTGGCGCGGGGCCTGGCTCACCCGTGAAGCGGATTTACTCGCCCGCAGCCAAGACATCTGGGTCGAGCAAAGGCCGGAAGGAGACGACGCAGACTTGGCGGTGTCCGAAGCAGCGGATGCCGCTGGGGAGGGTGCCCCTGAAATGGACTTGGCCGATGTGGATGCTGAGCGCCCCGAGGTCAGCGTCGATGAAGGCGTGGACGTGGCCGCTGCGCAAGACGAGCAAGAGGATGCCCGCGATTCAGCGATGGCTGATCCTGAAGGTGCTGCAGACGGCGTTCAAGATTTGCTGTTGACCCCTGGCGCAGGCGAGGCCGATGTGACCATGGTCATGGCCTTGTTTCCGGAGCAGATTGAATCGTCAGATGAAGGGGGAGAGCGCCCTGCAACCACAGACGATTGGAAAGAGGAATGGGGTGCGGCCGTGGGCCAATCCAAAGAGGTTGACCGCGCCTGGGAGCGATTGGCGAAGGTGCTGGATGGCCAGGGCCTTGCTCCGGTTGAGAATGGAGCGGAATGGATGGCCTTGGACCAACGCGTGAGGTCTGCATATTCCGCCGTAGCAGAGGCCGTGTTGGAGGAATTGGACCAATTGCAGGGGGAGTGGAGGCTCGAACGTGAGCCGCTTGTGAGCGGATGGCAGGCGCTGGACCTGGCGAATCCGCCCATGGAATTTGAGGAAGACATTGCAGCGCTCGCATTGGAAATGGATCAAATCCGCCTTTTGGAGCAAGGCGTGGCGGATGAGCAGTCCAAACAGGAGGGAGCGACAGGAGCAGCCCGTTATGATGCGCTGTTGGCCAGGAGGTCGGCCATGGAAAGGGCAGAGGGGGCTTGGCGGGCTTGGGCCGAGAGGTGGGAGGCGATCCAATTTGATGTGGAAGCTGCTGTGGCGCTGGCAGCCGAGGAAAGTACCGAGGAGCCAGACTTGGACACCGAGGATGCGGATTTGGCTGTTGAGCCTGCACCCGAAGCAAATATTGAAGAGGAGGTGCCTGTGGAAGGGGCGCTGGAAGAAGGGGCCGCCGGTGACGTTTCTGCATCCGAGCCGGTTGTGCCGTCGGCTCCAGTTTCAGACATGGCTGACGCCGACCCGGTAGAGACTGCGGCAGTAGATGCTGCTGAGCAAATAGCGGATGCAGCAGAAGATGTGGCTGTTGGGGATGTGCCGACAGCTTCACCCGCGCCGGAAAATGCGCAATCTGCACTGTCTGAGGTGCTGCCTGACTGGTCGGATTCTGACCTGGAGCAGCTCACGGAATTGATGACCTTGCTGGGTGCGCGCGCTCAGCAGGCGGGAAGTGCATGGGCAGCCCAAGAGCAGGAGGCATTGGCGGCGTGGACTGAATTTCATCAAATGGAGAACAGCCGGCCATTGCCGGGGGCAGGACGTGCAGCAAGACTGGCTTGGGATAAGCGCAATTTCTTTGCTTCTAAAGACTTGAAGTCGGCCATGGCCGCCCTCGACGTAGACCAGTTGGCCTCGAAGTTGACTTCTGGCGAGGTGGTCGAGATTGCCGATGCTGAGGAAGTTGAGCCTGCAGAGCCTGAGGTTGCAGAGCCTGAGGTTGCCGGGGGTACGGACGTGGCCACCACACCTCCGGTGGAGGCAGAAGACGTGGCTTCCTTGCCATCACCAGAGGAAGAGGCCATTGTGCCCCCTTCCGAACCCGCCGCTGTGGACGCTGGCGCTGCCCGGCAGAATGAAGCGGTTGCCGCATACGGCATCATTTTGCCGGAGGCTCAAGTGGTGGGGCAGTCCGGGGCAGGAAGCGGACGCGGAAATGGTTTGACGCTCAGGCCCATCGAGCGTGAGGCGATGGAACGCGCCATTCTCGGAAACGCTGTGACCAGCGGGGAATCAGCTGCTGCTGTTTTTGCGGCTGATTTGGGTGCCCCAATGGAGGTGGGGGTTGAATACAAGGTGCAGGTTGGGGCGTTTCGAAAGGCCCTTCCCGCAGCGCTGTTTGCGGCGTTTGATCCGATGTGGGCCAATGCCTTACCCAATGGCATTACCCGCTACATGGCGGGAAGCTTTGACGCTTATGACCGGGCAGTTGAGGCGCGGAATGCGATCCGGGAATTGGGATATGAGGATGCCTTTGTGGTCCGCTTTGTTGACGGGGTCCGCGTCAGGGCTTCTCGTCCAGCACCTGAATTGCTTGCCGCAGAGCGTCAAGAGCAAGGCCGCATCAATGTCCGCCCGGATGAAAGTCCAGCCGGTGTTGGAGGGGCTGGGTTAGCTGCGAATGGGCTGGAAGGAAATGGTGCGGCCGAGGTGCCAACCCGCAGAGAGGACATTCCCACTTGGGACTTGGTCCAGGGACGGGTTTTCAGTGTTCAGGTCGGCGCCTTTAGGGGTGTGCCTGACGCCTCAGCGTTGACGTCCCTGGGGACTTTGACGAGGGAAGATGCCGGCACCGATGGGTGGCTGCGCCTGTTTTCGGGAAGATTCGGAACGCTGGATGAAGCCCTGCTGCACAAGGCTGAATTGTTGGAATTGGGGCGGTCTGATGCCTTTATCGTGGTCTACATCAATGGGCGCAGGACGCCAATTTCTCAAGCCTCTACGACATCTGTGGCGCCCATCACGGGTATGGAAAACGGCGCGGAAGCTGACATTGTAATGGATCCAGTGGAGGCACAGCCAGTGCAAGGGCAGGGTTGGTATGTCGAATTGGGGGTGTTCAGCAGTACGATTCCAGTGAAGTTGGCCAATGCCATCTTGGATGCACCTTTGGGGTGGGCCATTCGGTCGCTGAGGGCAGATGGCCTGACGCGCTACAGGACCCGAAACGCAGGCGAGGCCGAGGCCCGCCGCTGGCTGGCCGAGGCCCAATCCAGTGGATTCCGGAACGCCCGTTTGGTCTCGAATTGAGCACAGGGCATGAAAAACGTCCTTGTGGCTTGATAACCACGGATTTCGTGCTATTTTTGCGCCCCTTTAGGGCCGGCGCCACAGGCCTTAAGTTCAATCCCCTCTGCAGTTATGGCGCTTGCTGCGGATACAAAAGACCCTTCGAGTCTCATGATGACCGAAGAAAACCAAAAGCCTGAAGAACAGGCAAATGCACCGGAAGGTGCTGCGGCTGATCAGCCGCAGGAGGCCCAAGACGCCACACCGGCGAACGAAGAAGCCCCTGAATCTGAAACGAAATCTGAGGAAACCCCCGCTGAGGAGGCTCCCGCTGCTGAGGAAGCGCCTGCTGAGGAGGCTCCTGCTGCTGAGGAAGCGCCTGCTGAGGAGGCTCCTGCTGCTGAGGAAGCGCCCGCTGAGGAAGCTCCTGCTGCTGAGGAAGCGCCCGCTGAGGAGGCTCCTGCTGCTGAGGAAGCGCCCGCTGAGGAGGAGGCTCCTGTGGAGGTAGCTCCAGTTCCCTATGTGAAGCGGGAATTGGATGTGCCCACCGATGAATTTGATTGGGACGAAAAGGCCAAGGCCGAAGAGGACATGGATCCTGAGGAGCGGACCAAGTTGGAGGACCTTTACGAAGGGAGCCTGAGCTTGATTCGCGAGTCAGAGGTCGTGGACGGCACCATTATCAGCATCGGCAAGAAAGAGGTGGTCGTCAACATCGGCTACAAGTCTGAAGGTGTTATCGGAGCTTCAGAGTTCCGTTACAACCCAGAACTCCGAATGGGTGATGTGGTTCCGGTATTTGTGGAGCAACAGGAGGACCGCAATGGTCAACTTGTGGTTTCGCACCGCACCGCGCGCATTCACAGCGCTTGGCTCAAAGTCAATGCAGCCCTGGACAGTGATGAAATCATCATGGGTACGATCAAGTGTCGCACCAAAGGAGGATTGATTGTCGATGTATTCGGCATCGAGGCCTTCTTGCCAGGTAGCCAAATTGATGTCAAGCCTATCCGCGACTACGACGAGTACGTCGGAAAGCAGATGGAATTCAAGGTTGTCAAAATCAACCAGGAGTACAAAAACGTTGTCGTTTCCCACAAGGCACTCATCGAGGCCGAGTTGGAGGAGCAGAAGCGCCAAATCATCTCCGGCTTGGAGAAGGGACAGGTGCTCGAGGGTGTCGTCAAGAACATCACCTCTTATGGTGTGTTCGTCGACCTCGGCGGTGTGGATGGACTGGTACACATCACCGACCTCAGCTGGGGCCGCGTGAACCACCCAGAAGAGGTGGTCGAGGTGGAACAGAGCCTGAATGTTGTGATTCTGGACTTCGACGACGACCGCAAGCGGATTGCCTTGGGCATCAAGCAACTCACGGCTCACCCGTGGGATGCGATGTCAGAAGGTGTCAACGTGGGAGACAAGATCAAAGGAAAAGTGGTGGTTGTTGCAGACTACGGAGCGTTCGTCGAAGTGGCGGAAGGCGTCGAAGGTTTGTTGCACGTCAGCGAAATGAGCTGGAGCCAGCACTTGCGCAGCGCGCAGGAATTCCTGAAGGTCGGAGACGAAATCGAGACCATCATCTTGGGCATCGACCGCGAAGAGCGGAAGATGAGCCTCGGCATGAAGCAGCTCGTTCCAGATCCATGGGACAACATCGAGTTCAAATTCCCTGTGCAGTCCAAGCACTCCGGTAAGGTGCGCAACTTCACCAACTTCGGCCTGTTTGTCGAGATGGAGGAAGGCATCGATGGATTGGTCCACATCTCCGACTTGAGTTGGGAGAAGAAGATCAAGCACCCATCAGAGTTCTGCAGTGTAGGCGATGAGATCGAAGTCGTCGTGCTCGAGTTGGATAAGACCAACCGCCGCATGAGCCTCGGTCACAAGCAGCTCCAGGAGAACCCATGGGATACGTTCGAGACGGTGTTCGAAGTGGGCTCTACCCACAAGGGAACAGTGGTGGCTATCGACGGCAGCAATGTCGGCGTGGCGCTGCCCTATGGTGTGGAAGGATTCTGCCAGGCCAAGCACCTCAAGCGCGAGGACGGAACGGACATCAAGGTGGAGGAAATCGCAGATTTCATCGTGCTTGAGTTCAATCGGAATGCCAAGCGCATTACCGTGTCACACTTGCGTACTTACGAAGAGCCGCCAGCGAAGAAGCGCAGTGGAACGGGAGACCGGAAACGCCGCGACGATCGCGACAAGGGTTCCAGCCCTGCCACGCAGCGCGCGGTGCGCGAAGTCAACGAGCGTCAGGCCAAGACCACGTTCGGCGATCTCGATGTTTTGTCACAGTTGAAGCAGCAAATGGAGGACGGACCGGTTGCAGAACCGGCTGCTGAGGCACCTGCGGTTGAAGAGGCTCCGGCTGAAGCAACGGCTGCCGCCGAGGAAACTCCTGCTGTGGAGGAAAAGCCAGCTGTTGAGGCAGCTGCAGCTGAAGAGGCTCCTGCTGAAGAAGCTCCTGCTGAAGAGGCTCCTGCTGAAGAGGCTCCTGCCGAAGAGGCAGCGCCCAAGAAGGCAGCGGCCAAGAAGCCTGCAGCCAAGAAAGCAGCGGCCAAGAAGCCTGCAGCCAAAAAGCCAGCGGCCAAAAAGCCGGCGGCCAAGAAGCCTGCAGCCAAGAAGCCTGCAGCGAAGAAGGCAGATGACAAAGCCAAAGACGAAGGCGAGGCGTGAAGCTGAACCTCGAATATGAATTGAGAAAGGGAGGCCCATCGGGTCTCCCTTTTTTTATCGCCTATTTTTGCGCCGCAACATGGGTCCAGCGAAGCTCCTCATCAACCCACTTCAGTTTCGGTTGACACTCGATCGCCTCGCCCATCAATTGGTGGAGGAGCACGGAGATTTTTCCGAAAGTGCCCTCATTGGTGTGCAACCGAGGGGCATTCACTTGGCATCTCGGCTCAGCACACGGATTCAGGAAATCCTCGGTGGTACACGACCACGTTGCGGTGAGCTCGACATCACGTTCTTTCGGGACGACTTCAGGCGGCGCGGCCAGCCCCTGCAGGCTGCGGCGACCAATTTGAATTTTACGGTGGAAGAATTGCGGGTCGTCGTCGTAGACGATGTGCTGTATACCGGGCGGACCATCCGCGCAGCCATGGATGCACTGTTGGCGCACGGGCGCCCAACCACCATGGAATTGGCGGTGCTCATCGATCGGCGGTTCAGCCGTGAATTGCCGATTGAGGCGAAGTATGTGGGCAGAAGCGTAGACAGTTTGGACAGTCAGCGGGTCAAGGTGTTGTGGTCAGACCACGACGGTGGCGAAGACAGGGTGGAATTAAGCAATCCTACATAGGGCATGGCGTCGTTCTCACATCCACACCTTTTGGGCATCAGGGGCTTGAGCCGGGACGATGTGGACGTCATATTTCAGACGGCCAAGGAATTCAAGGATGTGATCAACCGGCCCATCAAAAAGGTACCGAGTCTCCGGGACCTGACCGTGGCCAACCTCTTTTTTGAAAACAGTACAAGGACGCGGTTGAGCTTTGAATTGGCCCAAAAGCGCCTGAGTGCCGATGTGGTGAATTTCTCTGCCGCTTCGTCCAGCGTGAAGAAGGGCGAAACGCTGGCCGATACGGTGCGCAACATTCTGGCGATGAAGGTGGACATGGTGGTCTTGCGCCACCCACACCCCGGTGCGGCCCACTATTTGGCCAGCAAAATCGGCGTCCCCATTATCAATGCCGGAGATGGCACCCATGAGCACCCCACCCAGGCGCTGTTGGATTGCTTTACGCTCACAGAGCGGTTGGGCACCTTGGAGGGCAAGAAGGTCTGCATCTTTGGAGACATCCGACACAGCAGGGTCGCGTTGTCCAACGTCCGCTGTCTCCAATTGTTGGGGGCAGAAGTGATGGTGTGTGGACCGGTTCCGCTGATTCCGAAGCACTTTTCGTCCCTCGGTGTGAAGGTGGAGCACGACATGGATGCCGCGCTCGGGTGGTGCGATGTGGCCAATGTGCTGCGCATTCAACTCGAAAGGCAGGGTGCAGAAGTGCCCTTTTTCCCAAGTCTAGAGGAATATCATGCACAATATGGCTTGACTGCAGAGCGGATGGACCGGCTGGACAGCGCGCCCATCGTTTTGCACCCAGGACCCATGAACCGAGGCGTAGAAATAGCTTCAGAGGTGGCTGATCGTGAAGATGCCATCATTTTGGACCAGGTGGAGAATGGTGTGGCGGTGAGAATGGCTGTGTTGTACTTGCTTGCCGGGAGATTGGGTGGGTCGGAGGATTGACCTATTTTCGGAGGATACTGATTCGTGCCATGAAATTTGAAGTCGATAAGCAGGAGAAGGTGGTCGTCGTGACGTCCAAGGTGGAGAAGCTGGATGCCCTCTGCGCTCCTGAACTCAAAGGTGAACTCGTGCTCGCCAACAAGGAGGGGCACCGCAACATGGTCCTTGACCTTTCCGAAACACGGTACATTGACTCCAGTGGATTGAGTGCCGTTTTGATTGGGCACCGGGGCTGTCGGGATGCGCAGGGCACCTTTGTGCTCTGTGGCCTCCAACCTACAGTCGCCAAGCTCGTTTCTATCAGTCAGTTGGACAATGTCCTTAAAATCGTCCCTACCGTGGACGAAGCCATTGAATTCGTCTTCATGGAAGAAGTCGAACGCGATCTCTGAATCAACCCATACCTATGAACTTTTATTCGTTTCGTTTCGCCCTGGTGGCGTCATTTTTGATGGCCGCAGGTGCCAGTTTTGCGCAGTGTGACCCCGAAGAAGTTGATTTTGGCGCGGAGCCTTGGGGCTTGGCTCCAGATGGCGTCGAGACTTTTTTCGATGTCGCTGAGTTGGGCTTGGACTACGCCGATGATGTGCACTTGTTGGTGCCGTCATTCGCTTCAGAGGTCGTGCCGGAGACACCATTGGATGCCCCCATTGATTCCGTCGTCATCTCATCAGTGTTGTTGGTGGATACGATTTCAGGGGATACGCTTGACTTCATTGATGCGGGCTTGAGCTACGCATGCAACAACTTGGGTGATTGCGTGGACCCTTGCACGTTCTTGGGTGGGGGGCAGTATTGTGCGGCCTTTACGGGAGTCCCTACTGTGGCAGGTGAATTCATGCTGAGCCTCGAGGTCCAGGTCTGGGCCACGGTCTTTGGTTTCCCATTGGCGACGCCCTTTAGTTTTTCGGGTTTCCCATTCCCCATCTTGGGTGAAGTGGATGGCATCGGACAGATGGAAGTCACGGCACCTGCAGTATTTCCAAACCCGCACAATGGCCAGTTCACCTTGACCGGAGCGGAAGGCAGCCAGGCGACCTTGTGGTCAGCAGATGGCCAGCGTCTGCGCGAATGGACGCCGCGTTCTTCTCGCGAAGAGGTCGTGGTCGACGGCTTGCCTGAAGGCCTGTACTTTCTCGAGTTGGTTTCTGCCAAAGGAAGAGAGGTTCTCCGGGTTACTTCTGTTCGCTGATCGGGTGCCCGCGGGCCTTTGAGGTTTGATGTGCACATTCTGGGCTGTGGAGCAGCCTTGCCTTTGCCCGGTCGAAATCCGACGGCGCAATTGGTGAATGTGCATGAAAAGCAGTTTTTGTTTGATTGCGGAGAAGGGACGCAAATCGCCCTGAGGCATGGGCGCATCCGGATGATGCGCATCGACCACATTGCGATCAGCCACATGCACGGAGACCATTATTTTGGTCTATTCGGCCTGATCTCCACGTTTAACCTGTTGGGCAGGACCCGCGACTTGCACCTGTATGGCCCCCCTGCACTGCAAGGCCTTTTGGCCGCCCAGGAAGCCGCCGGCGAAACGGTGCGTGGCTTCCCCATTATTTTTCATCCCACCTCCACCGAGGCGCCCGAGGTCTTGTTTGAAGATGGTTCGGTGCGCCTCGAGAGTTTTCCTGTACGGCACAGGATTCCCACGACGGGATTTCTGCTGCGCGAGCAACCGCGCGAGCCCGGGGTCAAAAGGGCGGAGGTGAGCAAGTGGGACTTGCAACCTTCGGAGGTGCTCGCCCTCAAGCGCGGTGAGGACGTCCACAGAGAAGATGGCACCCAGATCTTGTTTGCGGATGCCTGCCACCCCGTCCCCGCTTCAAGGAGTTATGCTTTTGCGGCAGACACCCGATACTGGAAGCAGGTCGCCGAATGGGTGAAGGGGGTGGACTTGCTCTACCACGAAGCCACCTTTTTGGATGCCATGAAGGCGCGGGCCGAAAAGACCTACCACACCACGGCGCGGCAGGCTGGGCGGCTGGCATTGGAGGCCGGGGTGGGGCAGTTGGTGATCGGACATGTTTCTGCCCGATACGAGGGGCCAGAGGATTTACTCAAAGAGGCCCAGGCTGTGTTTCCGGAAACCGTAGCAGCTGTTGACGGCCTCATTTTGGAGGTTCAAACCCGTTGTTGAAGATTACAACCCGTTGGGTATTTCGGGGGATGTGAAGTCCGTACGATTCATGTAATTTTGTTATCTGGATTCAGTCTGAATAAGGAAATGCCCCGCATCCTCATCGCCGATAGCCATGAATTGGCCTCTTGTGGCCTGCATGCCACGCTCAGGTCCCACGGCCTGGACGAGGTGGTTGGGCATGCGCGCAACGAGGGGGAGTTGATGGAACTGGTGGATCATTTTTCTCCAGATGTGGTGGTGTTGGACTTTGTGGCGGACGGCTTTTCTGTCGAGACCATTGTGAAATTGAAGGCCAAAGGCCGCCTGCGCATCCTGGCATTGACGGACGCCCAAACGGGCACCACGTTGGTACACGCCTTGCGCGCTGGCCTCGATGGGTACGTCAAAAAGGACTGTGACCTGCTGGAAATCGTGGAAGCGGTGAAGGAAACGCACCGGGGCCGCAAATTTTATTGTGGTCAGATTTTGGAGGCCATCCGCGAGGAGGGCATTGACTTGGAGTCTCTGGACGTGGTAGATCCGAGCTGTGCCGGGGTGAGTTTAAGTAAACGAGAATTGGAAGTAATTCGGCTGATTGCGGAGGGTTTTACCAACCCGCAGATTTCTGAGCGCCTTTTTGTCAGCACGCACACGGTGACCACCCACCGGCGAAACATCCTCCAAAAACTGGGCGTAAACAACACAGCTTCGGTTGTGATGTATGCAGTTCAGTCGGGATTGGTGAGTCCAAACCGATTCCTGTTCGGTCAAGCACGCTGATTTATAGCTGTTTGACTCATTTTTCCGGTGCGTATTTTTGCATTGTGCTAGGAGTGACCTAAATGACAGGCCCATGATGACGACGACCCTTTTTGATATACATCTCTCACCCGAATCGAGATTGGATTCGGTTGACCTGAATAACCCTGTTTTCGGAAGTGTTTTTTCCGATCACCAATTCAGGATGGATTTCGCAGACGGACGTTGGAGTGCTGGGGCCATTGAGCCATATGGTGATTTGGTCATGAGTCCAGCAGCGATGGTGCTGCACTATGGTCAGGCCATTTTTGAAGGCATGAAAGTGTTTCGCCAGCCCGATGGCGAAGTGGCCCTGTTCAGGCCCATGGAGAATATCCGTCGGTTCAACGAAAGTGCCGAGCGCATGTGCATGCCCTCGGTAGATGAAGGGTTGTTTTTGAGCGCTTTGACCGAGCTGGTCAAAACAGACAAGAATTGGGTTCCCGATGGCAATGAAAGTTCGCTATACGTCCGCCCGTTCATGTTTGCCTCAGAGGCCCACGTAGGTGTAAAGCCCAGTGCCAACTACCGGTTCATGATCTTTTCATGCCCAGTGGGGGCCTACTACAAGGGCAACGTCAAGGTGAAAGTGGAAACGGCCTTCACGCGGGCAGCGCCGGGTGGAACGGGCTATGCCAAGGCAGCCGGCAATTATGCGGCAAGCCTCAAGCCGACGGCCATGGCCCGGGAGCAAGGCTACGACCAGATCTTGTGGACGGATGCCGTCGAGCACAAATACATCGAGGAAAGCGGCACCATGAATGTCATGTTCGTCATGGATGGAAAGCTGGTGTCGCCCAGCTTGGGTGATACGGTGCTGGCGGGCGTGACCCGTGATTCTGTGTTGCGTCTGGCTGCCCAAAAGGGGATGGAAATTGAGGAGCGCAAGGTCCCCGTGGCCGAGCTCAAGGCGGCAGCCGAATCCGGTGCGCTGACTGAGGCCTTTGGGGTCGGCACAGCCGCCACCATGACCGCCATTGAAACCATAGGATTTGCCTCAGGTGACCGCGACCTCCCGCCAGTGGAGGGGTGGAGGTGGATGCCCGACTTGGCCAAGTCGCTGGATGATATCCGCCGCGGAAGGGGCGAGGATATTTTCGGTTGGAGGGTGGTACTTTAAGGCCATGTTCTCGATGATCCGGCCACAAGGCTTTGGCTTTCTGGTGCGGCTAAGCCTGATGTTGATGTTGTGTCCCCAGCAAGTGGCGGCACAAGCTGGTGTGGATTTGCTCGGCAGTCCCATTCCCGGCATTACGGCAGTGGGGCACCATGCCATTGGGGTCAATATGTCATTGTTGGCCTCCGACAAGCCATACACAGACCGCGTTTGGAGCACAAAGGCCGAACGCGATTCGCTCAGCCGCCGCGCCCGCAGGGCCATGCGGAAGTCAGGGCGGGTGAGGTTCATGAGCGGATTTGAGGGGGGCGTGAACATTCAGACGCCGCTGCTCGATGGCACCCGGCTCCTGGACATGTTTGGAAGTGAGACCACCTGGACGCTCGCTGAGCGCAGGGCGGTATCAGACCAATTGGCCGGAAACTTAACGGCGGGCCAACTGGATTTGCGTTGGATTGGATGGTCCCGGCACGGTGCTCGGGGCGGATGGGCCTGGTCCATAGAGGACCGGTACAGCGTCTCGGTAAACCCCAGTGCCGGGTTGGCTGATTTTGCGATGCTTGGACCGGCGTCGGATGTTTTTGACGAGGTGTTGCTTTCGGATGGTACCACAGTGCCGGTAGACTCTTTGACTGATGCCCAATATGGCCAGGCCGTGCAGGGCATTAGAAATGGTGCGGTTCCACTGGTCTTTGAGTTGTTTGATGGCGGGTCATTTGCCGTTCAACATGTGCGGTCATACGGGATGGGCTTTGGCCTCAACATCATCAATACACGGGCCTTGGCGCTTTCTTTTGGCCTGGGCGCGCGCTACTACCGGGGGACGGGATACTACGAGGTGGACATCGACAACCAATCCGCATTTGCGGCGTTCAATCAGGGCTTTGGTACCGATCTGGTGGCTGAGAACGCCACCCTCGGCAGCGCATTGCGCCCGGCCGGATTTGGTGTGGCCCTGGATTTTGCTGTGCGGGCAGAAATTGCGGGCCTGTGGTTTGCTTCCTTGGCCATCAATGAATTGGGCAGTATGGATTGGCAAGGCGAATCCTACAGCCTGCAAAACCCCATTGCGGACATGACCGGATGGAGTGAGGTTCAAGGCGGCGTGCTGGACGTACTGAA